>DGYMR06203__coassemble_599_pt1 | contig 53141 bp, 46 predicted proteins | sample DGYMR06203__metabat2_low_PE_044 | metagenome-assembled genome bin DGYMR06203
TCTCTGACAAAGACTGGGCGGCTGACAATATTTCATTATATGTCATGATAACCTCATTTTAAAAAGATATATGCAATTAATATGCCACTTTACAACGTCTTGTTAAACTAGAGCCCGTGCCCTTTTGTAATGTGTTGGTTGTCAGGTTGTTATGGCAATGGTTGGCTTTTGCTGTTTAACGACATACCACGCATCTTGCTATATGCCTTTTACCGGCGGCCTACAGCCTGATTTTCACGCCGGCATTGAAGACGAAGCCTTCGAGCGGGGCGTAGATGTCGCGGAACTCGGGATGGGTTACGGTGCCGTTGTAGATGGTGTCGAAGCGCGTCTGGCGGCGGTCGGTGAAGTTCTCGAAGTTGGCGAACACGGAGAATTTCTCCCAGATTTTCTCCACCATCAGGCCGAACATGGTGTAGGGCTTGCCCTCGCGGCCGTCGCTAAGCTCCTGCTTGCTGTAGTAGTATGACTCCAGACCTACGCGCCACTTGTCCTCAACTTCGTACATCAGGATGGCGTTCACCCTGTGGCGGGGCGTCAGGTAGTTGCGATGAGAGTGGTCGCCGTCATGCGTTCGGGCGTCGGTGAACGTGTAGCCGAGGAACAGGTGGAAGTCCTTGTAGCCAACCTTCACGTTGGTTTCGCAGCCCTTCGTGTCCATGTGCCCGCCTATGTTGACCATGCGGTAGAGGCCGTCGCCGGCTTCCTCCATCAGCAACGGCGACTTGATGTATGTGTAGAAGAACAGCTGGTTGACGGCCAGCGACACCTCGCCACCGAACAGCGAGGTTACGTAGTTGACGTCCCAGTTGGCTCCGTAGCTGCGCTCCAGCTTGTTGGTCTCGGGGCTTATGGGCATCACCCCGGCGTACTGTATCCGCTCGGTGTCCTCGGTGAAGATGGTCGGAGCCTTGTAGCCGAAGCCTCCGCTGAGGCGCGACGACAGCCCTTCGGTAACCTTGAACAAGGCCGAGAGGCGCGGCAGAACGGCCCAGCCGTAGTCCCACACGTGGTCGGCGCGCAGCCCTGCCTCAACGTCGAGCCACCGCGCGGCGGCCCATGTGCCCTGTGCGAAGGCTCCGGCCACGGTCTGCGTATAGTCACGTTTGCCAACGGTGCCGGCGTGTTTCTCGTTGAACTCCTCCGTCCATAGGTTCAGTCCGGCCACCCATTCATGCTTTTTCCCCGTCTGCGCAAACGCCGCCTCGGCGAAGGTTGACACCTGGCTGCCGTCAAACTTGTAGCTGGGCACTTCCATCACGCGGTCGTAATACGTGCCGCTGGCTTTCGCCGTGAGGCGGTTGCGGTCGTCGAACTTGTGGGTCAGCGTAGCCTGCAGCGAGTGGCGTTGCGTCTTGTTGCGCTCGAAGTAGGCGTGAGTCTCGTCGCCGCGACCCTCCACGTACTCAATGTCGCCGCCCAAACGTTTCTCGAACATCGTGTTTACGGCTATGTTCATCTCGGTGTTCTCGGAGAAATAAAGGAACAGTTTAGGGTTGAAAGTGAAGCGGTCGAACTCAGGTATGGCCGTGAAGCCCGTGTCTGACGGGTCGTAAGCCCAGTTGCGGTTGTACGAGAACAGCATCGTGGTGCCCACCTTGCCGAACCTCTGGCTGTAGAAAGCGCTTGCGTCAAGGCCTTTGCCCGACGTGCCGTTGAGCAGGAAGCTCAGCTCGCGTTCTTCTTCAGGAGTCTTTGATATGAGGTTGACCAAGCCGGCTATTGCGCCCCCTCCGTAGAGCGTTGACGACGACCCCTTGATGATTTCCACCTGTTTCAGGTCGAGCGGCGGCGTCTGCAACAGGCCGAGACCGCTCGCCGCACCGGCAAAGGTGGGGAAGCCGTCCTTCAGTATTTGCGTATATCGCCCGTCAAGTCCCTGTATGCGTATGGCCGCGTTGCCCGATATGGCCGACGTCTGTTGCGTTGATATGCCCGTGCTTTCGTTCAGCAGCATACGTATGTCGCCCGGTTTCATGCTCGACTTCTCGTCGAGTTCCTCGCCCGAAATGAACTCGATGCGCGTCGGCACGTTCCTTATGCTGCGTGTGCCGCGTGTCGTCTGTACCACGACCTCGTCCAGTTCCTCCTCGTCCTCGCTCATTGTTACGGTCAGCGTGGCGTCCGCCGCGAGCGGGAATGTCAGTTTTTCGGTCTTGTCTTCGTAGCCTATGTAGCTGAAGGTGATGCTCTGTGGCCCGTCGGGAATGCCGTCGATGGTGATGTTGCCGTCAGCGTCAGACACGGCGGTGATGCCCGTGCCGTTGACCTTTGCCGTGACTCCTATTAGTGTCTCGCCGTCTTCAGCCTCCTTTACGGTGGCCTTCAGCGTGTTCTGGGCATACGTGCCCTGCGCCCAAGCGGCCATGGCCATGAGCGCGAATATAGCTTTTTTCATCGTTTTTCGTAAGTTTTTTAATGTCGTGAATGTTGTTTTTTCGCCGCCATTGCTCTGCTTGGGTATGGCGGTGCGTTGTAAATGTTAGGTGCCGCCTTGTCCTTTTGCCGTATGGCACGCCTTGCCCGGACGCACGAGCCGTGCGTCCCTACAGGTTGGGTGGGTGCAAAGCGTAGGATATTGGCATCCTTCCCTTGCAGCGCGTGCGCGCCGTAGGGTGGGGCGGTGCGTTCGTTTGCGGGTGCACCGTCGGGTAAATGATGTGGAAAACGATGTCAGGCTCTTGGCGGTTGCCAGATTGAGGGGTGGTAAGAGCTTACGGGACTGTCGGCGTAAACTATAGTCTCGCGCACGGTGACGCGCTCAACGGGCGTGCCGAACGCCACCGTTTCGGGCTGTGTGCAGCCCGAGCACGTGCTGCAGTGCATGAAAGGCGAGCAGCAGTCGGCACAGTCGCCGCAACCGTTGCCGTCGTCTTGGCAGCCGCAGGCAGTCTCCGTCTCGCAGAACAGGCATTTATCCATGAGGAAGCATGGCATCGTTGACAACGCCATAACCATGCAGGCAAACAATATGGATAAATACTTCATCATGCGGTGTTAATGTTTTCGATTGCAAAGATATTCCGTTTTTCCTTACGTTCCAAATCTTTCGGCATTGTTTTATGCCACAACGGCCGTGATATTTGGCGCGCCACGGTTTTGCAAGAGGACACCTTTTGCACGCTAAAAGGTATCCTTTCATGACGTCAAAGGGCACGTTTTGCAGCGCAAAACGTGCCCTTTTACCTTACGACGGACATGGATAAAAAAGACGCGCCGATGTGCCTCTCGGCAAATCAGACGCGCCCTGCGGCTTTTACACCGCTACTATGAAAAACTATATTATTATTTTAAGTCTTTCCTAATAAGCCTCAACAGATGCTCCACGGCATCGGCTTCGGGTATGTTCTTCTCGATGCACTGCTTGCCCTTGTAGAGCGAAATCTTGCCGCGCCCTGCGCCTACGTAGCCGTAGTCGGCGTCGGCCATCTCGCCCGGACCGTTGACTATGCAGCCCATGATGCCTATCTTAAGGCCCTTCATGTCCTTCGTGGCCTCCTTTATGCGCGCTATCGTGGAGCGCAGGTCGTAAAGGGTGCGGCCGCAGCCGGGGCAGCTTATGTATTCGGTCTTCGACGTGCGCAGGCGTGCGGCCTGGAGTATGCCGAAGGCGGTGGCGGTAATGTCACCGGCGGCCAGCGTGCCGTCGTTCATCAGCCACAGTCCGTCGGTAAGCCCGTCGAACATCAGCGCGCCCATGTCAGCAGCCGACTCTATCTGGAAGTCGCCCTTCTCCTCCTGCGTGTGGCGGTATGCCTGGCAGAAGACGACGGGGTTTGCCACGCCTGCCGACATCAGTTCGTGCACCAGCGCACGCTGCTCGCCCAGGCGGTTCTTATGGTTAGACATGCTTACAACCACCACTTCGGGATGGGCCTTGAGGCAGGCAAGGTATTCGTCGGAGTCAGCCCCGTATGGCAGGACGAGGAACTTGGCCTCAGCCTCGACCGACGAGATGAACGGCACGGCGTTGTACGGGAAGATGGGATACACCCCGCTCTTGTCGCCGAGCTGTGCGTATGCGTCGAAATCGACTATGTACCGCTGTCCGGGCAGGCGCTTCGCGGGCACGCTGCGGCCTGTGTAGACATAGTCGGGCACAAGGTCGCCGCCGGCTGAAAGCACGGAGGGGTCGTCGCCTTCGAGCATCGAGGCTATCACGACGGGCACGTTAGAGCCGCCGACGTTGGCCACGGGCGCCGTCTTACGCCGCTCCGGGCGCAGCCAGTCGAAGCCTTCGGCCACTGTGCCTGGTATGGGCGTGTGGCCTGCGCGCGCCGTTACATAGTCTACGAGGTGGCGCGCCACGGGTATCTCGGCCTCGGGCTCCTCGCTCAGCGACACGCGCACGGTGTCGCCGATGCCGTCGGCCAGCAGTGCGCCGATGCCCACCGCACTCTTTATGCGGCCGTCTTCGCCCTCGCCGGCCTCGGTCACTCCGAGGTGCAGCGGATAGCTCATGCCCTCGCGTTCCATGGCGCTGACGAGCAGGCGCACCGAGCGCACCATGACGACGGTGTTGCTCGCCTTTATCGAAATCACCACATCGGTGAAGTTCTCGCGCTTGCATATCCGCAGGAACTCCATGCAGCTTTCCACTATTCCCTCGGGCGTGTCGCCGTAGCGGCTCATTATCCGGTCTGACAGCGAGCCGTGGTTGACGCCTATACGTATGGCGGTGTGGTGCTCGCGGCAGATGCCGAGGAAGGGCACGAACTGCTTCTCTATCTTCTGCAGCTCGGCAGCGTACTCCTCGTCGGTGTACTCAAGCTGCTTGAACGTACGCGCCGGGTCGACGTAGTTGCCGGGGTTTATGCGCACCTTCTCGGCGTAGAGCGCCGCCACGTCGGCAACGTGGGGGGTGAAGTGCACGTCGGCAACGAGCGGGGTGTCGTACCCACGCTCCCTGAGGGCGGCGTTGATGTTCTTCAGGTTCTCGGCCTCGCGTACGCCCTGCGTTGTCAGCCTGACATACTCTCCCCCGGCCTCGATTATGCGTATGGCCTGTTCCACGCTCGCCTCGGTGTCGGTCGTGGGCGTGGTCGTCATCGACTGCACGCGTATGGGGTTGCCTCCGCCCATGGGCGTTGCGCCCACGTTGACAACGGAACTTTCCCTGCGGGTATAATTAAAGATGTCCATCGTTTGTGTTTTTTAAGGAGTTGGATAAGCCGAAGGAGCTGCCCCACGTTGCGTCAGCGGCGGCTCGTCCGGTTGCAAAACGGCAAATCAGTTGCTCTTGTACTCGTACTTGACCTCGGCCAGTTCCTTGTTGGCCTTCTCTATCTTGGCTCCCAGTCCGGCCTTGTATTCGGCAAGGCGTGCAGCCAGGTCGTCGTCGGCAAGGGCGAGCATCTCCACGGCCAGTATGGCGGCGTTCATTGCGCCGTTTACCCCGACCGTTGCGACAGGTATGCCGGGAGGCATCTGTATTATGCTGAGCATCGCGTCAAGGCCGTCGAGCATGCCTTTGATGGGCACGCCGATGACAGGCAGCGTGGTCGACGCCGCTATTACGCCGGGCAGGGCGGCAGCCATTCCGGCGCCGGCTATTATCACCTTAACGCCGCGGGCCTTGGCTCCGCGTGCGAACTGTTCTACTGCGTCGGGCGTGCGGTGTGCCGAGAGGGCGTTGACCTCGAACGGAACCTTCATGTCGTCGAGGAACCTGCATGCCTTTTCCATTACGGGCAGGTCGCTTGTGCTGCCCATGATTACGCTAACTAATGGTGTCATAATATCTTATTGTTTGATTATAATCGTACTTAAAACAGCATCACCGACGTGAACGAGCATGCCACGCCGACGAGGAAGCCCAGCACTATGTCGCGCAGCGAGTGCTGGCGCAGAATCATTCGGCTGGTGCCTACAAGCCCCGCAAGCACTATCACGAGGCACAACCACCACACGGGATTGAACCCCAGGACGAGGGAGAAGCCCGCAAGGGCGCCTGCCACGCCGCCGATGGCGGCCATGTGGGTGGATATCTTGACAAAGAGGTTGACCATGGCGCAGACCACCTGGATGACGAGGGCGGCTATGAGGATGACGCCCATGAAGTGGGGCACGTGCGCGGCGGCCATGAGATAGTAGCAGAAGAGGTATGAGACGATGGATATGGCGTAGGGTATGGCGCGGCGCTCCCTGTGCCCCAGCTCGAAAGGCGACCACCCCTGGTAGCGGCGGTAAAGGCGTATGAGCATGGTGGGGACGAAGACCGTGAACACCCAGAACGCCAGCAACAGCAGCGCCTTGTACATGAATGGCAGCAGGCTGAGGTAGGTGAACGCCAGGAGTATGGCGAGACCCAACAGCGGAAGGTAGAACGGGGTGAATATGACGCTCAATACCTTGGCGGCGAAGATTATCTGTTTTACTCTCATTTCTTCCTAAGTCTGGCTACGGGTATGCCCATCTGCTCGCGGTACTTGGCTATGGTGCGCCGCGCCACGGGGTATCCCTTGTCGGTCATCATCGTCTTTATGGCGTCGTCGCTGAGCGGGTGGTCCTTGTCCTCGTGGTCTATTATGTCCTTGAGGGCGGCCTTCACCCTGCGGGTCGACATCTCCTCGCCGGTGCCCGTCTTAACGCTGTCGCTGAAGAAGTGGCGCAGGCGGAACGTGCCCCAGCGCGTCTGGGCGTACTTCATGTTGCTTACGCGCGACACGGTCGATATGTCGAGCCCTGCCTTCTCGGCCACGTCCTTTAGTATCATGGGCTTCAGGTCTGCCTCGTCGCCGTCCTGGAAATACCGTTTCTGTATGTCGATGATTGCCTTCATTGTGACGTAGAGTGTGTGCTGGCGCTGCTTCACGGCTTCAATGAAGCCCTGTGCGCGCTCCACCTTCTCCTTGGCGTAGAGCAGTGCCTCCTTCTCGCGGCGGTTCATTTTGGCCTTGTCCTTCTGGTACTTCCTGACCATGTCGGCAAACGAGTCTGACACATACAGCTCGGGCATGTGCCCGTTGTTTATGGTGAAGGTGACGGTGCCGTCGTCGGCAGTGTCAACAATGAAGTCGGGGGTTATCTGCTGCACGCCCTGCCCCTCGGTCTCGCCGAGGGCTGCGCCGGGCTTCGGGTTGAGCTTGAGCAGCTCGGCGTGCACCCTGTCGACCGTGGCGGCGTCGTAACCGAGCACGGCGGCTATCTTGTCCCAGCGCTTGTTCATGAACTCGTCATAACACTTCGTCACCACGTCGTCCATCATGCGACGCAGGTCTGACTTAGGCTTGCGCCTTATCTGCAACAGCAGGCATTCGCGCAGGTTGCGCGCGCCTATGCCGGCAGGGTCGAACGTCTGGAGCGTATGCAGCACCTTCTCTATTTCCGCTTCGCCGGCGTCGATGTTATGGTATATGGCAAGCTCGTCGCTCAGCGCCCCGGCGTCCTTGCGCAGCAGGCCGTCGTTGTCGAGCGAGCCTATCAGGTATTCCATTATCTCGCGCTGCTTGGGGTCGAGGTCTACGTCCACCATCTGCTCGCGCAGCCTGTCGTAGAACGACACCTGGTCGCCATAGGTGCGCTCCTCGTAGTCGGCACCCTGGCGGTCGTCCATCGCCGGCAACACGGCCTCGGGCATCTCGTCGTCCATGCCTATGCCCGCCAGCGCCTCGTCGAGGGCTGACTCGCGCTCCTCGCGCTCCGTGGCGGCGTCGAAGTCCTCTTCGACATCGCCCTCAGACGCTCCGTCGTCGGGCGCGTCGGCTTCGGTTGCGCCGTCCTGCGCGCCGCTCTCCAGTGCGGGGTTGTCGTCAATCTCGGCGGCAACGCTCTGCTCCAGCTCGGTCAAAGGCATCTCAAGCAGGCGCACCACCAGCATCTGCTGCTGCGTGAGCCGTTGCACCTGTACTTGTTTCTGCTCCTGTGTTTGTATGAGTTTCTGTACCATAACGATGCAAAATTAATATTTTTCCGTGAAGATGAGAAGGATATGGCGGTTATTTTTTACGGCGGGCGCAGACGGCGGCGGCAATTATACTTAACTTGCGCCGGCATACTGCCTTGCACGCCCCGCCGGCCGGCTGACTGACGGCGGCACGCCTTAATGCCTGCGTTGGTTTACAGGCAGTGTAACTGTCTGACTATCAATACATTGCAATATGCCGCCTTTTAGCGTGTAAAAGGCGGCATATTGCACGGCTGAAGGTAACCTTTCATAAGCCCGGAGGCGGCGTATTGCACGGCCGCCGCTATTGCTTGTATGAGTCGAGCTTCTTCAGGTAGTAGTCCTTGAAGTCGCTCCAGCGGTAATACGGGGCGAGGTCGGACGGCAGGGGCAGCGTGGCCTCGTTCTCGTTGAGCAGCACCTTGACAAGCACGTCGCTGTCGGCGGCATTGCGGCGGTAGAACACCAGCTGTATGTTTGCGCCCATGGGGAATATCTTGTAATTCACCCAACCCTTGCCGACAAGGCTCTCAAGGTCGTCTGTCTCGAGGTCGTAGCCGTTGATGCCGAGCAGGCACGTCAGAGGCAGCACCATCGTCTCGTGGCCGAAGCGCAGTGTGGCGCCGGGACGCTCGAGGGCTATGCAGCTGTCGGCCTGGTGTATGATGTTGCGCAGCAGGTTGCGTTGCGAGAAGGGCTGCGTGCCCCCGTTCAGCTTGCAGGCGCCGTAGCCTATGTACCACGAGGCGTTGTCGGCCAGCCAGAAGTTGTACAACTCGTCCTTCGTAAACATGTCGTAGAGCGACATCTTCTCACCAAGCGGCGAACTTTGCACGTTGGCCGCCAGCTTGAACAGGCGGTTGCCAAGGTCGAGCGTGTCGACCTCGTATTTCACATACTCCGCATCGTTGAAGAGCCTTTGCATCAGTGGGGCACGGCTTACGTGGCGGGCGCAGAAGTCGTTCCACGCCACGATGGCCCTGCGCGGCGTCTTCTGCGAGGAGAGCACGGGGTCGCTCAGGTTCATGTAGTACATGTCGTGTTCGCTGGCGTCGTGCCTTATGTCGAGCTTCGGGTTGTGCAGCAGCAGCTCCTGCAGCTCGTTCTCCATCGAGAGTATGCAGCGGATAACCACCGTACTCTTGGCGTCGACCGTGACATTGCCCTTGAACACTTCGGGGAAACGCTCGTACATCCTGCGCGCTATCTGCCTGTGCTGCTCGGCTCCGAGCGGCGTCAGCTCGCCAAGGCGTCCGCGGGCCTCCTCCTTCAGCAGGCGGACACGGCGCAGAACGTCGTGCCCGAGCGGCGTCAGCTTGCCCAGGCTGTCGGCACGTGCAAGCACCTTGACGGGCACGCCGTACTCGTCAGGACCTATCAGATAGCGCGAACCGTGGCGGCCGTAGTGGCTGATGTAGAACGGGCGGTAACCCTTCGGGGCTGGCGTGAGGCGCTCCTGCACAGGACCGGGATATGCCAGGTGGTTGCTGCCCGACAGGCACGGGTCGGCCGAAATCTCGTCCTTGGGATTCTGGGCAGAAGCGGCCAGCGTGGTAAGAACTATCAGTAAAAATGTAAAAAATCGGTTTACCATAATGGTGTTTTTTATTAAAATTCAAGGCAAAGGTACTAAAATTACAGCATAATGGTTCACTTGTAGATAAAATGTTTTATATTTGCAGACCATAATCAAAGTTAGCCGATAAACTATCAAGCAAAGAACCAGTAGATAACTGACAACTGATATTATCAAGAACTGTAAAATTATGGACACTGGCAAATGATGGCCATGGCGTCATCCGGTTTGGCATGTGACGACGCCTGCCTACCCGCCGTGCCGGAAAATATAATACAACTAAAATTGAAATGACATGAGTATTAGAAAAGCGAAAGACTACGATCACACTGACGGGTCAGAGGTTTTTAAACGAAAAAGTTTCAATTCACAGAAGAACAGGAAGAAAATGACCAAAATCCTGCAATGGGTCTTGTACGTCTTAGCCTTCCTTGTAATAGCTGCCTGTTTGTACACCTACTTCGCCGGCACCGTGTAAACGCCATTGGAAGGCACTGAACTCAACGCCACCGGGCACAACCGGGCAAAAAAAGAAAACGGCTCCACCGACGTTCACCGGTCAAGCCGTAGAGTTAACAATCCTGTAAAAAATTACGGACAATGCCAGTGGCATTGTCCGTTTCTATCATCTTCTCTGACAGCGGGATGTTATTCCTCGACAGAAAAATCAGACTTGCCTACTCCGCAAAGCGGGCAAACCCAGTCTTCGGGAATATCCTCAAACGCTGTTCCGGGAGCTATACCGTTATCGGGATCTCCAACTTCGGGGTCATATACATACCCGCACACATCACAAACATACTTTTTCATATCTTCTTTATTTAAAGGGTTAATAATAATCCACATTATCACGTCGCCACGGCCGTCGCCGCACGCACCGGCATAACAAACCGCCAAGCGGCCAAGACTGCGCCCCAGGCGCGGCATGTCAGCCCCTGCGGACAAGCACCATCTCCACCCTGTCTATTATCTCCGAGGGCGGTATGCCCTTCATGCACATGCAGTCGCCGCGCAGGCAGGGCTTGTTGCCGTATATGCTGCACGGCCGGCAGGGCATGTCGGCCTGCACAATGTCGGCCGGATTCTGCCTCCAGCCCATGAACCCGGCACAAGGATGGGTAGCACCCCATACGCTAACCACCGGCGCACCGGCAATGGAGGCCATGTGCATTATGGAGTTGTCCATCGTCACCACCACGTCGAGGTGGCTCAGAAGGATGAGTTCGCCGCCTATGCCGCCGAGCAGTGCCGAGGCGTTGACGCAGTTGTCGAAACGCCGGCTCAGGCTGTCGAGCGCGGCAACCTCGTCGGGTCCCTCGCCGAAAAGGAACAGGCGGCAGCCCGGATGGCGGCCGGCAATGCCCCTGATGACCTCTTCCATCATCGGCAGAGGATATATCTTGCCCGTGTTAGCGGCGAAAGGCGCGATACCTATCCACTCCTCGCCGCCGGCCTTGGGCACGTTGAAGGCTTCAGGCAGGCGGCCCATGTCGCCCCCGCCGGCAGGGAACAGCGTCGTGAAATCGAGCTTGACGGGATAGCCCAGGCGTGCAAACACGTCGGCGTAGCAGTTGAACAGCGACGGCAACTGCACCAGTTGCTTGTCGGCATGGCTTACGAGCGCCTTGCGCGCCGAGCGGTTCTTGTCGATATGGGCCACGCGGAAACGGTCGATGTTGAAGCGCATGCGCAAGTAATCGGAGCGCAAGACGCTGTGCAGGTCGGCAACGGCAGTGAAGTTCTTGGCCGTCAACCTGCGGTAAAGGGCGTTGAGCCCCTTAACACCGTAATACTCGTTCTTCAGGTCGGCCTCCATGAATCCAACGTTCTGTGGCATGTACTCGAACAACGGACGCGCGTATGGGCGGCTAAGCATGGTTATCCTCACGTCGGGATACTGCCTGGCCAGTGAGTCGACCACGGGCACGGTCATGGCTACCGAGCCCAGTGCCGAGAATCTTATTATAAGTATATGCTCTGTCTTCATCTATCTTTCCGGGCGCAAAAACGCGGCTTTATGCGTGCCCGCCCATGCTGCGGCAAGGACGGCCATGCACTGCCGGACGTCACGTTGCCATCGGTATGTAACACTAAATTACCTGTTATCTAAATCTAAGATTAAGCAAGACGCCCCTATAAGTGCAAAAATATTTTCATTTAATTGTACAAAGATATTCATTTATTTTCAATCAGCAAACTTAAACCGGATATTTTTAGTAATTTTGCAAGTCACGCCGGCAGCACGGCGACACTAAAAAACGAAGCAGATGAAAATAGTAATCGACGACAAGATACCTTACATCCGCGAGGCCATAAGCCGTATTACGGCTGACGCGGTGTACAAGAAAGGCACGGAAATCAGCGCCGAAGACGTGCGCGACGCCGACGCCCTGATAGTGCGCACACGCACCAGATGCGACGAAAAACTGCTCAAAGGCAGCAGCGTAAAGTTCGTGGCGACCGCCACGATAGGCTTCGACCACATTGACGCCGGCTACATGCGGCGCGCCGGCATAGAGTGGATGAACTGTCCGGGGTGCAACGCCGCATCCGTGGCGCAATACGTGCGCTCGGTGCTTCTGCTGCTGAAAAGGCAGAAGGACATGCCCCTCGAAAGTGCGACCATAGGCATAGTTGGCTGCGGACACGTAGGCTCGAAGGTGAAGGAGGTGGCGGAAGAATACGGAATGCACGTACTCGTGTGCGACCCGCCGCGGCAGGAGCGCGGCGACGAGGGGCAGTTCGTAACGATGGACGAGATTGAACGGCAGTGCGACGTGATAACGTTCCACGTGCCGCTGACAAAGGACGGCCCCCACCCCACATACCACCTGGCCGGCGACGGCTTCTTCGACCGCCTCGGCCGGCGGCCGGTGATAATAAACACGAGCCGCGGCGCGGTGGTTGACAACGACGCCCTGCTCAACGCCCTTATATATAATAAGGTAAGAGATGCCGTTATCGACACGTGGGAGAACGAGCCGCGCATAAACCTACGGCTCATGGACAAGGCATGGATAGCCACGCCCCACATAGCAGGCTACAGCGCCGACGGCAAGGTGAACGCCGACAATATGGTACTGGAAGGCCTCTGCCGCCACTTCAGTATCAGCGTGCCGTGCCGCATCTGTCCGCCGCCGCTGCCCGGAACGTTCGTCCCCGCCGCCGCAGACGACGACCTGCGCCTGCAACTCTACAACCCGCTCGACGACTCGGCGCGCCTCAAGGCATCGCCCTCGAGCTTCGAGGAGCTGCGCGGCAACTATCCGCTGCGGCGCGAGTCGGCAGGATGACTGCTGACAAACGGGCTGCTAATCCTTTAAATAAAGCATATAAATATACAACAATGAAATCGGAATAAACACGCACAGCCCAACGACAATAGCCACGCCCAGCGACAATCCGAAAGTGTCCTCCAACATTCCCAACACACAGAAACCGAAGAAGGTGAACAGATATATGTCAGCGTCGTGGTAACGCCCCCTGATATATCCAACCACGAAAATGACAGCCAACGAAACAACAGCGGCAAAGGGATACGCTACGGAAGGCAAAATATCAAACAAAATTGATACGACAAAGAAAAACGGGAGCGGCAAAAACAGCTCTTCACCAACCATAACCAGAGAACGCTTGACGCCCTTACTCTTCTTGTTCTTCTTAATTACGTACAGCGAATATCCTACATAAAACAGGGCTAGAGAGATAATTAAGACATAATACATAGGCTACAGACTTATATGGTGAAACAGATAATATAAACAAAACTGACCTGACGGAAAACCCGGCAAACATAAGAGCGGAGTGTTAGAGCATCCGCCTATACGGCGGACAACGTACTTTTCACTGAAAAATCAAATCAAGGTTTACATCCACAAAGATAAATCTTTTTTATCAGACCCACAAATATTCACGCACGAAAAATCCCGCCAGTAATCCTACCGGCGGTTTAGCGGCTGCATCACATGGCAAAGGGCGGCGCATGGCGCGCCCGCTGCCGTGCCGGTTGTACGTGTAAATAAAATTTACCCGCAAGGAGCATTCCGCCTTAACGCCGGCGGCAAAAAGCACAAAGGCCGCCTTTTGCCGTCCAAAAGGTCATGTTTTATGGCCTGAAAGGCCACATATCAGACGCCGAAAGACAGCCTTTTACAACCCCTTGTAATACAAGCATTTACAATGGCGCACACAGACGGCGCCCCTCGTGGCGGTCAGAAAAAGCGAAAGCTGTGTGCGCACAAAACATGTAAAGTTGACAAAAAACACGTGGAAACGGTGTAAAAAGACAATAAAACCTGCACACTATTACGGTATGTGTGCAACAATGGACACATTTTTGTTTAAAAAATTTGCAAACTTGAATAAAAATTCGTTCCTTTGCACCGGTTTTAGAGATTAGAATATTTTTTACAAACATTTTAAAACATTACAATCATGTCAGAAATTGAATCTAAAGTAAAAGCTATTATCGTAGAGAAACTTGGTGTTGACGAAGCAGAAGTAAAGCCCGAAGCAAGCTTCACTAACGACCTCGGCGCTGACTCACTCGACACGGTAGAGCTTATCATGGAGTTCGAGAAAGAGTTCAACATCTCAATACCTGACGACAAGGCTGAAACAATCGCAACTGTAGGCGACGCCGTTAAGTATATCGAGGAGAACGTAAAATAATAATTTCCCAAAACGATTAAATGGAATTAAAGAGAGTAGTAGTGACGGGTCTGGGCGCAGTGACGCCGGTGGGACTCAATGTCGAGGAGACATGGAATAACCTCTTGGCCGGTAAGAGCGGCGCAGCACCTATCACTCTTTTCGACTGCTCCAAGTTCAAGACGCAGTTCGCCTGCGAGGTGAAAGGCCTTAACGTCAACGACTGGATTGACCGCAAGGAAGCCCGCAAGCTCGACCGCTACACCCAGCTGGCCATGATAAGTGCCATGCAGGCGGTCAAGGACAGCGGCATGGACCTGGAGACCGAGGACAAGAACCGCATCGGAGTAATCTTCGGCGTAGGCATAGGCGGTATAAAGACCTTCGAGGACGAAGTGTCATACTATGCCAACAACAAGGAGAACGGTCCTAAGTTCAACCCGTTCTTCATCCCGAAGATGATCAGCGACATAGCAGCCGGCCACATCTCGATCCACTACGGATTCCACGGCCCCAACTACGCTACGACTTCCGCTTGCGCTTCTTCGACCAACGCCATCGCCGACGCGTTCAACCTTATCCGTCTGGGCAAGGCCAACGCGATAGTAAGCGGCGGCGCCGAGGCTGCCATCTGCGCCTGCGGCGTAGGCGGATTCAACGCAATGCACGCCCTCTCAACCCGCAACGACGAGCCTGAAAAGGCTTCACGCCCGTTCAGCGCAAGCCGTGACGGCTTCATCATGGCAGAGGGAGCAGGATGCCTCATCCTCGAGGAACTGGAGCACGCCAAGGCCCGCGGAGCCAAGATATACGCCGAAATGGTAGGCGAAGGCGAAAGCGGCGATGCATACCACATCACGGCGTCGCACCCCGAAGGCCTCGGAGCAAGGCTCGTGATGCAGGCGGCGCTCGACGACGCAGGCATGAAACCTGAAGATATAGACTACATCAACGTCCACGGCACGTCTACACACGTAGGCGACATATCAGAAGCCAAGGCCATCAAGGACGTGTTCGGCGATGCGGCTTACAAGCTGAACATCAGCTCTACCAAGTCAATGACCGGCCACCTGCTCGGCGCAGCCGGCGCAGTAGAGGCAATGGTGAGCGTTCTTTCAGTGAAGAACGACATCGTGCCGCCGACCATCAACCACGAAGAGGACGACAAGGACGAGGAGATAGACTATAACCTCAACTTCACTTTCAATAAGGCACAAAAGCGCACGGTGCGCGCCGCAATGAGCAATACATTCGGCTTCGGCGGACACAACGCGTGCGTCATCTTCAAGAAATATGATGATTAACAACTTTATTGACCGGATAAAGCTCCCTTTCCGCAAGGAAAAGGAGCTTTATTATTCTCTATACTCGATACTAGGATTCTACCCCCACGACATCAGCCTGTACAAGCAGGCGCTCATGCACCGCAGCGTGTCCAAGCGCAACGCCAAGGGCAAGCCCGTCAACAACGAGCGGCTCGAATTCCTGGGCGACGCCATACTCGACGCGATAGTGGGCGACATAGTCTTCCGCCACTTTGAAGGCAAGCGCGAAGGCTTCCTTACGAGCACCCGCAGCAAGATAGTGCAGCGCGACACGCTGAACCGCCTCGCCCACGAAATAGGCGTAGGCAAGCTCATAGTTTCAAGCGGACACATGTCCTCTCATAACAGCTACATGGAAGGAAATGCGTTCGAGGCCCTCGTAGGGGCCATCTACCTTGACAAGGGCTACATGGCGTGCATGCGCTTCATGCAGAAGCGCATACTGTCGCAGCTTATCAACATCGACAAGGTGGCATACAAGGAGGTTAACTTCAAGAGCAAGCTCATCGAATGGTGCCAGAAGAACAAGGTGAAGCTCGACTTCCAGCTGGTTGAGCAGAAGCGCGACGACGGCAACAGCCCGATGTTCGTATACAAGGCGATGATAGAGGGGCTTGAGGGCGGACAGGGCGAAGGCTACTCTAAGAAGGAGAGCCAGCAGGCCGCCAGCAAGGCCGCACTACAGAGCCTGAGGCGCAAGCCGCAGTTCATCGACGCCGTGTTCGCAGCCAAGACCGAGCGCACGAAGATGGAGGAAGAGCCCGTGCAGACCGTGCCGGACATAGAGCCCAAGGACGACTTCATCATCACCTCGCAGCAGGAGGAGAAGCCCCTGCCAAGCGCGGAGGCGGCACCTGCCGCCGACGAAGGCCGCACCGACTGGAGCGGCAATGCCGTAAACGCCGCCGAGGTGGACGAGTTCGACCTGTCTGACATCAAGACGATAGGCGGCAACATGTCAAAGGAGGATATAATAGCTGCGGCGGAGGCCGCAGCCTTCAGCGAGAAATAAGCTTTCACGCAACAAGCAAAATACATACGGAGGAGCCGGGACGACAGGCCTGTTTCTTGTTTTTCAGCTTGAAAAACATACAGCCATGCCGTCCCGGCTCCTTTTTTATTCCGCACCTGCGGGGACAGTTCACGCGTCAAGCACAATGCCGGCAAGCTCGCCGAAGTCGTCTATCACGTATTCGGCATGCTCGGCCACGAGGTCGGCGCGCTGCCCGTTGCCGTAAGTAACGCCAACGGCCCTGACGCCGGCGGAGTGCGCCATGCGTATGTCGAACACCGTGTCGCCCACAACTATGGCCTCTTCAGGGCGCAGGTCGTTGTCGGCCAGCGTCTTGAGCACCATGTCAGGCGCGGGCTTGGCATGCTCCACGTCGCCCACGCTGAGTATGTAGGGTATGTAAGTGCCAAGCTTCATTTCGTCGACAAAGCCCGCGAGCGACGGGCGCAGGCGGCTGCTGGCAATGGTGACTAGCAGTCCCGCGTCGTGCATCCGCCGTATGGTGTCGGCCACGTGGGGGAACATGGGCACGGCGCCGGGCTTGTTGTTAACCATGAAGATGCGCCTGTAAGTCTCGGCGCAGAGGTCGCCCGTGGCATCGTCCATCGGTATCAGGTCGGTGAAGGTCTGCTTCAGCGGCAGCCCTATCATCGAGGCGCACTCGTCGTCGGTGCGCGCCGGCAGTCCCAGCTCGGCTATCGTCTGCTGCATGGTGCGCACTATCAGGCCGCGCGTGTCGCCTATCGTGCCGTCAAAGTCGAGTATGACGGCTTTCAGTCTGTTATCCATTACGTTATACTTTTTTATTGTTAAGGGCGCACCCTGCCCGCAACGGCAGGCAGGAGGCTGTGCCCGGTATGTCTTACTGTAACCTTTTCACCACCACAGCCACGGTATTCATCCTGAAGTAAGGCAGCGACATGTACATCAGTCCGCCGTAAGGATTGTCAGTGCCCCACGAGTTCTTGCACACGAAGTATAGGCCGCCGCGGGCGTCGCGCGCCGTGCCTATCAGCTCCATGCAGTGGTCGTCGGTCACATCGAAGCGTTCGAAGGCGCGCTGGCGCATGTCCTGCGTCACCCTCACCGGCTGCCCCGGCAGGCGCGCCACGCCCTCGTCGAACGAGAACCCGGCGTTGGTTATGTCGCCCTCCCAGCACACGCTGCGCCCCGAGCGCAGGGCTGCCTCGACGCGCGCCGCGAGCGTGTCTACCGGCACGTTGAGGAAACGCAGGCCGCGGCGGTTGGCGGGCACGTCGAGCACCACGTCGTGCCAGAACGGCTTGTGCGTGTAGCTGGTCATGGGCACGTAGTCAGAGGGGCTAAGTATGCTCCCGGCAAACTGTGCCGGGGTGTACTCCATGCCGTACATCCAGATGTGGCGAGGCAACGGACCTATGGCCGTGTCGAGCGTGTATTCCACTGTCCCGGTCATGCGTCCGATACCCGCCTTGCGCGCCGCGGCACTGCCGGCCACGGCCTCCAGCTTGCGGCAGAGCGCCGAGTAGTTGCATTCGGAGCGGTATGCGTCGTATGGCATCAGGCCGTATTCGGCTATGCAGGCCAGCGCGTCGGCTGCGGTGCCGTCGGCGGTGACGGCACTGCCGCCCCGGGTAAGATAGCGGCGTGTAGCCATGTCGGCCAGCATGGCGCGCGCCACGAAGTGGGGCGAGAGGTTGACCGAGTCGCCCATCATCAGGCGGTCGCTCTCTATCGTTGCCAGCATGGCATAAAGCCAGCACAGGGGGCTGCGCCCCTGGTCCTTCACGGGCGTGGTCTTGTTGAGCGTCTCTATGGTGAACGTCGCGCCTTCGGGCGTATGCCGGCTGCACGAGCAGGCCAGCACGAGGGCGAGGCACAACGGTAACAATCTGTTCATGAGCGCAAAATTAGCTAAAAAGGGGGAAACACGGAAACAACGTGCCGTAAATTGCAGTAATTTATACTTTGGCGGCACGCCGCGCCGAAGGCGGCCTTTTGCGCCGCCGCAGGTTTCCTTTTGCACGCTAAAAAGCCGCCTTTCGCACAGCAAAAGGCGGCATATTGCATGAAGCAAGTTGAACGGCATTCCATAAAATCCATAACAACCTGATTTACAACGACTAACGACTGATAATAAAACATCAGTATAATTTTCCTTACAAATCCAGCTCCAATACCTTTTTTCAACGACAAGGAGAAGCCGCAGGGCTTGGACAAGAAACACTTATGGCAGAAATCAGCCAAATGTTTTGCAATTCAAGATAGTTTTATTACCTTTGCAACATTAGAACCTGCCAAGCCTCTTTACAATGCTCAAATCGGCGGGTCGTTTTTTTTATTATACCACCATGAAAAAGACATTCGCCAAGCCATATTCCTCGCCGAAAGAAATAATCCAAATCCTAAAATCACGTGGCATGGTCATGGACGATGAGCGGAAAGTTGAAAAATACCTGATGAACATCGGCTATCACAGGCTGTCGGCATACATCTTTCCCTTTTACCTGATGCCAAAGAACGATTTGATGCTGAAGGAAGACACATCGTTCAGGCAGATTCTAACCCTATACCGCTTTGACAAGAAACTGCGCATACTGCTTTTCAACGAAATTGAAAAGATAGAGGTCGCCATCCGCAGCGTATTGGCCAACATTGGTTGCCAGGAATTGGGCGACAAATACTGGATAACAAAGCCTGAATACTTCGCCCGTACTGAAAAGTTCAACCAGACTCTGGCAATAATAGATAAAGAGCTGTCATCAAGCAAGGAAGACTACATCGAAGACTTCCGGCAGAATTATATCGAGGATTATCCTCCTGCATGGATGATAACCGAGGTATTGTCGTTCGGCAACTTGAACTATATCTACTCCAACATAGCCAGCAACAAGCTGATGAAGCGCATTGCAGGCTACTTCGGACTGAAGCCGCAGGTATTTACCTCGTGGCTGACCGTGCTTGCCAACCTCCGCAACATGTGCTGCCACCACGCAAGGGTATGGAACAGGGTCTTCATGCTGAACCCTGCCGAGCCGCGCAAAACGGCAAACGCATGGATTGATGACTCGAAAGTGGACAAGAAGAGGATTTACTACCGCCTGTGCATAATCAGGTATTTTCTTGCTTCGGTCTCACCTGATAACAACTTCAACGAAAAGCTTTCAGGCTTGCTGGCCTGTTTCCCATCGATAGACATTGCGGCAATGGGGTTCAGCCGGGATTGGGAGAATGAAGACTTGTGGAAACAGGACCAGCCGTAAGTCAAATCAGGCCTCAGCGTAAAATGAAAAACATGTATTCCGGCAAACGCATTTGCAATATCCTTCGCTTATAAAAGAAAAAACACCGACAGAAGCAGGCATGTGTATGCTTGTGCACTTCTTATTATCCCCATACCGATACAAAGGGCAAAACATAAGTTTGACTGCGCCTGGCAGCCAGAGGTGCGGCCGGCTGCCAAGCGTCAGAGGAAATACTCGCGGAGCTGCGCCGCAAGCGATGCAAGCTCGGAGGGGTCGGCGTTGCCGTAGCGCTGCCACACGTCGCGGCAAGCGTCGAGCAGGGGCGACTCCTGCGGCCTGGGGCGGTGCAGGTAGGGGTCGATGGCCTGGAAGAGTGCCATCACTTCGACCACGTCGTGCGGCTTTACGCGCATGAGGCGCGCCAGCTGCACCACCTCGGGGGTGTCGTCAACCATCGTCGGCGGCGTAAGCCTGAAGTACAGGTCGAGCACCATTACGAGCATGACGGGCTTCATGCCGGGGCATCCGTCAACGGGGCGGAAGTCCTTCTCGAACGTCTCGCACACCTGCACGCCGTCGTAAAAGCCGCCTCCGCTGCTGAACCCGCTCATGCGGCGCAGCTTCTTGACGTCGCGCGACAGCCGCCTGGGGTTGCCGGCGTAGCCTTCGCACAGGCGGCGCAGCCACGGGCTGTCGGGGCGGCGCAGGCGGAACATCTGCCTGTACAGCAACTGCGGCGGTATGTGCAGGCCTACGGCCAGCTCAACCATGCCGCGCGAATACATGGGCTTCACGCCTTCGGGCGCGGCCTTGTACAGCTTAAGCAGCGGCAGCCAGTACTCATCTGTCCATAATGGATGTATTGTCATAACTGTTGTTTTGCTTTTTTGCAGGTAGCAAATATAGTAAAAATAGCCCGAAACGCCAAACAAAAACGGGCTAAACGGTTTTTTATGCGCATTTGTACGCCCCCGGGCGCGAGGGCGGCGCACAACTAATAAAAAATCGAAAAATATTACGGTATTAGAAAAGTTTAGCTTAAATTTGCACGGTCAACGTGTTATTTGACAGAAGATGAGCATTACAAACATAGCAAGGAAATTCCTCGCGCCGAGGCTTAAGGAGCTTGAACGCTACGCCGCCCACGGTGTCGAGATACAGGCCGAGATGCTGAAGTACCTCACCCAGAGCGCGAAGGATACCGAATATGGACGCCGCCACATTTTCGGCAGCATAACATCATACGAAAGCTTCGCGGCCAACGTGCCGGTGAACACATACGAGGACCTGAAGGACGGCATAGACCGCATGCGGCACGGAGAGCCGTCGGTAATGTGGCCGGGAGTGGTAAAATGGTACGCTAAGTCGTCGGGCACGACCAACGACAAGAGCAAGTTCATACCCGTAAGCCGTGAAGGGCTGCGCAACATGCACTACCAGGGTGGCACGGACGCCGTGGCCATGTACCTGGGCAACAACCCCGAAAGCCGCATGTTCGACGGAAAGGGCCTGATACTCGGCGGCAGCCACTCGCCCAACTACGACGTGGCGGGCAGCCTCGTCGGCGACCTGAGCGCCATACTTATCGAGAACATCAACCCGCTGGTCAACCTGGCGCGCGTGCCCAAGAAGGACACGGCACTGCTGTCGGATTTCGAGCTGAAGCGCGACCGCATAGCCCACGAGACACTGAAAAAGAACGTCACCAACCTGAGCGGCGTGCCCTCGTGGATGCTGTCGGTGCTGACAAGGGTGCTCGAACTCTCGGGCAAGGAGCACATCGACGAGGTGTGGCCCAACCTTGAGGTGTTCTTCCACGGCGGAGTGGCCTTCACCCCGTACCGCAAGCAGTACGAGCAGCTTATCAGGTCGAAGCGGATGCACTACATGGAGACGTACAACGCCAGCGAGGGCTTCTTCGGACTGCAGAGCAACCCGGCCGACCCCGCCATGCTGCTGATGCTCGACTACGGAGTGTTCTACGAGTTCATACCCATGGAGGAGCTTGACAAGGAGAACCCGGCGGCCGTGCCGCTCGAAGGCGTAAGGACGGGCGTGAACTACGCCATGGTGATATCGACGGCCTGCGGACTGTGGCGCTACATGATAGGCGACACCGTCAGGTTCACACAGACCAACCCGTACAAGTTCGTAATAACAGGCCGCACGAAGAGCTTCATCAACGCCTTCGGCGAGGAACTCATAGTAGACAACGCCGAACAGGGACTGGCAGAGGCATGCCGCAAGACAGGCGCCGAGGTTAGCGAATACACCGCCGCGCCAGTATTCATGGACGACAAGGCAAAATGCTACCACCAGTGGCTGATAGAATTCGCCAAGGAGCCGGCCGACATGGATGCCTTCACCGCCATACTCGACAAGAAACTGCAGGAAATAAACAGCGACTACGAGGCCAAGCGCTACAAGGACATCACCCTGCAGCACCTCGAAATAGTGAAGGCCCGCAAGGGACTGTTCAACGACTGGCTGAAGTCGAAAGGCAAACTGGGCGGACAGCACAAGATACCGCGCCTGAACAACAACCGCGACATAATGGAACAGATGCTGCGGCTGAACGACGCACAATGACACGGCAACACATATTAACGGCCATAAACGCCTACCACAACATGCCGACCGACAAAATCATAACAACATACCTGAAAAGACTGGCTGGCAGGGCATCAAGGCCCGGCAGGCCACGCAAGTCCGGCAAGCCGGGCGGCAACATGCTGTGGCTGCTCGCCGCAGTGTGCATGGCCGCAGTGTCGTGCGCCCGCATGGGGCAGCCCGACGGCGGATGGTACGACGAAACGCCACCTACCATAACGCGGACGACGCCGCAGGACAAGGGCGTAAACGTAAAACAGAAGAAAGTAGTAATATACTTCGACGAATACATACAGGTGGACAACCCCACCGAAAAGGTCGTTATATCGCCGCCGCAGATAGAGCAAGCGGAGATAAAGGCGGCCGGCAAGAAGATAGAAGTAGAGCTGAAAGACTCGCTCATGCCCAACACCACGTACACGGTGGACTTCTCGGACGCCATAACCGACAACAACGAGAGCAACCCCCTGGGCAACTACACCTACACATTCTCGACAGGCAACCACATCGACACGCTCGAAGTGGCAGGCTACGTGCTCAACGCCAAGGACCTTGAGCCCATAAAGGGCATACTGGTAGGCCTCTACGCCGACCAGAGCGACACCGCATTCACCACTAAACCCATGCTGCGCGTATCGCGCACCGACAGCCGCGGCAAGTTCGTCATCAAGGGCATAGCGCCCGGCAGCTACCGCATCTACGCCCTGCAGGACGCCGACAACAACTACGTGTTCAGCCAGAAGAGCGAGCAGATAGCCTTCACCAAGGACATAATAGTGCCGACGTTCAAGCCGGACATACGCCAGGACACCACCTGGCTCGACTCGCTGCGCATCGACTCGATAAGGCGCGTGCCCTACACGCACTTCCTGCCCGACGACATAGCCCTGCGGGCGTTCACCGAGATACAGTCAGACCGCTACCTCGTAAAGTCGGAACGCACCGAGCCCGACCGCTTCACGCTCTTCTTCAGCTACGGCGACAGCCTGCTGCCCGAGGTGCGCGGACTCAACTTCGACAGCCGCGACGCCTTCGTCACGGAAGCCACCGAGAAGCGCGACACCGTGACCTACTGGCTGCGCGACACCATGCTCGTAAACCAGGACACGCTCCGCATGGAGATTAAATACATGGCCACCGACACGCTCGGCGTGCTGCGGCTGCAGACCGACACGCTCGACATGCTGGCAAAAGTGCCCTACGAACGGCGCATGAAACTCAAGGCAGACGCCTACGAGGAGTGGCAGAAGAAGCAGGAAAAGGCCAAGAAGCGCGGCAAACCCTACGACTCGATAATGCCGCCGCCGATGCTCGAGCCGCAATACCTCATAAACTCCGAGCCCGACCCCGACCAGAACATCACGATAACCATGCCCGTGCCGCTGCTCAAGGCTGACACGGCCTGCATACACCTGTACTCCAAGCACGACACGCTGTGGTACCGCTCCCCGTTCGTGTTCCGCCCGAAGAAGGGGCAGAGCCGCACTTACGAGCTGCTGGGCGAATGGCGCCCGGGCATAGAGTACAGCCTCGAGATAGACACGATGGCCTTCACCGACATCTACGGCAATACGTCGGCGCCCTACAAGCAGGGCTTCAAGGTGAAGACCGACGACCAGTACGCCACCGTAATGCTCGACATCAGCGGCATGGCGGACACCACCGTGGTGGTGCAGCTGCTCAACACGTCGGACGAGGTGGTGAAGGAGACGTCGACGGACAACGGCCGCGCCGAGTTCTTCTACGTAAAGCCGGGCACGTACTACGCCCGCATGTTCGTCGACTCAAACCGCAACGGACTGTGGGACACGGGCGACTACGCTGCAGGCAGACAGCCCGAGACTACGTACTACTACCCCGAAAAGCTGGAATGCAAGGAGAAATGGGACATGACGCTGACGTGGAACCCCACGTCGCGCAAGCTCTATAACCAGAAACCCATGGAGATAACGAAACAGAAGCCGGAGAAGGAAAAGACGATAAAGCGCCGCAACTACGAGCGTGCGCAGAAACTCGGAATACCCTACCCCAGCCTGTGACATTACGGTAACTTAAAACCTGATTATCATGAAACATCTGAGAATCCTACTGCTCATGGCCGTCATGCTCGGCATGGCAGGCACGGCTGCAGCCCAGTGCAGCTATAAGAACACGGCATTCAAGTCAGGCGAGTTCCTGTCTTACAACCTGTACTTCAACTGGAAGTTCGTCTGGGTCAAGGTGGGCACGGCGTCGATGTACGTCGTACAGAGCAAGTACGGCGGCCAGAACGCCTACCGCGCCAGCCTGACTACGAAGGGCAACAGCAAGATGGACAAGATATTCGTGATGCGCGACACGCTGTTGTGCTACTCCACGCTCGACCTTGCGCCGCTGTACTACCGCAAGGGTGCGCTCGAGGGCAAGCGTTACACCGTGGACGAAGTATGGTACAAATACCCCGGAGGTAACTGCAGCGTTACGCAAAGCCGCTTCAAGAACGGCAAGATAAACAAGCGGACGGTCAATCCGGGCGAATGTGTGTACGACATGATGAACATGTTTCTGCGTGCGCGCAGCTTCGACCCAGCCAGCTGGCAGAAGGGTTACGTGGTAGACTTCCGCATAGCCGACGGCAACAGCCTCAACCCGGCGAAGATAAAATTCCTCGGACGCACGACCGTCAAGGCCGACAACGGCGTGAAATACAAATGCCTCGAACTATCGTACACGGAGAAGGAGAAAGGCAAATGGCGCGAGATAGCGCGCTTCTTCGTCACCGACGACGACAACCACGTGCCCGTAAGGCTTGACATGTTCCTCAAGTTCGGCTCGGCAAAGGCGTTCCTGACCAACATGCGTGGAGTGAAAAACGAGATTAAGGCCAAGACAAAATAAATCCTCAAATCCGCAACCTATAGGGTTTAGTGGGATTTTGCTTGCAAAGCGACAAAATTCATTTTATTGTACATATTTCTTGCACAACAGAAATGTCGCAGACACAAAATCCCCTTACCCCATAAAGCGACTTGAGGTAATACGCTGGTTTAACCAGAAAAGCATGGTCTTTAACCAAAGTCTGTCTTGAACAGGTTGGCATAAGCATTGTTGTCTGAGTAAATATTCAATACATGCCTACGTGATGTCTTAATCCATTTCGCAGGAACAGAGATGAACTTGAAAACAAAGGTCTTGATTCTGCTGGTGGCACGCAATCCAAATTCATGGGTTTTCAATCTCTGCATAATAGCTTTGTAGAAGTTTCTGATGAGAGCTGTCATAAGCAGGAATACAGTATTCTGTGCCATGAACGATTTTGGCAATCGATTCCAGCCAAAGCCATTGTTCATGTCATCGAAGATGCGTTCCTTGCCACCACGAAGATTGTAGAATTCCACGATGTCTCTTGCACTCGACTTGTAATCGTTAGTCAGTATACATCTGTAGGTATATTCGCCTTCCCAAATGTCAAGGTCTCCATCTATTCGCCTTTGTCTCTGTATGACAAGACGATACGGTTTTCCTTTCCATTTCTCAACAAGGATGGAATTCAGCTCAAATTCAATACCGTTGATTTCAACAGTTTTCCATCCAGTCAAGGCAAACATGGAATCGTAGAAGGAAGAGCATCTGTTGGCACGAATATAAAAATGCCTGAAATGAGCCTCTACCATATCTACGATTTCCTCCGAGCATGAGCCGCAATCCATGCGGGCACGGGATATATATACTTCTGATGCCTCCAGTCGCTTGAAGATTCTTTCCAAAGTCTCTCTTTGGTTGAAGCGCACGTTTGTGTTGCCGTCTCTATTTTCAATACCGACAATCATGTCGTTAATGACTGCCACACCTGGACTATAGCCCAGGAACTTCTTGTAGGTTGGTTTTGCATCATGCTTCTCTGTTTCAATGAACTGATGGTCAAAGTCAAAATCATACTCTTGACCGGATTTCAATTGACCAGTAGCAAGCAGGGCTTTGATCAATAAGCAGTTCATCTTGTCTGCAGTATTGAAATCATAGGAGTTGCCAGAAGCAGATTTATAGGTGATGTTCTTACAAGTCAGTTCTTCGATAGCACGCAATATGGTGTCTGCGCTGCAAGTGCGAAGAGTTGGATGAAGAGACAAATGTTTCATCAAGTGAGTTGTAACATCCTCAATACATGAGCCGCCACAAAGATATACGCACATCAGAGAGCGTAGAATTTCGCTATATTGATAACCAAACATAGTGCATCTCAATCCCAAGGTGGAATCTATGGTTTGAGCTAAAAGAGCATCAAATTGCTCCATAATAGAAAAAATTCCTCCAAAAGGAGTGAGTTTCTCAGATTTTATTTGTATCTTTGCCATGTCATATTAGAGTTTTGCTTGTCTTCTTTTCGCAACACTAAGGTAAGTGAAAATTCTGACATGGCAAAATCCTGGGCAACTTTTTGTTGCTCAGGCACTTATAAATAATGTTAAACTATAGTGTTGCGGAATTAAGGTAAATGAGAAGGATACTTACCGCTCTCGTGGCGGCATGCCTTGCTGCCTGCGCCACGGCGCAGACGGCAGAAGAGGCCATAACAAGACTGGCCCGTGGCAGGCAGGCCACGGTGGGCGCGGCGTGGATATCCGGCGGCAGGGAGCACGCCGTAAACAACCGCGGCGACTATCCGCTGATGAGCGTCTTCAAGACACACTGCGCCATAGCCGCACTGAGGCGCATGCAGCGCGAGGGCATACCGGCCGACACGCTGATAAGGGTAAAGGCCGCGGAGATGACTCCCGGCACGTACAGTCCGCTGGCTAAGATGCACGAGGGCGAAGACTTCACCATGCGCTTCGACAGCCTGTTGTATTACAGCATAGCCCTGAGCGACAACAACGCCTGCGACGTAACCATACGCATGGCAGGCGGCATCGAGGGCGTAAACGCCGAAATGGAGGCCATAGGACTGGCTGGCTACGCCCTGACGGAGACCGAAGCCACGATGGCTGCCGACCCGCAACGCTCGTACAACAACCGTAGCACGCCGCTGTCGGTGGCCGTACTCTTCAGGAAACTGTACGAGGAGGGCATACTCGGAGGCGATTACGACAGGCTGATGAAGGCAGCACTGGAGGCTACGCAGACCGGACCTGACAAGATGAAGGCAGCACTCGCACCGGGCATGACCCTGGCACACAAGACGGGAACGGGCTTCACACTGCCCGACGGCACGATGACGGCCGACAACGACGCGGGCGCCGTGACCCTGCCCGACGGCCGCAGGATATACATAGCCGTGCTGGTCAAGGACACACGCCTCGGCACAAAGGAGAACGCAAGGCTGATAAGGGAGATAACAGAGGCCATAATAAGACAGGAAACAAACAACAACCATAAGAACCGATAAGGTAGCCCGGCCGCATGTTACGGCCGCAAACGCCACGACGGCGGAGGCTACCGCACAACAATACGACGATGAAGAAACTGTACATAGAAACCTACGGCTGCCAGATGAACGTGGCAGACAGCGAGGTGGTGGCGTCGGTCATGAAGATGGCCGGCTACGAGACGTGCGACAACGCCGACGAGGCCGACGCCGTGTTCCTCAACACATGCAGCGTGCGCGACAACGCCGAGCAGAAGATAATCAACCGGCTCGAAGCGCTGAACGCCATGCGCCGCCCAGGACGCAAGATGATAATAGGCGTGCTGGGCTGCATGGCAGAGCGCGTAAAGGACGAACTGATAAGCAAGCACCACGCCGACCTCGTGGCAGGTCCCGACGCATACCTTACCCTGCCCGACCTTACGGCGCAGGCCGAGGCCGGACACAAGGCGATAAACATTGAACTGTCGACAACGGAGACCTACCGCGACATAGTGCCGCAGCGCATCTGCGGCCCGCACGTGGGCGGCTTCGTGAGCATAATGCGCGGATGCAACAACTTCTGCCACTACTGCATCGTGCCCTACACCCGCGGCCGCGAACGCAGCCGCGACCCGGAGAGCATACTGCGCGAGGTGGCCGACCTGCACGACCGCGGCTACAAGGAAGTAACCCTGCTGGGACAGAACGTGAACTCATACGCAGGGGAGTTTAAAATTAAAAATGAACAATTAAAAATTAAAAATGACGGCGAAGGCGGCGGCGCTGACGGCGGAAAGGTGACCTTCCCCGCACTGCTCAGGCTCGTTGCCGAGACCTTCCCCGACATGCGCATACGCTTCACAACGAGCCACCCCAAGGACATGAGCGACGAGACGCTCGAGGTTATAGCCTCGCACGACAACCTCTGCCGCCACATACACCTGCCCGTACAGAGCGGCTCTGACCGCATACTGAAGCTGATGAACCGCAAATACACGCGCGAGTGGTACATGGGCCGCGTGGCAGCCATACGCCGCATAATACCCGACTGCTCGATAACCACCGACATATTCGTAGGCTACCACAGCGAGACGGAGGAAGACCACCAGATGTCGCTCTCGCTGATGAAGGAAGTGGGCTACGACTCCGCCTTCATGTTCAAGTACAGCGAGCGACCCGGCACATACGCCTCGAAGCACCTGCCCGACAACGTACCCGAGGATGTAAAGCTGCGCCGCCTCTCCGAAATGATAGAACTGCAGACACGCCTGTCGGCCGAGCGCAACGCCATGGACGTAGGCCGCGAGTTCGACGTGCTCGTTGAAGGCTTCAGCAAGCGCAGCCGCGAACAGCTCTTCGGCCGCACCTCGCAGAACAAGGTGGTAGTCTTCGACAAGGGCAACCACCACATAGGCGACACCGTGCGCGTCAGAGTGACAAGCAGCTCGAGCGCAACGCTAAAGGGCGAAGCCCTCGACTGACGCCGCACCTGCCCTCCCCCGCCATGCGGCCACACGCAACCCCGCCAACAAAAGGCCGCCTCCAGCCGTGCAAAACACGGCAAAATGCAACGCAAAAGGATGCCTCTTGCAACACAAAACACGACCTTCGGGCCCACGCCCCGTAAAAAACATATTTTCAAACAGATACACAAGGCCTGTCCTCCACGGTGGAGGACAGGCCTTTTCCGTCACCCCCATAACTGACAAACACCACCAAAAACACAACAAGACACAAACAAATCCACATAAAACATAAGAATATGTAAACTAAATATAAACATATATAAAAAAATAAATACTATTCCGCCATTTTTTACGTTATACTAACAAAGATTTCACTAAAAATTAATTATATTTGCAATGTCCTCTCACACCATGACGCACTTGTGCGCTCAAAAGGTGGCGGGCGGGACGTTTTCATACACAAAGGCGTTTACTGGCGCTTTGGTTTTGACGATTCAAGAATCTCGCAAATTCAGACCAACCTGTCAAAAACAAGGCAACGGGAACGCCCCTGGGGATGTTAATGCACAGCCCGCATTGTGCCTTGCCGACTTTACATGGCGTAAAGACGGCGGGCACGTAGGGTATACGTATATGTTGACATCGGCGTGGGGCTTTCAGCGTTGCTCGTTCCGACAAGTTGGGGCAATGCGAGAGCCTTTGAATCGTGGAACGGGCAACAGGCACGGCTCCACGTTTTTTTGTATGCGGACTTAACACTAATATTATCACTTGGCGACAAGGGGGCCGGCGCCGCAACGACAAAACACAATGAAAAAATTTTTATTTTTCGCCTGCGCATTGTTCGTCGCCGCAACGGCTGACGCGCAGAAGGTTATCACGGACGACGTTAACCGCACAACAACCACGCAAACCTCCACGGCGCACGGCCATGATGAAGAAGTGAACCACATGAACAGTGGAACAGGAGTAGACTACATGGCTATCGAAGAGGGATTCGGCATCGGGCTTAACTTCGCTTTCGACTACTTGTTGATAGATCTTTCGTTCGGCTCGTCAGACAATGATTACATCGACGTAAGCACATGGTCGGCAGGCTTAGGCGGACAATACCGCTATTGGTTCAACAAATGGCTGTATATTGAAGGACGCGCAGGCGTGCAATACCTGCACGCAACGGCGAAAATAAAGGGTGGCGACGAAGAGGAGAAAAACGGCGAATTCGGACTCTTCCTGACGCCGCGCCTCGGAGTGAAACTGTTCAACATAGGCGGCGACTACCTTTCGCTCGTCGGCGGTTACAGGTGGGACTTCAACGAGTTCAAGTTCAAGAAAGAATACACCAGGGACTATTTCACGATAGGCCTCTCATGGGTAATGTAAACTTGGTACGCATTAAGAAAAACGCATAAAAAGAAAATGAGAAAGTTTTTTATATCACTAATGACCGCCTTGCTTACTTGCGCAGTCAGCTTTGCGCAAGACACGCAGGGATATGCCTTGACGAAAAAGGGGGCGAGCATACAATACTCGTATAAGTACGGCAAGAAGCTTATGGGCTACATCGTAACGACAGTGCAAGACAACAAGCTGGAAAACGGAAAGAACACCGTAACCACACTGTGGACCATGCTCAACAAAAAGGAGAAACCCTCAAAGACTGCGAAGTTCGCCGGATTCGGAGACGGACTGCTGTCGTCGATGACACTCGAGAACGGGGCGTATCACATGACAATGGATCTCGGACTTGCAACCGGAGGTGAAAACAGGCACGGCTACATACTCAAGATGCCGGCCACGCTGAAAGTGGGAGACAACATCGAAGGCAGCACGCTCAACTACGAAAACAAGTTCATGGGCATGACTTTCAAGAACGAACTTACATACAGCGGTTTCAAGGTGGTCGAAGAGGTTGACCTCGAAACACCTGCGGGAAAGTTCCGTTGCCTGAAAGTGACGGGTAACGTGAAAGGCAAGTTCCAACGAATGGACATTGACGACAACGAGGTGATGTACATAGCCCCGGGCATGGGAATCATCAGGCAAGAAATAAATTATATGGGCGGAAACAAGCCTATCGTACTTGAAGCATACAAAGTAAGCGGACTGTAAAAGCATTTCTGTAAAAACCAAGTGTAAGCCAACTGTATGCCTTGTGCCGCACTCACATGCCAAGAAACGCTTAATCCGCTCGGAAAGCATGTTAAGCACGCAGGCATGCAGTTTGTACACGATATTTTACACGTTTACGGTATTTAACTGTTAGGAATGGCACTTTTTAATATTTATAACTAAATTTACAAATGTAAAAACAGAAAACAAGATATTGCATTAAATAAGTTACAAACCTAAAACAATCGAGACATTATGAAAAAGATTCCTTATTACACTGCAAGGACCGCCAAAGCGGCCCTCGGCTTGTTCTTAGGCTTGGCCTGCTGCGCAGGCTTCGCCTCGTGCTCCGACGACGACGACAAGGACGGCGGCGTAGGCGGCGGAAGCGACGACGTGAAGACGTGCTACTTCGAGGCCGACGGCGAGAGGTACGGCTTCGGCTACGCATACGCCGAATACGACGAGGGCGAGACGAGCCTGTCGTTTTGGGACGTCGACATGCTGCACTACTTCAACAATCCCGACGAGATAAAGCCCGGCATATACGTCAACATGGCCGGCATCTACTTCGAGGACGCCACGGGCATACCGACGGGCACCGTCAGCAGCACGGGCCAGGTTGTGACGGGCGACGTTGAGTTCAACTTCGAGATGGAGACGCACATCGACCTCTACGCCATGGTAAACGACGCTTACGACGACGAGGACGACCCGAGCCTGTGGTACACCCACGACTGGTCGGGCGACCGTCCCTCGCAGATGACCATAACCAAGACCGGCGGCGACTCTTACCGCATAGAGGCCGAGGACATGAACCTCTTCAGCAGCCTTGAGCACGGCATCGACGTCAACTCGCGCCAGACCACGGGCAGCTTCCTCTTCGAAGGCTCGTTCACCGTGATGTACGACGGGCGCACGCGCGCCGCCGACGGCGGCTTCGCCGCATGGCTGAAGACGATAAGGGAAAGGGCGCGGCACTACGCAAAATGACAAACCTTAAAACGATAACGGCATGAAGAAACTATTTATAATACCGGCCGCGGCGTTAAGGCGCGCGGCCGTATGCTGGGCCGCGCTGCTCTGCCTCACGTTCACGCTCGTATCGTGCGGCGGCGACGACGATGACGACGGCACGAGCGGCGGAGGCGACATACTGTCGACGCTCGTAGGGAGCGAATGGAGCAGCGAATACTTCCAAGTAGGCAGCAACGGCGAATACGAGGAAGGCACGCTGCTGCTTAAGTTCGTCAGCGCCGACAGGGCCGAGCAGCACACCAAGTACAGCGGAAAGGAGTGGAACTCCAACGGGCAGTACACGTCGTACAGCGGCGAGGGCGACACCTTCTACACTTACACCGTAAGCGACGGGAAGATAACGCTGACCGACACGGGCGGCTACGGCTCGTTCACGCTGACGCCCGCCGGGGGCAATACGCTTACCGACGGCTCGCGCATATACACACTCGTAAAGGCCGGGACGGGCGGCGGAGGCAGCGTTGAGACGGGCGGCAACCCCAATACGGGCATAGCCGACTTCGTTACGAAGCCCGTAAAGACGTTTGAAATGGAGTTCGCGCAGGGCTCGCGCGACTTCAAGGTGGAGTACGTCTACTCGGGCAACAAGGTTGTCAACATGCTCCGCTCGGGCGCGTCGTCGGCCTCTTACACGCTGAGCTACACCGACAGCGAGGTTAAGGCCGAGGCCTCCGCGCGCAGCTATACGTTCGGCCTCGGGGCCACGGGCTACGCCAACTTCTTCCGCGACGGCGACGGCAACCTATGGAGCTGCCGCACGTCGGGCGACAACGACGGATACATGAGGTTCTTCTCCGTCGACCTTTCTTACGACAACCGCTATTACATGGTAACCTACAGCGGCGGCAACGTGAGCCGCGTTGAGGAATACCGGAACATCGACGAGCTGTATTGCACCTACGACTTCAGCTACACCACGCGCGACAACAAGAACGGACTGTACCCCGAGGCGAGCATCATCAACACCGACCTCGAGTTCCTGCGCTACCTCGGATTCCTCGGACAGCCGAGCCGCAAGTTGGTCGACAAGATAGACTTCAAGCCTATCGACTCGTCGTACGGCACGATGGAGTTCAGCTACGAGTTCGACTCCGACGGCAACGTGACGTCGTACCAATACACGTCCGACCCGATTTACAAGACGACCAACAGGCGCCAGCCGTCGCCGGTATTTAAGTTCACATACTAAAAATGTAAAACAAATTACAGCAATGAACAAAAAGAGTTTTCTACAGACAAGCTGCATGATGGCTGCGTTCGCCGCCTTCGGCCTGTGCCTTACGGCATGCTCCGACGACGACGACAATGACGATAAGGGTGGAGGCTCGACAAGCGGACTACCCACGATGAACGACCTCGGCATAACCCACCAGGTGACGGGCATAAAATATAACGATGGCGGAGTGTCGACGTTCAACTACGTTGACGGCCGGCTGACGAGCGGCCACACCGACATCGACAACATGGACTTCACAATCGGCGGCTCGCCGCTCACCGTATGGTGCGGCGTGGAGGAGAGCGACGGCGAGAAATACGAGGAGACCTACACCAACATCAAGACCAACAGCTACGGGGCGATGACCTACGCCGAAGTAAAGTGGCGCGAAGAGGGCTACGGCGAAGTATACGAGGGCGGAGGCACGTTGACCATTGAATACGACGGCAACCGCCTGACGAAGATCACTATTGAAGAGAGTGACGCGGAGGGAGACTACACCTACACTTACAAAGCAGAGTTCGTACATTCATGGGACGGCAACAATATAACGAAAGTAACCGCCAAGGAAACCGAAACCGAGAACGACGGGTCGGAAGAATACACCGACACTTATGAATATACCGACTATTACGAATACGGCTCTAACCCCGAGACCAACAGCGGAATCTACCTGCCCCAACTTGCAATAATGGACAGTGACTTCATGTGCTACGCCGGACTGTTCGGCCGCACGACAAGCCACATACCGACAACCTACACCGACGATGACGGCTACTCTACCGAAATCCGAGTGGACAAGGACGAACAAGGACGCATCACACACTACTACTGGGACGGTTATCTCCAGGAGTCGTATCTCTACGACGGCCAGACTCCCTCAGCTGCCCGGACGACCATAAACAAAGCTCCGGCCAAGACAAAGGGTCACGGCCTGATGCGCAAGATTGCCAAAAGAATCATCGCGAGAAACACCGGCCGCTGACGCAAGCAAAACATCCGATTATCATTAACTTCTAAAAAAACAGGAGTTATGAGAACAAATGCATGGGATGACGGCAGCGTAAGCACAAGCGACATCAACACAACGTTCAGGTACTCCAACGGCCGTCTCGTGACCGACAGCGGTGAAGTGTACGAAAGAATCGACTGAAAAAGACTTTTTCCATAACCGCAGGATGATGTGCCGGCCCACCGTGCGCCGGCATTTATGATATTTTTACCTGTAATCAGGTAACCAAAAATTTTAAGACAATGAAAACTTTAAAAAATTATTTCAGTGTGTGCGCACTCGTTATGTGCGCCTTGTTCACAGCTGTGTCATTCTCATCGTGCAGTGACGATGATGAGGAAAGCAGTGAGTCTGTAACATCTTCAAGTCTTGTAGACCGCACGTTTACATGTGACAACTCATATGTTAACGATGATGGTCTTTTTGTTGAAAGCATTAAAGAACTGACATTTACCAGTTCTACGCAATGTTCGATTCACAGTCACGGATATGACTGGAACGCTTATTATGACCAAGAGTATTACAATGAGACGAAAACCTGCTCTTATTCGGTTTCAGGCGACAAAGTGACATTGCACAATTATCCGTTCTTCGCTTTTGACGATGACCTCGTACTGACCTTCCACGGCAGTTATCTGCAAGAGCCGAATGGCAACAGATGGATTGAGGACTGACCCTTATCTGCCCAGCGTCATATTGAAACTACTCTTTCAGACTGGTGGCATAGTCAAGTCCCAACATTGTACAACTAATTGACAATTAACCGCTTACGCAAATGCTGTCTTTTGCAGTGCAAAAGACAGCATTTTGTATGTCAAAAAGCGGCATATTATGCGGCGGCAAACCGCAAACGACACAGGCTGTGACGGCCGCACTGACTGCAGGGTGCAGGGTATTTTTGACTGTTTTACCCCCACGGCCATTGATTTTATACATAAAAACATTATCTTTGCAGCCGTAACACGACACCATGCCGTGAGCGGCCGACGGCGGCTACGGCCTTTACCGGTGCCTACATTAGCTAATAACAAATGAAAGAATTCTTACAAGTATTGCGCCGCTTCGTGCCGCCCTACAAGAAATACCTGGCACTGACGGTGGTATTCAACATCCTTTCCGCGATATTGAACATATTTTCTTTCATGGCCATCATCCCCATACTGCAGATTCTCTTCAAGACCCAGGAGGCCAATGTGCCCGAGAAACTGATGCAGTGGGGCAGCGGCGACATGAAGGAAGTGCTGATGAACAACATCGACTACTACATCTACCAGATGATAGGCAGCATGGGGGCAACGACCACCCTGCTCGTAATAGGCCTCTTCCTGGCGTTCATGACATTCCTCAAGACGGGCGCTTACTTCCTCTCGTCGGCAACGATAATACCCATCCGCACGGGCGTGGTGCGCGACATACGCAACCAGCTCTACTGCAAGATAACGTCGCTGCCGCTGGGCTTCTTCTCAGAGGAGCGCAAGGGCGACATCATAGCGCGCATGAGCGGCGACGTGCAGGAGGTTGAAAGCTCGATAATGTCGAGCCTCGACATGCTCTTCAAGAACCCCGTGCTCATCATATTCTACTTCTCCACGCTGCTCTTCGTCAGCTGGCAGCTCACGCTGTTCACCCTCATCTTCGTGCCGCTGATGGGCTGGGTTATGGGCTTCGTGGGGCGCAAGCTCAAGCAGAAGTCAATCAAGGCGCAGGCGCTTTGGAGCGACACGATGAGCCAGGTGGAGGAGACGCTCGGCGGACTGCGCATAATCAAGGCCTTCTGCGCCGAGGAGAAGATGAACCGCCGCTTCGACAGGATTAACTCCGAGTACCGCGAGAACATACGCCGCGTGAACACGCGCCAGCAGATGGCGCACCCGATGAGCGAGTTCCTCGGCACGCTGATGATAGTCATCGTGCTGTGGTTCGGCGGCATGCTCGTGCTGGGCGGCAAGAGCCTCAGCGGCCCCACGTTCATCTACTACATGGTGATACTTTACAGCATAATCAACCCGCTCAAGGAGTTCTCCAAGGCGGGGTACAACATACCGAAGGGTCTGGCCTCGATGGAGCGCATAGACAAGATACTAAAGGCCGAGAACGACATAAAGGAGAAGGCCCACCCGGTGCACGTAAGCGAGTTCAAACACAAGATAGAGTTCCGCGACGTGTCGTTCCGCTACGGCGAGAAGTGGGTGCTGCGCCACATCAACCTCACCATCGAGAAGGGCAAGACCGTGGCCATAGTTGGCCAGAGCGGCGGCGGCAAGTCTACGCTGGTAGACCTGATACCGCGCTACTACGACGTGCAGGAGGGCGAGGTGCTCATCGACGGCGTGAACGTCAAGGACATGGCCATACACGACCTGCGCCAACTCATAGGCAACGTGAACCAGGAGGCCATACTCTTCAACGACTCGTTCCGCAACAACATATCGTTCGGCGTTGACAACGCCACGCAGGAACAGATAGAGGCGGCGGCAAGGATAGCCAACGCCCACGAGTTCATAACCGAGTCGGAAAACGGCTACGACACCAACATAGGCGACCGCGGCAGCCGCCTGTCGGGCGGACAGCGCCAGCGCGTGAGCATAGCCCGCGCCATACTCAAGAACCCGCCGATACTGATACTCGACGAGGCCACGTCGGCGCTCGACACCGAGAGCGAGCGGCTCGTGCAGCAGGCTCTCGAACGCCTGATGAAGACGCGCACCACCGTGGCCATAGCCCACCGCCTGTCGACAATCAAGAACGCCGACGAGATATGCGTGATACACGAGGGGCAGATAGTAGAGCGCGGCACGCACGAAGAGCTGCTGGCCCAGAACGGATACTACAAGAAGCTTAACGACATGCAAAGCCTGTAAGTGAAAGACCGTGACAGGCAGCCTCCACCGCCGCGGCAGGCGCAACGCCCACCGCGACATGCACTACTGACTACTTGAAATAAGACCATGACAAAACTACTCCGAGGACTGGCTTACGCGACACTCTACCTCATGTCGCTACTACCGTTCAGGGTGCTCTACGCCCTGGCCGACATGTCCTACCTCATAGTCTACCACGCCCTGCGCTACCGCCGCGACGTGGTCAGGCACAACCTTGCCACGTCGTTCCCCGGCAAGGACGCCGGCGAGCTGGCCGCCATAGAGCGCGGGTTCTACCACTGGCTGTGCGACTACTACGCCGAGACGCTCAAGCTGATGACAATATCGCGCCACGAGCTCATGCGCCACGTGGAGTTCCGCGGCACCGAAGCCATAGAAGACAGCTTCGACAAGGGCCGCCCCTGCGCCGCCATACTGGGCCACTACTGCAACTGGGAGCTGCTCTCGGCAATAGGGCTGACACTGAAGCGGCACAACGAGGCCGTGGTGGGACTGATATACACGCCCAAGTCGTGCAAGCTGTCAGACCGCCTGTTCATCAAGATAAGGCAGAACATGGGCGGGGTATGCGTGCCCAAGCAGGACGTGCTGCGCTACCTCGTATCGTTCAAGGAGCAGGGACTGATGAACATCTTCGGCTACATAGCCGACCAGAAGCCCAAGAACCAGGCAATACACCTGCGGCTGAACTTCCTCGGACACGACACGGCCGTGTTCACCGGAGCCGAGCGCATAATGAGGAACATGGGCGACACCGTGTTCTACGTTGACATGGAACGCCCCGAACGCGGCAGGTACGTCTACACATTCAAGCCCATCACGTCAGAACCTGAATCGCTGCCTGAACACGAAATAACCAAAAGGTTCTTCGCCATGCTCGAACAAACCATAAGGCGCGACCCGCGCTTCTACCTGTGGAGCCACGACAGATGGGCCTGCGACGGTGACGCCGCCGCCGGCACATGCCGCAACGACTGAAAACACACTTGAAAAAGAACAAGCAGACATAAAAGAAATGACAATAGGATACGACGCCAAAAGCATCGTCGGCGATGTTGCCGGCATAGGCAACTACGCCAGGACGCTGGTCAACGATATCGAAAAGATAGTCCAGCCAGGCACCATTCTCAACCTCTACGCACCCGACCGCGGCAACAGCGCACTAAGGCGCCAGGTTACCGAGAACCAGCACATGCGCTACGTCTACATGAACGGCTACAACGACGCCATTGCGCGCGCCATGTGGCACATGCGCGGCATGGTGAAGGACCTCGTACGCGACGGTGTCAAGATATACCACGGACTGTCGGGCGAACTGCCGGCGGGCATAAGGGAGGCCGGCATAAGGACCGTCGTGACGATACACGACCTCGTATTCATGCGTTATCCCGAATACTACAACTGGCTGGAGCGCAAGTTCATGGCATGGAAGTTCCACAAGACGTGCCAGGAGGCCGACCGGATAATAGCCACCAGCGAGTGCACCAAGCGCGACGTGATGCTATACGGCGACGTGCCTGCCGACAAGATAGACGTGATATACCAGAGCTGCGGCTCATTCTACAAACTGCCCGAGAGCGAGAAGAAGATGCACGAGGTGCATACGAAGTACATGCTGCCCGAACGATACGTGGTAAGCGTGGGCACTGTTGACGAGCGCAAGAACGTGCTGCTGCCCATAAAGGCACTGAGGCTGCTGCCCGACGACCTGAGCCTAGTAGTAGTGGGCAAGTCGACCCCGTATGCCGAAAGGCTGAAGAAATACGTGGCTGCCAACGGACTTAAAGACCGCGTGATGTTCCTGCACAACGTGCCCACAGACGACCTGCCGGCGATATACCAGATGGCGGAGTCGTGCGTCTACCCCTCGCGCTACGAGGGCTTCGGCCTGCCCGTCATCGAGGCCATACAGAGCGGGCTGCCGGTGGTGGCATGCACGGGCAGCTGCCTCGAGGAGGCTGGCGGCAACGCCACGCTGTACGTGGCGCCCGACGACGCCTACGCCATGGCGCACGCCATTAAGCTGACGCTCAAAGGAGCGCCTGGACGCGACGAACGCATAGCTGAAGGTTTGCAGTACATATCACGCTTCGAGAACAACAATGTGGCGCAGCGCGTCCTCGAAGTCTACAACGGACTGGCCGGCAACCTGTAACAAGAAAGCTGCGCACTGCCGCCAGAGGCGGCTTTTCACTTCCCGGCCCTTGACAATATCTTCTCCTTTATCTTATTCCACAACGTGGTCTTCCTGTAAATGACGTATGCCGAGACGGCGGTGCTCACCGCCGTGGCAGCCACGCCGACGGCCACGCGCATCCACGCCTCGCCGGCAAACGTGGCAAAATAAGCCACGAGGCCCAACGGCACGTGGACGGCGGCGCATGCAACCACCTGGCGCGACAGGCGGTAACCGTAGCGCATGGCGGCGTATATTACAATGACGACAAGGTCGGCCACGTTTGACAGCAGCACGGCCACACCCGCGCCAACAAGCCCCCAGGCGTTGAAACAGACTATCATAAGCACCACGAAGACCACGGCCGACGCACCCTCGATTACCATGTAAGCCCTTGAATGGCCCTTGGCAAGCGTTATGTAGGCCACGGGCAGCATCGCCGCACGTGCGTACATCGACAGCACGGCCACCTGCGCCATGGGCACCACGGCCACGAACCTGCCGCTGTAAAGCAGCGGTATCAGTATCGGGAGCATGGTTATGAGCAGCGTCAGCATGGGCGATATCATGAGTATCGACACTTCAATCTGGCGGTTGGCGGCAAGGTTGACGGCCGCCGTATCGTGGTTGACGGCCGACAGGCGGGGGAAATAGTCGGTCTCCATGGCCGAAAACACCATGCCGGCGTAGGTAACGGCCATTACGTAGCCCGCGTTGTACAGTCCCACAGTGTTAAGGTCGGCATAGTTGTTGAGAAACGACCTTATTATCATCTCGGCGCCGCTGCCGAACACGCCCGACACTATGAAAGCCACGCCAAGCCGCACCATGCCGCTGCCGTCGGCAAGCAAACGCCGCAGCCACGCCGCCACACCACGCACGCCCAGCCTGCGCACTACGCACGCCAGGCCGCCAACGGGAAACAGCCTGAACGAATACCTTACAGTGAACAGCATGTTGACGGCGGTAGTGACGAAGATGACAAGCACTATGCCGTCATACCTCAACAGCCAGTAAAGGGGAACGGAAAGAACGAGCGACAGGACGACTATGCACACCTGGGCCACGGCCAGCTCGCGCAGGTGGCGCGCACCCTTGAGTATGGCCGTCTCGCCTCCTGTTACGGCAAGCATGGCCACCACCGGCGCCAGCGCCATTATCTCAAGCATGTGGCTGCCGCCGTCGAGCACGTAGCGGCCGACGGCCGGAGCCGAAGCAACACACACGGCCATGCCCAGCAGGGCGGCCACGGCGCACCACGCCCTCACCGTGTTGACGAAAGTCCTTATGCGCACGCTGTCGCCGCTGTCGAATATCTCCGACAGATGCCTCACAGCACTGAACGAGATGCCGAAGCTCGTAGCCTGCGACACGAAGTTGACTACGGAATTGAACAAGGCGGCCAGTCCCATGCCGGCAGGGCCGAGCAACAGGGCAACGAGCTTGTTGCGCACAAGGCTTATAAGTATGTTAAGCCCCTGCACGCCGCCGAAGATGCCAGTGTATTTCAACACGTGGCCGTAACTGTTTTCATTCTGTTCCGTGTCGTTCATCCAACATATTAACGCACAATATCCGTTTTTATTATTTTTTATGACAGCAGTTAGACATCAATAACAAAATAAACACTGCGCGCCACCTGCCGGAAAACGGCACGACAACACTTTGAAGAACAAATGCTGACGGTAGTAAAAAGTATGGCTAAACCATATTCCACCAGCATTCAGGCATATTTTATTTATTACAATAATTTCTTCAGTTCCTCGATATCTGGCAAAGCTCTCTTCAATCTTTCAGGCATGTCGTCGGATGTCTTATATGTCGCAACGCCCAACGGCTTGTTGTAGTCTTGAATCACATACTCGACATACTTCTTGTCCGCACTTTTGCATAACACCAGTCCTATTGACGGATTTTCATGCGGTTTGCGCATCTGGTCGTCCACCAACCGCAAGTAAGTACACAACTGCCCAAGATAAGAGGACTTGAAAGCCCCTTTCTTAAGTTCGATGACGACCAAAGCGTTCAGTTCCCTATTAAAGAATATCAGGTCGGGAAAATGCTCCACCCCGAAGGCTTCCAACTTATACTGATTACCAACGAAGGCAAAATCACGACCAAAAGTAAGAATGAACTTCTTTATGTTGTGTATTATTTCCCTCTCCACTATACGTTCGTCAATGTCCTCCTTGTCGCGTTCGGCTAGTTCTTCCACGTTGATGAAGTCCAACAAATACTCGTCCTTGAACATTCCGATGGCCTTTAACGACTGCCTGGTGTCAGGTATCGTCTTAATGAAGTTGTGTGCAATTTCACCCTGATGGCTGAACAAGTTGTCCTCCATTCTCGCGGCCAACACCTCCTTACTCCATTTTTCCGCAACGGCCCGGCGTATATAGAACAGGCGTTCGGCAAGCGATTTGGCCTTGCGCACGATTATCATGTGATGGGTAAAACCAAGTCCGAAGAATGACTCGAGTTCAAAATCATCACCATCCTTGTCGCCGTGCGGAAGCAATAGCCGTGTGTCTATTCCGCTAACCGTGGTTGGCGATTTGCCATTTCCAATTGCGCTAACCGCGGTTAGCGATTTCAAATCTTCGCACCAAGTCTCATAAAACTGCCGCATGAACTTGATGTTAGCGGCAGAAAAGCCGCGAAGTCCGGGCAGCTCTTTCTGTAATTGCCTGCTTATCGCCTCGATGGCGCCCTTGCCCCAGAAACCCTTCCGCGAGTTCTCCGACACATACCTGCCAATTCCGTAATACAGCGACAACTGTTCTTTATTGGCAAGTGAAGCAGCACGGTACTGGCTTTGCAATATCGCTTCCTTGATTGCTTTTACAGCAGTGGTATATGCCTGTATTTCACCCATACGATTTATTTTGACTACAAAGATATTAAAAGGCGAGAGCAAAGACAAAAAATTAAAACGGATTTTTTAAGATTTTTGCTTTGCCGAGCCGTGTCCTATTTTATCAAAAGATATAAAAAGGCGGTAATAATAAAGCATGTTCCATGCCATTTCTCCTTTTTATTTATTGTATATTGCATATTTTTATTTATATTTGCAAAAGTGAAACCTTAATACCTGCTAATATGACAATCAGAAAGATTTTAGCCACAATTGCCTTGATATTGTCGCCAGCGGCGGCATATTGCGAAGGCAATACGGACGCACTGAGGCAGCGCGCCGACGAGCTGCACGCCGCCGGCAAGAACGACTCGGCCGTAATCATCGCCGGCCAAGCCATGGAGGCTGCCAGGCACAGCCGCGACACGGTGGCCATGATAGGCGTCAACTCGTCGATGGGCGTCTACCTGCGCACCATGGGCAAGATAGACGAGGCAATGAAACACTATGACGAGGCAATGAAGATGTGTACCACGGAGAGCTTCAAGCGCAACGCCGACGAGGACGCGCGGCAGGAGGCGGCCGCCCTCTACCTTAACATGGCGACGCTGCACATCGACATGCAGCACAGGGAGCAGGCGGCATACTACGCGCGCCTGACCGCCGAATGGGCAAGGCGGTGCACGGACAAGGCTTTCAAGGCGCAGGTGCTTACGCAGGACGGACTGATATTCCTGATGTGCGGCGACAACAAGGGCGCCGCCGCACTGCTGGCCGAAGGCTACCAGCACTCGCTCGAACTGAAACAGCACGCCCCGGCGCTGAACGCGGCGGCATACATGGTGGCCGTGGCCGACCGCATGGGCGACGCCAAGGCCGAGGCTCTGTGGCGCAAGCGCAGCACGGAACTGGCCGCCAGGACCGACGACACTATGGCGCTCGTGGCCTACTACCAGATACTATGCAGCATCGAGGTGAACCACAAGCGGTGGCATAACGCCCTTGAGCTGTTCGACAAGATACTCTCCACCAAAGGCGTAGAGTCGATGCCCTTCGTGGCCTACGACTGCTACAACAACATGCACGAGGCGTGGGCAGCGCTGGGACAGTGGCGTAAGGCGTACGAGACGCAGGGAAAGGCCGTAGCGCTGAAGGACAGCCTGTTCGAGGCCGACAAGGCCGAGAGCCTGCGGCAGCTCGACGCAAAGTACAAGGCGGCCGAGAAGGAACTCGAACTGGCGCGCAGCGAGTCTGAACTGGCACGCACGCGCATGTACCTTGCCGTGACGGCCCTTGTAGTGCTGGCCTGCGCGGTGCTGATATACACCTACGTGCAGAGGCAGCGGCGCAAGGCACGCGAGCGCGAGGCGGAGTTCGCCAGGCTCAAGGCCGACACCGACCGCCGACTGACGCGCCGCTACATAGACGGCCTCGAGAGCGAGCGCTCGCGCCTGGCCAAGGAGCTGCACGACGGCGTGTGCAACGACCTCTACACCGTAGAGCTTTACCTCGGCGGCACGGACAACGGCGCGCATGACGACGGCACAGGCCGCGCCGAGAAGCTGAAGGGCATGATAAACGAATGCCGCGAGCAGGCAAGGCGCATATCGCACGAACTGATGCCGCCAGAGTTCAACTACGCCGACATAAGGCTCGTGCTCGAAGACTACCTGATGCGCACGGCCGAAGCATCGGGCATAGACATCAGCTTCGACGCAACGCCCGACGGCGCCGACTGGTCACGACTGGCCGACACGACCGCCCTCGAGCTGTACCGCATAACGCAGGAGGCCGTAAACAACGCCGTGAAACACTCAGGCGCAACCGAAATAAAAGTGACGCTCGACGACAGCGCCGGCACGCTAACGCTTGCCATAACCGACAACGGCACCTACGCCGGCGCACAGGGCGCAGGCATAGGCAGGCGCACCATGAGGCAAAGGGCGGAGGCCGCAGGCGGCAGACTGACCACCGAAACAACCGCAGGCAGGACCACCGTAAGGCTCACCGTAAACCACGGATAAGCACCACGGCAGCACACAAACAGGAAAAGGGGAACCTCCGGCAATCCCCTTTTCCGCACCAAAACAAACATAAATTAACAAAACCACGGATTTCCGTTATTGCAAATATGAACGTATGGTATAATTTTGCCCCTGTGAACGAGTCACAAAAATATTTGCTGCAAAGTCTTTCAGTAGCAATAGTTGACGACCATGCGCTCATACTTGAAGGTTTCAAGAGCCTCATGCATGGTTGTGGAGTCGACAACGTGGAAATATTCATCCGCGCTGCCGACCTTGTTAATATGTTACCCCACAGGAAATTCGACGTCTACATAATCGACATCGGCATGCCCGACATAGACGGCTTCGAGCTTATCGACATGATAAGGGAAGCCCACCCCGGCGCGCGCATAATCGTAAACACCATACACGAGGAGATATGGCTGCTCAGGCGCATGCTCGACAAGGACGTCAACGCCATAATGTTCAAGTCGACAGACTTCACCCAGATGGTCGACGCCATAACCACCGTGGTCAAGGGCGAGCAGTACCTCTGCCCCGGACTGAAGAAGAAGTTCTCCACGTACCACCACCGCATAGAGCACCCGTCGGAGCGCGAGATAGACATACTGAAGGCGCTGGCGCGCGGATACACATCGAAAGAGATTGCCAACATGCTTTACATATCCGAGAACACGGTTGAGACACACCGCAAGCGCCTCTTCGCCAAGCTCGGCGCGCGCAACATAGCCGACCTGATGGTCAAGGCCGTTGCCCGGGGATACATCAACGCGTCAGACTTCAACCAGTGACACGCCACAGCCACCTCCACCCGGCGCAGCCGGGCCGACACAAAAACAATAACATAAACCACCCGCCTTACTTACACACGACAATCCGCACGCGGCCGCCGCGTACGGACCGTAAGCCGTGCGCACGCCCCGGCTTACAAACCGGAACGCCGCCTCTTGCCGCGCCGAAGGCGGCATAACGCACGGCAAGAGGACGCCTCAGGCAGGCAAGGACACGGCACACCAAACGACGCGCAGCCGGCACCGGCGCCGCACACGGCGCACGCACCTGCACCGCCTGCACGATAAAAAAACACATGGCGCGCCGTTTTTCAGATAAATTATTCTTATCTTTGCCGGCGGATATGACACAACGCTCACGAACGCTGACAAGGGCATGCGCCGCAATGCTGCTTACCGTGTTTATGGCCTACTATGCCATAATCTCGGTGTACGCCCACGTGCATGTGGTCAACGGCGTGATGGTTGTACACTCACACCCCTTCAAAGACAAGCACAGCCACCCTACGGGGCAGACGCTCGTGCTGCATTACCTGACACATTTCAATTCGCTCGAAGCCGGGCCAGCCGTCGAGATTGAGGCGCCCGACGTGAAACTCATTCACGCAAGCTACAGCGAATATGTAGTGGCACACGCCACGCCCGACTACAATTCGGGCATATACCTGCGCGCGCCTCCCGTTTCTTCATTTTCATAAATCACTTTTTTACCCCGACATTTTTTATAATGCCGTGACGACACAGGCTTGCTGTGCCGCCATGGCCGGATATTCCGTATTTTAAAGAAATAAATGAAGAAACAAATATTACTATTTCTGACGGGCCTGCTGTGCCCGTTGGCAGGGACGGCCCATCCTGTTGAACCCAGCACGGTGAAAGAGGGCAACATCATAACAGGACACGTAATTGAGAAAGGAACTGAGGAAAACCTGGCATACGCCACGGTGCTGATTGTTGAGAACGGCATGGGCACCGTAACGGGCTACGACGGACACTTCCGCCTGAAGGACGTGCCGGCAGGCAAATACACGCTGAAGGTGCAGCTGATGGGCTACGCCGCGCAGACCAAGACGGTTGTGGTGAGCAACGAATATACCGTAGACCTGCACTTCGTAATGGAGAAAGAGGACATAATGATGGACGAGGTGGTTGTCTCGGCCAACAGGAACGAGACCAACCGCAAGGCAGCCCCCGTGGTGGTTAACGTGATGAACGGCAAGCTGTTCGAGACGGTCAACTCTACCGACCTTGCCCGCTCGCTCAGCTACCAGTCGGGACTGCGCGTGGAGAACAACTGCCAGAACTGCGGATTCCCGCAGGTAAGGATAAACGGTCTCGAGGGTCCTTACTCGCAGCTGCTCATCAACAGCCGCCCCGTTATGAGCGCGCTGTCGGGCGTGTACGGACTGGAGCAGATACCCGTAAGCATGATCGAGCGCGTGGAGGTGGTGCGCGGCGGAGGCTCGGCGCTGTTTGGCGCCAACGCCGTGGGCGGCACCATCAACATCATAACCAAAGACCCGATAAACAACTCGTTCCAGGTTAACTCAACGATGTCAAACCTCGGCGGCAAGACATGGGAGCAGTATTTCGGCGCCAACGCCTCGCTCGTCTCGAAAGACCGCACATACGGCGTGGCATTCTACCAGGCTTACAGGAACCGCAACCCGTATGACGCCGACGGCGACGGCTTCTCCGAGCTGGGCAAGCTCAACATGAACACCTTCGGACTGAGGGGATACTACCGCCCCACGCAGTTCAGCCGCCTCAGCGTTGAATACCACACGACAAACGAATTCCGCCGCGGAGGCAACAAGTTCGACCTGCAGCCGCACGAAACCGACATAACCGAGCAGACGCGCCACGTGATAAACAGCGGCGGACTGACCTACGACATTTTCCTGAACGAATACAAGCACAAGCTGTCCGTGTACGGCTCGGTGCAGCACACCGACCGCGACAGCTACTACGGCGCAGGCATGGACGCCAACGCCTACGGCACCACCGACGACCTTACGGCCGTGGGCGGAGCCATGTACTCGGGCAACTTCGACCGCATGCTGTTCGCGCCTGCCACGCTGACGGGAGGCTTTGAATACCAGTTTAACGGGCTTCACGACGTGATGACTGGCTACGGCCGCGACCTGAAACAGTATGTGAGGATTGCCGGGGCGTACCTGCAAAACGAATGGAAGGCGAGATACCTGACGCTGCTTGCCGGATTCAGGCTCGACAAGCACAACCTCGTCGACAACGTGATATTCAGTCCGCGCGTCAACCTGCTGTGGAAACCCACCGACAGGCTGCAGGGACGGCTCACATGGTCGACGGGATTCAGGGCGCCGCAGGCCTACGATGAAGACCTGCACGTGGCTGCCGTGGGCGGCGAGGCAATGATGATAAAGCTGGCAGACGGCCTGAAGCCCGAACGCTCAAACAGCTTCAGCGGCTCGGTAGACTGGGCTTTCAGCCTGGGCCACTTCAGCTCAAACCTGCTCATAGAGGGCTTCTACACCATGCTCGACGACGTGTTCTACCTCGAGGAGACGGGCTTCGACGAGACCACGGGCACCAAGATACAGGAGCGCCGCAACGGCCACGGGGCACGCGTGTACGGAGCCAACATAGACTACAAGATAGCCCACGGCAAGGAGGCGCAGCTGCAGCTGGGCTTCACCGTGCAGCAGAGCCGCTACACCGAGGCGCTGGCATGGAGCAGCGACCCCGACGTGGCGCCCACAAAGCGCATGACGCGCACGCCCGACTGCTACGGCTACTTCACTTTCACGTCGGCTCCGTTCCGCAACTTCGACTTCTCCGTCTCCGGGGTCTACACGGGCAGCATGCTCGTGCCCCACTTCGCGGGATATATAGAGAAAGACAGGATGGAGAAGACGCCCGACTTCATGGACCTGAACCTGAAGCTCAACTACACCTTCGTGCTGAACGACCATCTGAAACTGCAGCTCAACGGGGGCGTCAACAACATATTCGACGCATTCCAGAAAGACCTTGACAAGGGTGCCGACCGCGACTCGAAATACTTCTACGGCCCCACGCAGCCGCGCACGCTGTTCATAGGCGTCAAGATATTCAACTGACATAACGCGCCGCAATGCGGCCGTGGTATTATGTTGAATGGCTGTAAACAAGCATGTCATGACAAAATGAAAGCCGCCGGCGTGCCGGCGGCTTTCATTCTACAACTGCCTGACGGGCAGTCAAACCTCTACCTGTGTATCGCTTACACACCAGTGGCAAGGCGTTTGCGGGGCATCGTTCTCTTGTCGGCCTGTTTCTTCATGCGCTTTTTCTGTCCCTGCTTCATTCCGCCGTGCTTCAGCAGATAGTTGGCCTGGCGCGCAGAGAGCACCTTGCTGAACTTCTTGAAGTATTTTTCCTTTATGTCTATGCGCTTGCGCTGAATGTCGAAGCCGTTGACGGTCATCTTGGCCACCTGCTCGTCAGACATTTGCAGTCTGCCATTCTTCTTTCCGTCCATGTCAGCCCTTGCCTCTTTTCTGTCGCCGCGCTTATCAGCCCTCAGCTGTGCGAGTTCCTTCATGTAGTCGCAGTATGTGCCCTCCAACTCTTCGGTCTGCTTGTCGGTGAGCATCATCCGGCCGGCCAGTGCATGCCATCTTTTCTTCATTATTTCCTCTTTCGACGGTTTGCCGGCCTTGCCGGTGCGCGTTGTGTCGTTTTGTGCGGCCGCCTGCATGCCGGCGGCGAGCATTATCACCATTGCCAATACTTTAAGTTCTTTCATAATGTAGTCTCCTATTCTTTATTTAAACAATTTACAATAATATTCTGAAAAACAGCCTGTGCGTCATGAAGATGCCGTCTTACATGAACCCTACCACCTTATACATGGTGCCGTGTGGTGTTTTCACCTTCTTATAAAGCACTCCGCCGGAGAGATAAAGTTTCTCTTTATTGCGCCTGACAGTCTTCGGCTTGTACACCTTCTTGACAAGAAGTCCCACCGGCGGACGTACTATCTCGAATCTCGAAGGCGCAAGCTTACGGTAATATCTGCCGCCTTCGTCGTAGATGAACTGCAGTCCGTTGAAACTTACATATATGCTCTTCGACGGTATTGCGCTAATGGTCCTGCTTACGGATACTCCGTGGCCCGGTGCAACCACTTCAACTCTCCTAACCCCTTTTGCCTTCTTCGGCTTGCCCGGCTGTGCGCTGGCGAATGTAAAGCCCGTCATTACAGCCATCATGCAAATCATAATCTTTCTCATAACCGTAGTCTTTTTTGTGGTTGTTATCTGTTTGATTGTTTTACTCTCCGACGGTTTAACGCAACCTGTATTTGATAACGTTTTCTAACATCTGTGACGTTATGTCGCCGCCGTGTCTTTTTCTCTGCTGCAAAGTTGGCAATAAAAAACATGCCACGCAAAATGATTTCCCTAAACCATGATAGGGAAATTCGTAATCTTTACGGACATTTCCCTATCATGTTGCGCCACGGACGGCTGTTGCAATAAAAATATATGTAAAAATGGCTTACGGCCACTATAAGCACAAATACCGTAATTTTCCGCCATGATAAGGTAACGGATGTTTATTCATACTTCCCCAAACATAATAAAAACAGAGCCCGCTCTTCCTTTAATTTGTGGAAGAGCGGGCTGTATGGTTTAACCGGAAATGCGAACGGCATGAAACCTGGAAGTCCGGCCGGCGCCTTGATGTCAGAAGTTGACGCCGAAGTTGAGCGTCAGGCTGCGGTTGTGCGACGTGTCGAACATGTCGTGGCAGATGTTGGACAGGCCGAGGTCGAAAGCCAGGTCGGCATAAAAAACGTCGTAGCCGACACCGAAACCGAAGCGCAGACCGCCGTCGAAGCGCTGGAAGGCGTCGTCGGAGAACGAGTTGAAAGCCTTGCGCTCGCCGTAGTTCTTTATCTTGCCGCTGATACCGCAGGCCAGGTATCCGCCGAAGTAGGGCTGCAGCGTGAAGTCGCCGTCAACGTCGTAGACATATTTCAGCACGATGGGTATCTCGAGGTAGTTCAGGTCGTATGTCATCTTCTTCTTGCCCTCGAGGCTGGTCACATTCTTCTTGCCGCCCTTCTCCGTGTAGGCAAGTCCCGTCTCGATGAAGAGCGGTATCTCGGGCGTAAGCGGAATACCCATCACCACGGCAATGTTGAGCCCCGTCTGCCAGTTGCCGCCGTCGAGTTCGGCGTCGTCAGAGTTAACCTTCGAGAACGACGGGCCAATCCTCAGTCCGTAATACATCTCGCCCGTATCAAACCAGTTGCTGTTCTTGTAGCCATAGTCAAGCCTGCCGCTGCAGTGGTTGTAGTATCTGCTTTCGTGATAATTTTGCGCAGACGCCGGCAGTATGACAGCCACGGCGAGGAGCGCCAGAGTAATAAGTCGTTTCATGTTGATAGTCGTTTTTAATGTTATTTGCATGCAAAGGAACGAAAAATTATTGACACACCCAAAGGAAAAGCCCTAAAATCAATGGGGGAAACCCTATACGCCGATCCCCAGGCAAGGCTGCTGCGGCGCAGCGGCGCCACCTAACGGGACACGGGTAAGGGCAACAAAAGGGCAACAAAGCATAATTTTCCGACAGTAAAGCTGCTAATTCTTAAATAATTTATATTTTTGCAAAAAAAATCAAGATTATGGAAACTTTACTGCCTTACGCACTGTTGTGCCTTACGTCAATCTTCACACTTGCCAACCCGCTTGGCACCATGCCGGTATTCCTTACAATGACCCACGGCATGAGCGAGAAGCAGCGCCGCTCGATAGTCAAGCGCGCCACGATAACGGCCGTGCTGATACTCATCGTGTTCACCTTCGCCGGCCAGTTCATCTTCATGTTCTTCGGCATATCCACCAACGGATTCCGCATAGCCGGCGGAGTGATAATATTCAAGATTGGCTATGACATGCTCCAGGCACGCTACACGCACGTAAAACTGAACCCCGACGAGATAAAGACCTACGCCGACGACATATCGATAACGCCGCTCGGCATACCCATGCTCTGCGGCCCGGGCGCAATAGCCAACACCATCGTGCTGATGAGCGACGCCCACACCATCACCATGAAAGGCATACTCGTAGGCTCGATAGCCTTCATCTACATACTGACATACTTCATACTGCGCGCCTCCACGCGCCTCGTAAGCGTGCTCGGCGAGACCGGCAACAACGTAATGATGCGACTCATGGGCCTGCTGCTTATGGTGATAGCCGTAGAATGCTTCGTAGGCGGCATGAAGCCGATACTCGTTGACGTGATAAAATCTGCCGTTGGATGACGGAAGCACACACGGCAACAAATACAACACGACGGCTGCAGGCGGACGAGTTATCGTCCGCCTGCAGCCGTTCATGCACCAGCCTGCCAGCACGGCGGCACGATGCCGTGGCAACGATAAACGAATGCGGCGGGAAAAGGCATGACAAATTGTAAAAGCTGTCGCGTCAAAATTATGGTACATACTCTTTTCGTATTTCTCCATAAATAATCATAGAAATAAACAAACCCTGACTTTCCCAAGCTAAGGCTTTGTCATATCGTAAAAATTTTTATTGTTGTCCGTTAAAAAACGATTTTAAATATTTGAGTTGCTAGAGAGCAGATATTTATGTCAGTTTTAGCATATAGGGGCTTACTTTCTCAGGGAAACAATAAGCATAAGTATTAACAGGATTTTTGTTGTGATCAACGTAAGTACCCTGGCAATGACCGACAATGACCGCATGGATGTAGTTGACACTTCGGCGTGCAGTTCTACGTCGCATCGAGAGTGTTGCATTCGCAGGCGAGGACGGAATCGATAAACGCTACTAGATGTTGCATCCCTTAGCCATAGGCTTCAGCATTAGTACTTATTGTAAAATCCATTTTTGACACAGCTACTTGCATCTGTTGATGTATATACTTTTCGTTTATAGATTAATGTATTGGCTTTATTGCTACAATAACCTTCGTCAACATCCCCACCTCTACTTTTATTAAAGTAAGTACAAGACCCACACATAAATAACATTCCGTCTTCTTTTTTCATAACTACCACTATTAATATTATTTTTTTGATTTAAAATAGAAATAGTTAACATAAACCCATGTAAACTATTATATTACAATCTTATTTATTCTATGCAAACAATCCTATGATTGTTCTTGTGAAAATTTTTAATGATATTTCTATAATTTTCTTCTGTAAAATCTTTATCAAATAAGTCTTTGTTTATAAATGAATACAATCTTTTTTTTGCCAATTTATATCTTTCCGCATTGTTTATTTGCTTTTCTATAAATGTTTTAAGCAGGAAGGTATAATGTTTGTCTTTGTCATATATTTTACATACCTCATTTCTTAATTTCTTGGTTTCGGACTCGTCTATATTGTCATAATCATCGTCGCCTGGACCACGTCCAACACAAGAATAATAATCTGTTTTAACCCCAAGATTAACTAAGCCTCTGATGAAATCATCTTTGCTTGAAGTTGTTTTATAATCTTTCATTATAAACATATCGTCACGGCCAGGACAGCATTTAAAATATCCACTGTGTCCTGATATAAATTTTTTGGCTTCTTCATGTATATCAAATTTCTTCACGTATTTGTGAATTTTTGAAATTTCATTTGCAAGAAAGTCCATTGGTAATGTTTGCTCGTACATTCCATACTCCTTTAGAATAAAATAACAAGAAAGTATTGATGATATAGGTTTATTAGCATCGTTAAATAAGTTGTAATATGATGTTTCATGATATTCAACTTTATTTGTATCCTCACATATTTGAGGATGCCATATAGTATAAACTCCAGAAGGGATGGTTTTATTTATAAATGGTATTGCATATTGAATAAGTTTCCATTCTTTATCAGTACAGAAATATCCTTTTTTCCTAAAACGACGCTTATTTCTATCATTTATGTGTATAATTTGAAAATCATCT
>DGYMR06203__coassemble_629_pt1 | contig 46496 bp, 25 predicted proteins | sample DGYMR06203__metabat2_low_PE_044 | metagenome-assembled genome bin DGYMR06203
AACATAACCATAACTTATTGTACTTGTCGACAAATGACATGCCATGATCCTGCAACTTCTTCACAACTATCGTTCTCACTGCCGACCGACAGTCTTTTTGCCGAAATGAAATTCATTGACGCAGGCACGAACGGGTTGTTCATATTGCAACGCAACGGAGATGTGTGGCACTTTGACCATGCCACGAAACTGATGCAAAACATAAATATCCTGAAAGAGTTTAACGATGATGTATCCGACACACATTTTTTCGATATAGACATCGACTCCAACGGCATAATGTGGTTATCGTCAACCACGAGCGGTGTTTTCAAAGTCTGCTTCCCTAAATACAGTTTCAAATTCCTTTTTGCAGACATGTTCAAACAAAATGGTACAGGAAGCGAAACGAAAGGAATACGCGCTATCTATCAAACACGCGCAGGAGACCTGTGGTTGGGAACGCGTAATGGAGAACTTTATTGTGTCGATGCCAAATCCGGAAAGATTAAGCATAAGTTTGACGCAGACGACGTTGGCGTTGTTTACAACATAATGGAAGACAAAGAAGGCAACCTGTGGTTTTCAACCAAGGGATCAGGCCTGGTTAAAGCTACTCATGATGCAATGGCCGCCGATGGATTCCGCTTCACAAGATATGTAAACCGCCACGGCGACATTAACTCGATAAGCAGCAACCGCGTATATTACACATACCAGGACAGCCGGGGAAGAATTTGGGTATGCACATTCTACGGCGGACTCAACCTTATGGAAGAGAGGGGAGGCAAAGTCGTGTTCAGGCATAAGCGCAACGGTATGAAAAACTATCCTGGATACGAGCTTTATACCGATGTCAGGATTATAACCGAAGGACGAGACGGGCGCATGTGGGTCGGAACAACAGACGGACTGATGTCGTTCGACGGCAAATTCAATAAAGCGTCGGACATCAAGTTCGAAACCTATCGCGACCGCAACAGTTCAGGCGAAACGAGCAATGACATCTCGACGATGTACAAAGACAAGGCAGGAAACATCTGGCTCGGAATATTCGGCAACGGCCTGAAGCGCATAAAATATTACGACAAGAAAAAATGCCGCCCCGTACTTGAGTCTTTCACCGTTAACGACAAGGGGGGCAACGTCATAACTTCAATAGTCGAAGACAAGAACAACTGTCTTTGGATTGGCACGGAAAACGGCATAGCAAGCCTGAAGCAAGGCTCGTCGTTCATGAAGAGTTACGACCGCTTCACAGGTTTTCCTAATGTAACGGTTGAAGACAATACTTCCGTATGCCTTAACGACGGCCGTATCCTCGTAGGCTGCCACCAAGGCCTTCTGGCCTTCGACCCAGCCGTGGTGATAAACGAAAACGATATAAGGTACAAAACGTTCATAATAGACTTCAAAGTCGCCAACCGTGATCTTGAAGATTTCGACCCACCTATATACCAGGGGTCTGTAAAGTTCGCCAAGAGAATCACACTGAAACATAACCAGTCAACGTTCACCATAGAATTTTCATCGCCATATTATGCCGACAACGGTCTCGTACCTTACGCCTATATCCTGGACGGATACGAGAGCCAGTGGCACAACAACGGCAACAACCGCATAGCGTCATACGCCAACGTACCTCCCGGACACTACAAGTTCAGGGTAAAGGTCAACGACGGCAACTCGCCCGAATGCGTCCTCGAGGTCGTGGTGCTGCCACCATGGTGGGCCACATGGTGGGCCTACGTTATTTACGCCGTGCTCATAACCTTAGCCTTATATGCCGTATTGCGCACGATAACTTACGTGATAAGGATGCGCAACGAGGTTTACATCAACGACCGCCTTGCCGAACTGAAAATACGCTTCTTCACAAACATAAGCCACGAGCTGCGCACGCCGCTGTCGCTGATTAAAGGTCCGGTAGAAGAGCTCAAGACGACAGAGAAGCTGAGCAACGCCGGTAAGGAATATCTCGACCTTATTGAGCGCAACTCCACAAAGATGCTGAGGCTTGTCAACCAGATACTCGACTTCCGCAAGATACAGAACGGCAAGATGAAGCTGCATGTGTCGTTCGTAGACATTACTGGAATAGTAGAAATACTCATGAACGAGTTCAAGGTCATGGCAAAAGAGCGCGACATAGCTTTCGAAGCAGACAAGCCCGATGAAAGGATAATGGCATGGTGCGACGCAGAGAAAATCGGCGTGGTGCTGAACAATCTTATAAGCAACGCATTCAAATACACCGACGACGGAGGTAAGATATGCATAGCGCTGAACTACGACCACGACCGGCAAACCTGCACCATAAAGGTAGAGGACGACGGAGTCGGCATACCGCAGTCACAGCTTGAACTAATCTTCGAAAGGTTCTCGCAGGCTGACAACAAGACCTCAGGCGACAACGCCTATGCCGGTACCGGCATAGGGCTGTCACTGTCAAAGGAGTATGTAAACATGCACCACGGACGGATATGGGCTGAGAACATATCCGGAGGCAAGGGTGTAGTGTTCTCGGTAGAAATACCTACGGACAAGGACCACTTCAACGACAAGGAAATAGAAGTATACTTCGATGACAGCACGGCGGGCAGCAACATACTGGCGGAAGATAAGGCAGATGCGGCTCAAGACAGGCAAGCAAGTACGAACAACGAAGACAGCAACGTCCCGACCATCATGCTGATCGAAGACAATGTTGACATGTGCCGCATGCTGCAACTGCAACTTGGAACTTATTATAACGTCATATCATCGCACGACGGCAACGATGGCTTGAAAAAGATATACCAGTACCATCCTGACGTAATAATAACCGACCTGATGATGCCCGGCATAAGCGGCTTGGACCTGCTGCGCAGTGTCAGGCAAGACTTCAACATTAGCCACATTCCGGTAATCATCCTGACCGCCAAAAACACGGAAGAAGACAAGATGATGTCGGTAAAGGCCGGTGCAAACGCCTTCATCACAAAGCCGTTCAGCAGCAGCTACCTCATCGCACGGGTTGACCAGCTGCTTGAGGAGCAACGCATATTCCAGCGCAAAATGGTAGTCCAGACAGCTGTAGACACAAGCGGCGAAAGCACTGTCGACGAGTACGAGCAACATCTTGTAAAGAAAGACATCGAGTTCATGCACAAGATTCACGAGATAATAGAGAACAACCTGAACTCCAACGACTTCAACATCGACACCATAGCCGAGACCATAGGCCTCAGCCGCTCAGCCTTCTTCAAGAAGCTGAAGAGTCTTACCGGATTCGCACCCGTCGACCTCGTACGTGAAATCCGACTGACAAAAGCAGCCCGGCTGATAGAGACCACCGACAACAGCATCACAGAAATAGCCTATTCGGTGGGATTCAGGGACGTAGGCTATTTCGGCAAATGCTTCAGGAAGAAATACGACAAAACACCCAAGGAATACAGGAACGACATAAGGGGCAAAAGCTGACAGCCGGCGCATTAGGGCAAGCCATCAAGGCACATGCAGCCACCGCCTTTCCAATACATCACGTTTCAGGCTGCAAAAGGCCGTCTTTCGGGTTGCAAAAGGTTACCTTCTGCAACCCGAAAGACGGCCTTTTACAAACACACTAAAAACACACATCTCCGCAATACGTGAACAGCCATTTTCCCATCGTACACCAACATCACGTAACAAACTGGTACACAGCGTGCTATACAACCATCTCCAATATAATGCAGGCTTATTTTCACACAGTCTGAAGGTCCATTACCCGCAAGTCGCCACACACGCCATGACCACACACGCCATGGATGATAAATTCAGATATTCACCGATTTAATATAGTACAAAACATCAAGAATTGCGTCTATAAGGCAATATGAAACGTTTATTTATTACCTTATTATTAATACTGACGGCAGGAATGATTATTCCCGAATCAGTATTGGCGCAACAGCGCTATAAAATAGGAGTGTGTGACTGGATGGTGCTTAAACGCCAGAAGTTAGGAGAATTCAAGCTGGCAAAAGAACTCGGCTGCGACGGTATAGAGATGGACATGGGAGGCCTGGGCACTCGCCGCTCGTTCGACAACAAGATGCGCGACCCTGAGTCCGTACGCGTATTCAGCCACATGGCCGACAGTTTCGGCATTGAAATCGGAGCTGTGGCAATGTCTGGTTTCTACGGCCAGAGTTTCGCCAAGAAAGAGAGCTGGCGCTGGCTTATACAAGATTGCCTCAACACTATGGAGAAAATGGGCGCACGCGTAGCCTTCCTTCCGCTCGGCGGTTGCGGCAACAACTGGGCTGACTCGCTCCCCCTCCGCCAGGAAATCGTATGGCGGCTGAAGGAGGCCGGCGATATGGCCAAGGCACGCGGCATGGTCATCGGAATAGACACCCCACTCGACGCAGAGGGCAACATCAAACTGCTTGACGAAATAGGCTCCGACGGAATCAAGATATTCTACAAATTCCAGACAGCCATAGAATACAAGCGCAACATACCGAAGGAAATCAAGGCACTCGGCAAAGACCGCATCTGCGCAATCCACGCAAGCAACACTGACGGCGTATGGCTGCGCAACGACAAAGCAATAAACATGAAAAAGATAAAGAAGGCGCTCGACGAGACAGGCTGGTCAGGCTGGCTTTTCGTTGAACGCAGCAGGGACGTGAACCAAGTGCGCAACGTCAAACTCAACTACGGAGAAAATGTTAAATATCTAAAAGAAATACTGCAATGAGAACTTTTTTAACTATTTTTGTAACGCTAATAACATTAAGCGCTACTAACGCCCAAACAATCAAATTAAATTCTGACGGCCGCGATAAAGATTACGTAAACACAATACTCGAGAGGTCGAAGAAAGTTACCGATGCCCTGAATATCACCGGAACCGAAAAAGGTACCCAGGTGCTTAACATCGTAGCCAACAGATATTTCGAGTTGAACGACATTTACGAAGAGCGCGACAGCCTTAAAAAGGCAGCCTCAAGCCTTACCGGCGATGCCAAGAAGCAGGCTCAGGCTTTTGCCGAAAGCCAGAAGGACAGCAAGCTATACCGCTCACACTTCGCATTCGACGCCAACCTGTCGCTGTTCCTCGACGAAGCCGGCATCGAGACCGTCAAGGACGTCATGACGTACAACGTGGTAAAAGTTACTTACGACGCACAGTGCGACATGATACCCACCCTTAAGGAAGAAGAAAAAGTCCAGATACTGGCATGGCTCAAGGAAGCGCGCGAATTTGCCATCGACGCGGAAAGCTCCAGGAAAAAGCACGAAGCATTCGGCAAATACAAGGGACGCATAAATAACTACCTCAGCAAACGTGGCTACGACCTCACAAAAGAGCGCGAGGAATGGGCCAAGAGAGTAAAAGCCAGGGGCGGCACATTGTAATTCATGATTCACGACGCATAATCCACGATTGGTCAACGGGGTATGATGACACACCAAGGACTAATCTGGTGCGCGGCAAAGCCTTACGGCCGTTCGTGGATTATGTATTTGCAGGCGCCGCCGCACGATGGCGGCGTACATGGCGCAAACGAACTCGAATTACAAACCTAAGAACTAATAAAGGCGTATGCCATAATCATCAATCGTGAATTATGAAACTAAGTCCTGCGAACACTAATCGCAATTTAAACAAAGTCTTATTTACCTTATTTATCTCCGCATCTGCATCATTGCCTGCCATTGCACAGCAAAATGGCATAACAGACACACGGAACAGCAAGTTCGCCGTAGTAAACTCCACGCCTATTGACGCCGTCAAATGGACCGGGGGCTTTTGGGGCGAACGCTTCGGTGTATTTAGCGGCACATCGCTGCAAAGCATGTGGGAGACATGGAAGTCCGACAAGGGACACAGTTACAACAACTTCCTCATCGCGGCAGGCGAAAAGCAGGGCAAGCGCCACGGACCTCCCTTCCACGATGGCGACATGTACAAATGGCTTGAAGGCGTTGCTGCAGCATATGCCGTAAACAAAGACCCAGAGCTGGATAAGATCATGGACGATGTAATCCGCCTCATAGCCAAGGCGCAACAGCCTGACGGTTACCTGCATACGCCCGTCGTCATAGCACAAATAAACAAGAAAGCCGTACAAGACGAGGAAAAAGAGAACGAGAACATAGGCACTGCCGTCGGCACGAGCAAGGACGGCCGCTTCGGCAATCCGCTCAATTTCGAGGCATACAACCTAGGCCACCTCATCACCGCCGGCATAATACACAAGCGCGCAACGGGCAAAACAACACTATTCAACTGCGCAGTAAAGGCTGCCGACTGCCTTTACGACTTCTACATGAATCCGTCGGCCGACGCCCTGGAGAAAGGCGTCATCTGCCCGTCGCACTACATGGCGATAACCGAAATATACCGCGAGACCGGCAATCCCAAATATCTTGAGCTGTCTAAACAACTTATCAACATACGCGACAGCGTAAAAGACGGCACCGACGACAACCAGGACCGCATACCGTTCCGCCAGCAATACAACGCCATGGGACACTCCGTCAGGGCAAACTACCTATACGCCGGAGTTGCCGACCTGTACGTAGAGGACGGCGAAGCCCAGCTCAAGAAGAACCTTGACGCCATCTGGGACGACATCGCCTACCGCAAGATGTACATCAACGGAGCATGCGGAGCCCTGTACGACGGTACTTCTCCCGACGGAACCGAGTACAAACCAAACCTGATACAGAAGGTACACCAGAGCTACGGACGGCCTTACCAGCTGCCCCACTCTACCGCACATAACGAGACTTGCGCCAACATAGGCAACATGCTGCTCAACTGGAGAATGTTCCAGGCTACAGCTGACGCAAAGTACACCGACCTCGTAGAAAACTGTTTCTACAACAGCATACTCTGCGGAATAAGCCTCGACGGTAAAAAATACTTCTACACCAACCCCCTGCGCATGTCTGACGAACTGCCGTACAAGCTGCGCTGGCCCAGGGAACGTGTCGAATACATCAGCTGTTTCTGCTGTCCTCCCAACACGCTCCGCACCCTTTGCGAAGCCCAGGATTACGCTTACAGCGTAGGCAAAGGCGAGATTTACGTCAACATGTACGGCGCAAACACGCTCACAACGAAGCTCGACGGCATCGGCGAGATTACCCTTGAGCAAAAGACCGACTACCCCTGGGACGGCAACGTGGCACTGACAGTGGCAAAGCTGAAGGGCAAAAAAGAGTTCACCATCAAACTCCGCATACCAGCCTGGTGCCAGGGAGCCAGAATATTGGTGAACGGCGAGCCTGTCAACGCCGACATAAAGAGCGAGAGTTATGCAGCAGTTACACGCACATGGAAGAAGGGCGACACCGTAACCCTTGACATGCCGATGGAAGCCAAGCTGATGGAAGCCAACCCGCTGGTAGAGGAATGCCGCGGACAAGTGGCCGTACAGCGTGGTCCGATTATCTACTGCATTGAGAGCAACGACCTTAACGGAGCCGACATCGACAACATAGCCATACCGGCCGACGCCAAGTTCACGCCCGTAGAGACAACCATCGAAGGCAGCAGGACCATTGCATTGGAGACGGAAGCAGTCAACCGTGGCGAAAGTTCATGGCAGAACACGCTTTACCGTGAAATCGGCAAGAACAAGAATACAGTCAAAATACGCCTCATACCTTACTATGCCTGGGGCAACAGGGGTAAGAGCGAGATGACAGTATGGATACCAGTAGAACTATGACAATTACAAAAAGCGCCATAATGAATACCCACAAAGCACTTTTGACACTGGCCGCGGCAGCCCTGACCGGCCTTAACGCATACGCAACGGACATCGTAGTGAAGCCCGGGGCATACACTATCGAAAAGGCGTTGCAGCAGGCACGCGAGGCAAGACGCCTCGACAAGGCCACAGACATCTGCCTGCGCCTCGAGGCAGGCACGTACAACCTCAACCAGCCGATAATCATACGGCCCGAGGACAACGGCACGCGCATCGTTGCAGACGGCAAAGCCGTAATAAGCGGAGGAGTGAAGATAAGTGGCTGGAAGAAAGAAGGCAAGTACTACGTGGCATCAGTACCCGACTTCAACGGCCGCCCGCTGGAGTTCAGGCAGATGTGGGTCAACGGCAAGAAGGCCGTAAGGGCGAGGGACGTCGAGGACTTTGAAGACATGTTCCGCATCCGCAACATCGACAAGGCCAAAGAAACCCTATACGTGCCTGCCGAAGCAGTGAAGAAAATCATGAACGCGCAATACGCCGAAATGGTGCTGCACGAAATGTGGTGCGTGGCCAACCTGCGCATAAAGGACATAAAGATACAGGGCGACAGCGCCGCCGTTACGTTCCACCAACCCGAGAGCCACGTGCATTTCATGCACCCGTGGCCGTCGCCAATGGTTACGACTGACGGCCACAACTCGCCGTTCTACCTGACAAACGCCAAAGAGCTGCTCGACACAGAAGGCGAATGGTACTTAGACGCAAGGGCTTCAAAACTCTATTACATTCCCCGCAAGGGCGAGAACATGAAGTCGGCTGAGGTCATCGTACCGGCTGTTGAGACGCTGCTCAAGGTAGAAGGCACTCCCGACAATCCCGTAAAAGATGTCACGTTCGAAGGAGTCACGTTCAGCCACGCCACATGGATGCGCCCGTCGGTCAGCGGACACGCCCCGTTGCAGGCAGGAATGTACATGATCGAGGCATACAAGCTGCGCCCGAAAATGAACCGTCCTAACGGCGACCACAAGCTCGACAACCAGGGTTGGGTAGGCCGTCCCGCAGCGGCGGTTAGCCTTAACTGCGCCGAGAACGTATCGTTCAGTAAATGCACGTTCGAGCACAACGCGTCGACAGGACTCGACTACCACCTATATATAAAAGGTGGAAGCGTTGACCGATGCACATTCAGCGACATTGGCGGCAACGGCATACTGGCAGGCAGTTTCGGTCCTGAAGGCCATGAAGCCCACCTGCCCTACGACCCGGCTGACGGACGCATTATCTGCACCGGCCTGAACATAACCAACAACCTCATAACCGACGTTACAAACGAGGACTGGGGATGCGTAGGCATAGGGGCAGGATTCGTCAAGGACATAAAGATCTGCAACAACGAAATCAGCGACGTGTCATACACCGGCATTTCGATGGGCTGGGGCTGGAACCAGCAGGTATGCTCGATGTCCAACAACCTGGTCAGCGGCAACCTTATCCACCACTATGCCAAGCACATGTACGACACGGCAGGAATATACACCCTGGGGTCTCAACCGCACTCGTTCATCGAGGGCAACGTAGTCCGCGACATCTACACGCCGAGCTACGTACACGACCCCAACCACTGGTTCTACCTCTATACGGACGAAGGCTCGTCGTACATAACCGTAAGGAACAACTGGACTCCGGCGGAGAAGTACCTCAAAAACGCCAACGGTCCGGGCAACACTTGGGGAAACAACGGTCCGAACGTGGCCGACAGCATAAAGGCTGCTGCCGGAATAACACCTGAAAGCAAGTAAGACGGCAAACGCCAAGCATTTGCCCGACAAGCCATAGCAAAAAACCATGCTTGCGAAAGGCGGTCTTTCACCTCGTGAAAGACCACCTTTTACCGCATAAAAGACGGCGTTTTGCAAGACAATATGCGGCATATTACGCAACGCAACGTAAACCTCTGTGGAACAACCAGTTACGGCCGCATCAAAAATCACGGTCCTGACCGGAGCCTGAACAGTAAGGACAATAAACGAATAACAACATACTAACATCTCCTAAAACTATCAACGAGAACAAAAATCTGATATATGGAAAAGAAAAAGAACAGCTTGAAAAGCACGATTGCCGTATCGCTTACCAACTATCTTGATGCAGGCGCAATCGTGGCAGGAGCCAGCGGACTAACCCTCTGGCAGCAATACTTAGGACTGACCGAGGGGCATCTCGGCCTGCTCAACGCCATAAGCGCCAACTGTCTCGGCGCGGCAATCGGTGCTATCATGGGCGGGTTCCTCGCCGACAAATACGGACGCAAGGCCATTTACACCTACAACATGCTGGTGTACATGCTCGGCGTGGCGCTTGTAATGTTCTCGGTCAACTTCCCGATGCTGCTGGCAGGCTTCCTCGTAACGGGCATATCCGTAGGCGTAGGCGTGCCGGCGTCATGGACATATATATCTGAAAGTTCGGAAGTAGGCAACCGCGGCCGCAACATAGGCATCTCGCAAATGGCATGGGGCATCGGTCCTACCATAATACTTATACTCGGAACACTGCTGGCACCGCCTACGAGCGGAGCCGACAGCGCAGGCCTGCTGTTCGCACCTGTGGTAGAGGCACTTGCCGGCGTAGTGCTCGGCGACGGCGCCAACGGCGTAGCCCTCAACGTGTTCAGCAGCCGCATAGTCTTCGCCTCGCTGTTCGTCGTGGCGTTCATAGCATGGCTGCTGCAACGCCGTCTTGACGAGTCGGAGGAATGGAAGGCCGAGAAAGCCAAGCAAGGCGGCAAGAGCCAGGGCAGCGTATTCTCGTCGTTCGGTACGCTCTTCACCAACAAGGTGAACATCCGCACGATACTCTTCCTCGCCGGAATCTACCTCACTTGGAACCTCGTAAGCTCTGTAATGGGCTTCTTCCAGCAGCACATATACGAGACGGCAGGCGGCCTTTCAAACCAGCACGCCAACATGTTGTCCGTTGCTCAGTGGGTCATCATTATCGTGACGACCTTCATTTTCTCGATGATTGTCGACAAGGTAAACCAGCGCTGGCTCTACTTCTTCGGCGTAGGCATGGGCGTAGTTGCATGGATAATAATAGTAACCATCGGCGTAAACAGCATAGCCGGCCTGTTGTTCTTCACACTGATATGGGGCATCCAGGCAGGTATCTCCGTACAATCGTTCTACGCCCTGTGGGCGTCTGAACTGTTCCCGGCCAAATACAGGGCTGCCGCGCAGGGCATAATGTTCTTCATCGTGCGCGGCGTATCGGCACTCTGGGGCCTGGGCTTCGTCTACATCTACGGCGAAAACGGCGAGGGCTTCACACTCGCCGCATACATAATGATGGCCCTGCTGCTCGTATCCCTTATTATCGGAACAATATGGACACCTAAGACACAGGGTAAAACTCTCGAACAAATAACAAAAGAAAGATATGGCGACAACATCTAAAGCAACATGGATTTGGTATCCGGGCGACTACGAAATATGGCTGGGCAATAAGATGAACAACCGCCGCACAGACCGCGGCGCATACTTCCCGCCGTTCTGGAAACAGGACAGCCATTACGTAACGGTCGAATTCAGCAAGGCTGTAGAGCTGACTGAAGAAGAAACACTGACCATAGCCACGGAGGGCGACTACAACATAAAGATAGACGGCAAAATGCTGTTCGGCATGCCCAAGCAGTTCACACTGTCTGCCGGCAGCCACCGCATAAACATCAAGGTGCACAACCAGGCAACTCCGCCAGCACTGTACATAAGCGGCAAGACCGTATTCACCGACGCGACATGGAACGTAACGTTCGAGGACAAGGAGTGGATTGACGAGAGCGGCAAGGCCAGCGACACGTCGTCAACAGTCTACATGTCGGCCGGATGCTGGAACTTCGACAAGCAGGACGAACTGCCGTCAGGCTTCAAACTAAGCCGCAAACACTTTGACGCGGTTGGGAACGACGGCGGACTGTACGATTTCGGGCGCGAGACATTCGGCTATGCCATACTTAACGGGATAAAGGGCAACGGCACGATTGACCTGTATTACGGTGAAAGCGAGGAAGAAGCACGCGACAAGGAACATTGCGAGACGCTCGACAAGCTCGTTGTCGAGGACGGCAAAATAACCGACCTTGCCACGGGAAAGACCGAGGAACTGTCAGCCGCCTACACCATGGGCAACAGCAAAGCGTTCCGTTTCATCTACGTGGAAACCGCCGGATGCACGGTTGAAAGCATAAGCATGGACTACGAATACATGCCGGAAGAGGAGAAAGGCTCGTTCAAGTGCAACGACGAGGAGCTTAACCGCATCTGGGAAATAGGCGCTTACACGATGCAGCTAACCTCGCGCGAGTTCTTCATCGACGGCATAAAGCGCGACCGTTGGGTGTGGAGCGGAGACGCATCGCAGAGCTACCTGATGAACTTTTACCTCTTCAACGACAACGACATGGTAAAGCGCACCACATGGCTGCTTGCAGGCAAGGCTCCGGTTACAAGCCACATTAACACAATAATGGACTACACCTTCTACTGGTTCATCTCCATTTACGATTACTACCTGTACAGCGGCGACAGCCATTTCCTGACTCAGATTTACCCGACCATGCAGACCTACATGGACTACGTGCTCGGACGCACCGACAACGACGGGATGGTTGAAGGCATGACTGGCGACTGGGTGTTCGTAGACTGGGCAGACAAGCCCATGGACAAGCAGGGACAGCTGGCGTTCGAGCAGATTCTTTTCAGGAAATCACTTGAGTCGATTGCCACCGTGGCACGCATCGTCAACGACGCAGAGAGTGCAGTGAAGTACCAGAAACTAGCCGACGCAATAGGCGAAAATCTCCTGCCCTACTTCTGGAACGACAGCGCAAAGGCGCTGATGCACAACCGCAAGGACGGCAAGCAGAGCCAGGACATCTTCCGTTACCCCAACATGTTCGCCATAATGTATGGTTACCTTGACAAGGAGAAGCAGGAAACCGTCAAGAACTCTGTAATACTTAACGACGACGTCATAAAGATAACCACCCCCTACATGCGCTTCTACGAGCTTGAAGCCTTGTGCATGCTCGGCGAGCAAGACCAGGTAATGAAGGAGATGAAGGCATACTGGGGAGGCATGCTCAAGGAAGGTGCCACATCGTTCTGGGAGAAATACAACCCCGACGAACACGGCCGCGAAAAACTGGCCATGTACGGACGTCCTTACGGCAAGAGCCTCTGTCACGCATGGGGAGCAAGCCCGATATACCTTTTGGGCAGGTATTACCTCGGCGTACAGCCTACCAAACCCGGATACGAGGAATATACGGTAAGGCCGTGCCTCGGCGGACTTGATTGGATGGAAGGCAACGTGCCCACTCCTTTCGGCACTGTTTATGTGAAAATGGACAAGAACACTGTCACAGTGAAAAGCGACGGCGGCAAAGGAACACTGATTGCCGGCATCGGAGAAGACGAAAAACATATCGAAATAAAACCAGGAAAAGAAATTACTATAAACTTATGAAAACAGCAAGAAATCTACTGCTTTCAGGCATAGCTATAACCTTGGCAAGTTGTGGAAGTACGACAACAAAGGTTACAAGCGAAAAAGGAATACCGCAAACGCAATATGCGGCATCCCTTGTGGACAATTATATTCCCTCAATGCAAAAGGGATATAAAATCAACATCAAGGTGGCTGACGAAAATTCAGGCCTTGCCCAAGAAGGATTTACCATAAAAAGAAAAGGAAAAAAGATTGACATAATCGGCAATGATGCGTCAGGTGCCATTTACGGAACCAACCGCCTGCTCGAGTATTTCAACCAGTACGGCAACCTGGAGACGCCCGAAATAATCGTAGACACTCCCGAAATGAAGATTCGCGGTGCGTGCGTAGGACTGCAAAAGACAGTCTACCTGCCAGGACACAAGGTTTACGAGTATCCCTATACACCGGAAAACTTCCCGTGGTTCTATGACAAGGAACTATGGATAAAGTATCTCGACATGCTCGCCGCCGACAACATGAACGCCGTGTTCTTGTGGAACGGCCACCCGTTCGCGTCATTGGTAAAACTCGAAGACTATCCGTTCGCCACCGAAGTCGACGACGCCACAATGGAGAAGAACCAGGAAATGTTCTCATTCCTCACCACCGAGGCGCAAAAACGCGGCATCCGCGTAATACAGATGTTCTACAACATCCTCGTATCAAAGCCCTTCGCCGACCACTACGGAATAGTAACGCAAGACCGTAACCGCCCAATCACGCCGCTGATAAGCGACTATACGCGCAAGAGCATTGCCGCTTTCATCCAGAAATATCCCAATGTCGGCTTCCTCGTGTGCCTCGGCGAGGCCATGGCAACAATCGACGACGACGTTGAATGGATGACAAAGACAATCATACCGGGCATCAAAGACGGTCTGAAAGCATCGGGACGCACCGACGAGCCGCCTATCATCCTGCGCTCTCACGACACCGACGGGCCAAGGGTTCTTAAAGAGTCGCTGCCGCTCTACAAAAACATATACACCATGACCAAGTACAACGGCGAATCATTGACAACGTATGAGCCTGGAGGTCCATGGGGAGAGACGCAGAAACAGCTTAGCAGCGTGGCTCCGATACACATAAGCAACGTGCACATCCTGGCCAACCTCGAGCCATGGCGTTGGAGTTCACCGACCTTTACACAAAAAGCCGTGCAGGCAATGCACCGCGTACACGGCGCCAACGGACTCCACCTGTACCCGCAGGCAAGTTACTGGGACTGGCCATACACGGCCGACAAGCTGCCCGGCGGCGAACGCCTGTTGCAGATTGACCGTGACTGGATGTGGTACGCGGCATGGGGACGCTACTCATGGAACTGCCACCGAGGCGACGACTTGGCTTATTGGGAGAAACGCCTGGCTGACTATTACGGCACAGACACCAACACAGCAAAACGCATAATCGAAGCATACGACGAGAGCGGGGAAATTGCGCCCAAGCTGTTAAGGCGTTTCGGCATAACTGAAGGCAACCGCCAGACCCTGCTTCTCGGAATGAAGATGAGCCAGCTGGTAAACCCGTACAAGTACACGGTGTACGAAGAATTCTACCAGAGCTGTGGTCCGAAAGGCGAGAAACTCATCGAATACATGGAAAAAGAATGGAAACATCAGAAACATGTAGGCGAACTTCCTATCGACATAGTTAACCAATGCGTGGCACATGGCGACAAGGCAGTGGCTGCAATAAGCGGACTCAGCGATAAGATAACAAAGAACAAGGACGAATTCAACCGTCTCGTAAACGACATTAACTGCTATAAGGACTTCGCATACTCCTTCAAATACAAGGTGCTGGCTGCCCAACAGGCACTGAACTACAAATGGAGCAAAGAAATCGAGTATCTTAAGAAAGCCGTACCGCTGCTTGAAAAGAGTAATTCATACTACATGCAGCTTGTCGACAAGACAAAGAACACATATTATTACGCCAACAGCATGCAGACTTCACAGCGCCGAATACCTGTCGGTGGAGACAATGGCAAGTTCAAGACATGGGAGGAAATGGTACCCGTCTATGAGGATGAACTTGCCAGCCTCAAGGCAAATATAAAGATGCTTGAGTCACCCAAGGTTGAAGAAAACGGCAAGGAAGCTCTTGTAAAAGCAGAAAACGCACCTGTAAAGCTTATCAGCAACTACAAAAGGATAAAACTTGAAAAAGGTGCAAAGCTTTTCGAAAACCGTGACGAAGCCATCGACTCGCTGGCTCCGGAGCTTGAAGGTCTCGAGGCATTGGTAATGAACCGCGACACGACACGCATCGTTGGAGGAACAGTTGAGTTTGAGACCGACAAACCGGTGAAGATGCTTGTGGGCTTCTTCATCGACGACCAAAACAAGTTCGCAAGTCCTCCGAAACTCGAAATCGACGCAACCGGTAACGAATTCGGACAGGCAGAGCCTATAATAAGCAATGCCATCAGCATGTCGAACATGCCGATCGTGAACATACACGCATACCACCTGCAACCCGGACACCACACAATCCGCCTGCCTAAGGGCATTATCATGGTTGCCGGATTCACTGACACCGACATGAAAATAAGAGACGCCAAGCTCAACGGACTAAGCAACGAAGTTGACTGGTTGTTCATGAAATAATATTAGGAAATGGTAAAGAACATCATACTCATACTGCTCCTGCTGGTATCTGCTGACTCACAGGCGCAAAACAGGCGCAACCGCCGCGCGCAAGCAAAGGCAGTTGTAAAGACTGTCGTCAGCCAAAACGAAATGCGCAGGGTATATGAAAAAGCAAGGACTCCATACAAATACGGCCTGGTAATAGCCCCCGAGAGCAATGACCGTAAGATTGACTGCCCCACTGTGTTCCGTGAAGGCGACACGTGGTACATGACATACGTGTGCTACAACGGTTCAAACGGCACTAACGGACGCGGCTACGAGACTTGGCTTGCAAAGAGCCAAGACCTCTTGCACTGGAAAACATTGGGACGTGTCCTGGCCTTCGGCAAAGAAGGCTGGGACATGAACCAGCGTGGCGGTTTCCCCGCCCTGATCGATTACGAATGGGGCGGCAGCTACAACATCCAGAAGTTCAAGGACCGTTATTGGATGACCTACATCGGCGGAGCCGGCACCGGCTACGAGGCTGTCAACGCACCGCTGAGCATCGGCCTTGCTTCAACAGACGGGGACATCACACAGGCACACCAGTGGGAAACCTACAAGAAACCTATCTTGTCGTACAACGACAAGAACGCACAATGGTGGGAGCAGTTGACCCAGTACAAAAGCACCGTCTACATGGTGGACAAAGAGAAGTTCGGCTACCAGTTCATGATGTTCTATAACGCCGGAGGAAAAGACGAAACGCATCCAAAGGGCGAGCGCATAGGCATTGCTTTTTCAAACGACATGAAGAAATGGCGCCGCTACAAGGACAATCCTATCTTCGCACACGACAGCGACGGCACCATAACCGGCGACGCGCAAATAGTAAAGATGGGCAACCTTTACGTGATGTTCTATTTCTCCGCATTCAATCCGACACGCGAATACAACGCATTCAACACATTTGCGGCCAGTTACGACATGATACATTGGACCGACTGGCAAGGCGAAGACCTTATCTATCCGTCGAAGCCTTACGACGAGATGTTCGCCCACAAGAGCTGTGTTATCTATCATGACGGAGTGGTCTACCACTTCTATTGCGCTGTAAACAACAGCGACCAGCGAGGCATAGCCGTAGCGACAAGCAAACCAATGGGCAAGAGCGAGGTTAACTTCCCCCGCCCCAACGCCACAGGCAAACGCTTCATCGCATCACTGAACGACAACTGGGAAATAACCTACGACCGCAAAACATTCGTAAAAGACATACCCTACAACCTCGACGACTACTACGGCGCCCTGCAGAAAATACACGGCAACCTGCACGGACGCGCTGATTTCAAAAAGAAATTCACCGCTCCCAACATGGAGGGCAAGCAGTACTTCATCCGCTTCGAAGGCGTAGGCACATACGCTGAAGTCACCCTCAACGGCAAGCGCCTCGGTCGGTACGACATCGGACGCACGACCAAGACCGTCGACATAACCAACAGCGTCCGCAAAGGAGGCGAAAACGAGCTTGAAGTAAGGGTATCACACCCAAAGGGAATAACAGACATGCCGTGGGTGTGCGGTGGCTGTAGCTCCGAATGGGGCTTCAGCGAAGGGTCGCAACCCTTCGGCATCTACCGTCCCGTCGTACTCGAAATAACCGACAAGACACGCATAGAACCTTACGGCGCCCACATCTGGAACAACGCAACAGCCGACAGCCTGTTTGTTGAAACGGAAGTCAAGAACTACGGACAGACCGTCGACACAATCAGCGTAATCAGCAAAATATGCGACAAGAGCGGCAAGCAGGTAATACGCCTGACCGACAACATAACGATAAAGCCGGGCGAGACAAAGATTGTAAAACAATCGTCGGCCATCAAGGACGCACGCCTATGGAGTCCCGAAGACCCTTACCTCTACACGCTCAACACAATACTGAAACGCTCGGGCAAGGCCACCGACGACCTTGCAACACCGTTCGGAGTGCGCACTTCGAGCTGGCCGCTCAACCGTAACGACGGCGACCAGCGCTTCTACCTCAACGGCAAGCCCGTCTTCATCAACGGAGTCTGCGAGTACGAGCACATGTTCGGACAGAGCCACGCTTTCTCCGACGCACAGATAGACGCACGAATCAAGGAGGTGAAAGACGCCGGATTCAACGCATTCCGCGACGCCCACCAGCCGCACAACCTGCGCTACAAGGACCTGATAGACAAGGAAGGCATACTGTGGTGGCCCCAGTTCTCAGCCCACATCTGGTATGACACGCCCCAGTTCCGCGAGAGTTTCAAGCGCCACCTGAGGCAATGGGTGAAGGAGCGCCGCAACTCGCCGTCAATCATCCTATGGGGACTGCAGAACGAGAGCACCCTGCCGGCCGACTTTGCCAAGGAGTGCATGGACATAATAAAGGAAATGGACCCGATGTGTGCCACCATGCGCCTTGTGACAACTTGCAACGGCGGTGACGGAACAGACTGGAACGTGGTGCAGAACTGGAGCGGCACGTATGGCGGAAAACTTGAAAACTATGCCAACGAGCTGAAACGTCCCGACCAGCTGCTCAACGGCGAATACGGTGCGTGGCGCAGCGTAGGCAACCATACGGGCGAACGTTACACCGAAGAGAAATTCTGCGACATACTCGAACGCAAGGTGCAACTGGCCGAAAGCGTAAGGGACAGCGTGTGCGGACAGTTCCAGTGGATACTGCAAAGCCACGACAACCCCGGCCGGCGCCAGCCCGACGAAGGACTGAGGCGTGTGGACAAGGTTGGCCCGTTCAACCACAAGGGCATCTTCACGGCATGGGAACAGCCGACAGACGCCCTGTACATGTACAAGTCGCACTACACACCGGCAGACAAGGAGCCTATGGTCTACATCGTGCCCTTCGATGTCGAGAAATACATACAGAAACAGAAAAACGAAGCCAACGGCATTGTAGACTCGGCGCTTGTCAACATTTCCGACGAAATCCGCGTTTACAGCAACTGCGACTCGGTAGCCCTGCAATGCGGATGGTGGAGGGAACAGAAGACGAGCGACGCCGGCACGACACTCTACAAATGGCGCAACCCCGAACTAAAGGGCGACCTGCTCGTAGCCACAGCATACCACAACGGCAAGGCCGTGGCTGCCGACACATTGGCAATGCCGTCGTTCCGCACATGGAACGAGCAGATACTGAAACCTGCAGAAGGATATTTTTACCTGTACAACATAAACTGCGGAGGCGACACTTATACCGACATCTTCGCCACTGAGTGGACACAGGACAATACTAAATGGTCGCGCTCATGGGGCAACAGGTTCTCCAAAGAAGTCAGCCCTTACCAGGCCAGCCAGACGTCAAACCCGCTGCTGCCGGTTTCACCGCTGTTCCGCACGTCGCGCTTCGGCCGCCACGAGCTTTCATACTCGTTCCCGGTACGCCCGGGCGACTACCGTGTCGAGCTTTACTTCATTGAGCCGTGGTACGGCCCCGGTGCAAGCGAGACCACCGACTACGAAGGACTGCGCCTGTTCGACGTAGCCATCAACGACAGCACCTACATCAAAGACCTCGACATCTGGGCGCAGGCACGCTACGCAAAACCCTACAAGCGCGTGCTCGACGTGCACACACAGGGCGACAGGATAAAAATAGACTTCCCCAAAGTCAACGCCGGACAGGCCATAATCTCGGCAATAGCCATTGCCTCTAAAGACCCGAACGCTGCGGCAGACTATCCCGTAATCGAGAACGACAGCCTGTGGCGCAACTTCGACAAGGACATCCTGGTACAGATGCCCGACAGCCTGCTGCCGCCACGCAACACCAACGGCATCAGCGTTGACGGAATGATTAAGGACGGCGCCATGACGTGGAACTTCAACGTAGGAGTGGCCAGCGTCTATGCAATACGCTTCCGCTACTACAACCCCGAAGCCCCGAGGACGCTGCACGTGAAGATAACCGACCTCAACGGCGTAGTCTACAAGGAAGACGACATAACCTTCGTACAGACGCCGGAAAAGAAGACCAAGCGCCGCAATACCAGCATAACCACCGGCTCGCAGATAAATGCGGGCAGCTATGTGGTAACGCTTAGCGGCGAAGGACTCGACAAGATGTTGTTCGATAAATTAACGATTGAGTAACCCTCTGATATTCAACGCGTTGCAAAAGGCGGTCTTTTATCATGTAAAAGGCCACCTTTCAGCGTATAAAAGACCGTCTTTCGCAACGCAAAAGATAACCTTTCGCAAAACCGCTCCTTAAGCGGCATAAACGAAACCCTGACTTGAAACATGATAAAAAGCAAATACTGATGAAACACTTTTTATTGACAACAGCAATGGCTGTATGCGCGCTGACGGCCTCCGCACAACAAAACGACTGGGAAAACCAGTATGTATTGTCGATAAACCGCGAACCGGCACGTGCTTCGTTCATACCATATGCCGAAAAACCTGGCGACATGCAGATGTCGCTCGACGGCATGTGGAAGTTTAACTGGACGAAAACGCCCGACGAACAGCCTGCCGACTTTTACAAGAAAGACTTCAACGACGCCAGCTGGACCACCTTCCCCGTGCCCGGCGACTGGGAGGTAAACGGCTACGGCACACCCATATACAGCAGTTCGGGCTACACGTTCAAGATAGACCCGCCGTTCGTGATGAAGGAGCCGAAGCGCAAATACACGGCATTCATCGAGCGCAACCCCACCGGCTGCTACCGCCGCACGTTCACGGTGCCCGCCGGATGGAACGGCAAGGAAGTCTACATCCACTTCGGTTCCGTGGCCAGTGCGTTCTACGTTTACGTCAACGGCCGGCAGATAGGCTACTCCGAAGGCAGCATGGAGCCTGCCGAGTTCCGCCTTACGCCCTACCTTGAGGACGGCGTGAACACAATAGCGCTAAAAGTTTTCAAGTATTCGGACGGCAGTTACCTTGAGGACCAGGACATGTGGCGCCTTGCCGGAATACACCGCAGCATTTACCTCTACGCCACACCTAAGATACGCATACGCGACTTCGGCGTGCGCACACTGCTCGACGACGACTACCGTGACGCCACACTCGTAATCCATCCCGAACTGTCAGTTGTCGAAGGACAGCGCGGCGAAGGCTTCCACGTAGAGGCACAGCTATACGACGCAGCAGGCAATGCCATGCTCGACAGCACCCTGAAGCAGGACGCCGTGCCCATGCTGAACCTCGACCACAAGGGTAAAATAATGAACGAGCGCAACCCGCAGCGTGGCTACGCCCCCTACGGATGGCTGAGCGCAAGGGTCAAGAATCCGCTGAAATGGACTGCTGAGACGCCCAACCTGTACACGCTCAAGCTGGCCCTGGTCGACGACAAGGGCAACGTCATCGAGCGTGCGGAGACCAAAATAGGCTTCCGCCGCCTTGAAATCAAGGACGGACGCTTCCTTGTCAACGGCGTGTCCACACGCTTCCGCGGAGTAAACCGCCACGAGATGGACCCAATTATGGGCAAGGTGATGACCAACGAGCGCATGGAAAAGGAAATAAGACTGCTCAAGCAGTGCAACATCAACGCCGTGCGCACATGCCACTACCCCAACGACCCACGCTGGTACGAACTCTGCGACAAGTACGGCATATACGTAATGGACGAGGCCGACATCGAGGAACACGGACTGCGCGGCCAGCTGGCGAGCGACCCCACGTGGGCGGCAGCCTTCATGGACAGGACGCAACGCTTGGTGGTACGCGACCGCAACCATGCCTGCGTGGTATTCTGGTCGCTCGGCAACGAGTCAGGCTGGGGTCCCAACTTCGCGGCAACGGGAGCATGGGTAAGGGAGTATGACCCAACACGCTTCATCCACTACGAGGGCGCGCAGGGACCCGACAGCAAGGACCCGGCCACGGTAGACGTGATAAGCCGCTTCTATCCGCGCGTGCAGGAGGAATACCTCAACCCCGGAGTGAAGGACAACAACATGGAGCGCCCCGAGAACGCACGTTGGGAACGGTTGCTCTCGATAGCGCAGAAGACTAACGACAACCGCCCCGTACTTACCAGCGAATACGCCCACGCAATGGGTAACGCCTTAGGAAACTTCAAGGAATACTGGGACGAAATATACAGCAACCCACGCATGCTCGGCGGTTTCATCTGGGAATGGGCGGACGAAGGCATCTTCAAGAAGCGTGAAGACGGCAAGACCATGGTAGCTTACGGGGGCGACTTCGGCGACGCGCCTAACCTCGGAGCTTTCTGCATAAAGGGCATTGTAACCTCAACCTGCGAACCAACGCCAAAATATTACGAGGTGAAGGCCGTTTACGCGCCTGTTAAACTTACGCTCGATGGCAACAAGGTTAACGTAATAATGCGCGACGAACACGCCGACTTGAACAATTATACATTCTCATGGAACTTGACGGAGAACGGCAAAATAACCAAGAAAGGCGAGCTTAAGGACTTCACCTTGCCTGCGCTCAAGTATGACGAGGATAAAGATGTACGCCTTAACATAAGCGTGCGCCTTAAGAACAGCCAGAGTTGGGCTGATGCCGGACACGAGGTTTGCAACGAACAGTTCGCCGTCAACGACCGCCTCGCCACTGCATTCAAGGCAAAGAAGCTGAAGACAGGCAAGCAGGCAGACGTTGAAGAAGCTAAGGAATGGTTCGACATGGTGCGTCCGCACTTCTTCCGCGCACCGACGGACAACGACAAAGGCTTCGGCAACTGGATTGCAAAAGACTGGAAAAACAACCGTCTCGACTCTACCGAAATATCCGTCGTAAAACCGATTGAGGCAGTAACCAACGCCGACGGCACAGTAACAGTGACCGTTTCGACCGTCAGCAAATACCTCAACGGCAGCATACGCACCGACTATAAGTACACTATGGACGCCGAAGGCTCGGTAGACTTCCACGCCACCTACACCCCCGAAGGCTCGCTGCCGCCGCTTCCGTGCATGGGCAACACATTCGTCCTGTCCGCCGGAATGCAACAGCTCAGCTGGTACGGCATGGGCATGCAGGACACATATCCCGACCGTTTGGAGGCTGCGTGGATAGGACGTTGGAACAGCACGGTGGGCGAACAGTACGTACACTACGCCCGTCCGCAGGATTCAGGCAACCACGAGCAGACGGCGGAAGTTACAATCACGGACAATAAAGGCCGCGGCTGGACCGTTACAGCAGAAGGAGGCAAGCCCTTCTCTTTCTCCGCCCTGCCTTACTCAATAAAACAACTGTCAACCACGGCGCACGACTGCGACCTTGCAAAAGAGGACAACACGTACCTCAACATCGATGCGGCTGTGATGGGGCTCGGCAACAGCAGCTGCGGCCCCGGCGTGCTGACAAAATACAGCATAGCGCAGAAGCCGTACGAACTGCATGTAAGATTTACCCGGATTGGGAAGTAAAGCGGACGTGGGAATGGCGTTCCGCCACACCGCAAAACAATATCCACCGAACTAATAAATACATAAACATATGAGAAAATTATTGATTTCAACTTTGTTTCTCGCTTCTGCCGTGACCGGAGCGTACGCCCAGGGCAGCGTCTACACGCAGCGCCAGTACCTCAGCGGACAAGGAAGCGATGACATGGTGCAATGGGATTTCTATTGTACCGGAGGCAACAACTCAGGCAAGTGGACAAAAATCGGCGTACCGTCGTGCTGGGAACTTCAGGGCTTCGGCACTTACCAGTACGGCATGAAGTTTTACGGCAAGCCGTTCCCAGACGGCATAGCCGACGAGAAAGGCATGTACAAGTATGAGTTCACGCTGCCTGCCGAGTGGGCCAACCACCACATCGACCTCGTGTTTGAGGGCTCGATGACCGACACCGAGGTTATGATCAACAAGCGCAAGGCCGGCTCTCTGCACCAGGGAGCGTTCTACCGCTTCACCTATGACGTAACCGACCGCGTGTTCTTCGGCGACAAGAAAAACCTGCTCGAGGTAACAGTCAGCAAGGAAAGCACCAACAAGGGCGTCAACCTTGCCGAGCGCCGTGCCGACTATTGGAACTTCGGCGGCATCTTCCGCCCTGTGTTCATTGTGTGCAAACCGGCAATAAACATCGAGCGCACGGCTTTGGACGCCAGGGCTGACGGTACGTTCAACGCGTTCGTTCTGCTCAACCATACGCTAGAAGGAGCAAAGGTGCGCACCACCATCAGCGACATGAGTGGCAAGAAAATTGCCGAAAACACCACCAATGTGAGGACGGGCAGCGACCATGCCGACGTATCATTCAAGGTGAACAACCCCAAATTGTGGACTGCCGAAACGCCAAACCGCTACCAGGTAGCCTTCGCCTTGATCGACGCAAACGGCAAAACGCTACACATTGAGAAGGACAAGTTCGGCTTCAGGACAATCGAAACGCGCGCCGGAGACGGCCTCTACATCAACGGCAAGAAGGTAAACATCCGCGGTGTGAACCGCCACAGCTTCTGGCCGGAGACAGGACGCACGCTGAACAAGAAGCTCAACATAGCCGACGTGGAGCTTATCAAGAGCATGAACATGAACGCAGTGCGCCTGTCGCACTATCCGGCAGACCCCGATTTCTATGACGCTTGCGACAGTCTCGGACTGTATGTGATGAGCGAGCTTAGCGGTTGGCACGGCCACCATGAAACCATCAACGGACAAAAGCTCATCAAGGAAATGGTTACACGCGACGTCAACCATCCTTGTGTGATATGGTGGAGCAACGGAAACGAAAAAGGTTGGAACACCGAACTTGACGGAGAATTCCACAAATGGGACATCCAGAAACGCCCTGTACTCCATCCGCAAGGCAACTTCGGAGGATACGAGACCATGCACTACCGCTCTTACGGCGAGAGCGAGGAATACATGCGCAAGCCCGAAATATTCATGCCGACCGAATTCCTGCACGCCCTTTACGACGGCGGAGCCGGCGCCGGACTCTATGACTACTGGGAACTCATGCGCTCATGGCCGCGCTGCGCAGGCGGATTCATCTGGGCTTATGCCGATGAAGGCGTTGTTCGTACCGACCTTAACAATATGATCGACAACGTAGGCAACTACGGAGCTGACGGCATCGTAGGTCCACACCACGAGAAGGAGGGCAGCTATTACACCGTAAAACAAATATGGAGCCCCGTTCAGATATCAATGCCGGAAAAGTTCAACGGTACCCTCAACGTTGAGAACCGCTACAATTTCCTCTCCCTGAACAAGTGTAAGTTCGACTATTCATACGTTAAATTCACCGGCGCTGACACAAAGACGGTAAAGAATGGAACCGTAAACGGAGCCGACATTGCGCCCGACTCTAAAGGCACTATACAAATACCGGCCGCTCCTGCGGATGCCGACGCGCTCAGCATTAAGGCAACCGACCAGTACGGCGAAGAAATCTTCACATGGGTCTTCAAACTGAAAGATTCTGAAAACATTTACAAGGGCAAGTCGGGCGGCAACCGTCCCGTATTCGGCAACAACGAAGTGAAGGCAGGAAACGTGACATACAAGTTCTCTGCCACTGACGGAACGCTCGCAAGCGTGACCACACGCAAGGGCGATTACAAGTTCGACGGAGGTCCCAAGTTCTTCGCTTACCGCCGCTCTGACAGGTCGTTCGACCAGTTCTACAACCACGACGACCCTGAAGCAGAGAAGAAAAAGACCACTTACACTGAGTACGCCGACCAGGGTAAGTTCGTCAGTCTGACGAGCAAGGACGGCCAGAACGACACTCTTATCGTAACAGCAGAATACGCTCTCGGCTCTCTCCAGAAGGCAGAGTGGCACATAGCTCCCGACGGAGGCGCACGCCTTGTTTACACATACAACTTCAACGGCGTGGTTGACCTTATGGGCGTTAAGTTCAATTTGCCAGAATCAGAGGTTAAAAGCAAGCAGTGGCTCGGCCACGGACCTTACCGCGTATGGAAAAACAGACTGCACGGCCCGCAATTGGGAATATGGAGCAACGACTACAACGACCCCATTCCGGGCGAAAGTTTCACATATCCTGAGTTCAAGGGCTACTTTGCCGGAGTACAATGGATGAAGCTCAACACCAAGACCGGCACCATAACAATACAACCGGGCACCGATAAAGAATACGTAGGAGTGTACCAACCGCGCGACGGACGCGACCAATTGCTCTACACTTTGCCCGAAACCGGAATCAGCATGATGCAGGTAATACCTGCCGTACGCAACAAGGTGAACACAACCGACCTCAACGGACCGTCGGCCCAGCCTGTATGGGCACGCGGAACGTACGTCGGCGAAGTAACATTACACTTTGAATAACAATGAAAAAAATACTTTCCGTAATATTAACATGCGCCACCATGGCGCCTGTGACAGCGCAAACTACCATTCAGGACAATGCTCCTGAATGGTATAAGCGTTTCATGTCACCATCCGAAAAAGCCGCACCCTGGACGTTCTGGTACTGGATGTACGGCTGCGTTACGGACGAAGGCATACGCCTCGACCTTAACGCCATGCGCGACGCAGGCATCAAAGGCTTCTACCTAATGCCAATAAAAGACGTCAGCGACGGGGCGCAATACAACGGCACAAGCAGACAGTTGTCTGCCGAATGGTGGAAACGCATCGACACGGTGTACAACACCGCCAACGAGCTCGGTCTCGAAATGGGCATACATTTCTCCGACGGTTTCGCCCTCGGAGGCGGCCCGTGGATTACACCCGAAGAGTCCATGCAGCGCATAGTCTGGTCTGATACCATCGTTGAAGGCGGCAAACAAGAGATAACCCTGCCACGCCCTGCATGCAAGGAAAACTATTATGAAGACATAACGACGTTCGCCTATCCTGCCGATTACGTTGACGACAGGAAGCCTAAGGCGTCAGTCGAATTCCCGTTCCGCTCTTCCGAGCCGTGCGACATCATTATGTCATACGACGAACCTTACACCCTGCGGAGCGTCGAAATTGTCACCGGAGGCAACAACTACCAGGCACACAGGTTCAAGGTGTACGCCTCTGACGACGGCACTAACTACCGCTTCGTTAGGGAAATAAGCCCGGCGAGACAGGGCTGGCAGAACACCGACGCATACGCCACTTACGCCATACCTGCCACTACGGCACGTTACTTCAAGTTCCATTGGACTCCCGAGGGCAGCGACCCCGGCTCGGAAGACATGGATGCGGCAAAGTGGAAGCCCAACCTGAAGATTGCCGGCATAGTACTCGGCTCTGAACCGACAATCGACGGATACGAAGGCAAGTCGGGAAAAGTATGGCGCGTGTCTGAATATTTCCCCGTAGCAGACAACGAGTGCATACCTAAAGACCAGATAATCAACCTTACCGGCAAGCTGCTTTCTTCCGATTTTCTTGACAAACCATTCTCTATCAACCTGCCAAAAGGCCGCTGGCACATCCTGCGCATAGGACATACTACGACCGGACACGTCAACGCCACGGGTGGCGGAGGCCGCGGACTGGAGTGCGACAAGTTCTCGCGCAAGGCCATTAAGAAGCAGTTTGACAACTGGTTTGCCAGCATATACAACCGCGCACCGAAAGAAATCGCAAAGAAAGTGCTTACCCGCATACACGTGGACAGTTGGGAATGCGGCAGCCAGAACTGGAGCGACAACTTCGCCGACGAGTTCAGACGCCGCCGCGGATACGACCTGATGCCGTGGCTTCCGCTCTACGCCGGCGTGCCAATCGGCACTTCGGAGGAATCAGAAAAAGTGCTCCGCGACATACGTCTGACTATCGCCGAACTGATAAACGACATCTTCTTCGACGAAGTTTCAACACTTGGCAAGCAATACGGATGCAAGCTGTCAGCCGAGTGCGTGGCACCTACAATGGTCAGCGACGGCCTCCTGCACTACCAGCACGCCGACTATCCTATGGGCGAATTCTGGCTTAACAGTCCGACGCACGACAAGCTCAACGACATGCTCGACGCAGTAAGCGGAGCCCACATCTATGGGAAAAACATCATACAGGCAGAAGGTTTCACCGAGGTGCGCGGCACTTGGGACGAGGATTTCGCCCTGCTCAAGCCCCTGCTCGACCGCAACTACTGCACCGGTATCAACGCCCTAGTGTTCCACGTGAATACACACAACCCGTGGACCGACCGCCGTCCGGGCATGACGCTCGACGGAATAGGCACATTCTTCCAGCGCGACAACACGTGGTGGAAGGAAATGCCGGCATTCACGGGCTACATTTCGCGCTGCCAGGCACTGTTGCAGTACGGCAAACCCGTAGTAGACATTGCAGTCTACACAGGCGACGAGACCCCGCGCCGCGCCATCCTGCCCGAACGACTGATAACATCTTTGCCCGGACTTTACAGCGACCAGGTAAAGGAACGTGAGGCAAAGCGCCTTGCAAACGCTGGCCAGCCGCTCGAAGTAAGTCCCGTTGGCGTGACCCACACAGCCAACATGACAAAAGCCGAGCACTGGGTCAACCCGTTGCGCGGTTACCGTTACGACTCGTTCAACCACGACGTGCTGGGCAAGTCGCAGGTAAAAGGCGGAAGGCTCGTTACCCCCGGCGGCATGGAATACTCAGCATTGGTGATACCACAGGCAAGGAAGATGAACCCGGGACGCATCGTAAACTGCTGGAACACCATCGACTCGATTGAAAAATGGGGCGTTCCAGTGATACGCGAGCCGTGGGAAAAGGCCGACCTGGCAAGCCTCGGTATAAAGAAAGACGCGGTCTTACCCGAGGGAATAGACTTCACCCACCGCACAGCCGAAGGTGCAGACATATACTTCATGAGCAACCAGACAGGCAAACAGATGACTTTCAAACCCGTATTCAGGGTTGAAAGGACATACCGTTACCTTGCCGACGCAGTTACTGGAAAAGTCTACAACGCAGGCGAAAGCGTAACCCTGCCAGCCGGAGGCTCCCTTTTCTACATATTGTCTGACGATGCCGTACCTGCCAAACTGACTGCAATGCCGACGCAAAGCACCACGCTCACCACCTTGGACAAAAACAAATGGAACATCAGTTTCGAGGAAACGGGCAAGAAGATTACGGCAAGCCAGCTTATTGATTGGAGCAAATCAACCGAGAACGAAGTGAAATACTACTCGGGCCACGCCACTTACAAGACCACCTTCCGCTTGGGCCGCAAGCCCAAGAACGGCACAGTGATGCTTAATCTCGGCACCGTTGCCAACGCCGCCACTGTCTACGTGAACGGACAAAAATGCGGCACGGCATGGACAGCCCCGTATGCCGTCGACATAACAAAGGCCGTGAAGCGCGGCAACAACACACTCGAAATAACAGTAGTCAACACCTGGGCCAACGCACTGCAAGGCAACGACCTTGGCACTCCGCCATACGAAGGCATCTGGACAAACGGCAAATACCGCCGCGCAAGCAAGGAGCTGCTGCCCGCAGGACTGCTGGGACCAGTGACAATAACGAACGAATTTTAATCATACAAACAATGAAAAAACTAACATTCTTACTTACCGCCCTGTTTGCGGTCACGTGCGTCAGCGCCAAAGTAACACTGCCCAAGATGTTCTCTGACGGCATGGTGATGCAACGCGAGGCCAAGGCAAACCTTTGGGGCACTGCCGATGCATCGGCAACAGTTAAAATAACCACATCGTGGGACAACAAGACATACAAGGTGAAAGCAGGAGCTGACGGCAAATGGAAGACAGCCGTGCAGACACCCAAGGCCGGCGGACCTTATAAAATAACCCTTGCCGACAGCGAGCAGACCGTTCTCGACAACATACTCATAGGCGAACTGTGGATATGCTCAGGACAAAGCAACATGGAAATGCCGATGAAGGGCTTCAAGAACCAGCCCGTTGAAGGCGCAGTAGAAGACATACTGCACAGCACGGACAGCAAGCTGCGCCTCTTCACCGTAAAGCGCAACAGCAAGCTGAACCCCGTAGACACAGTAAGCGGCAAATGGAGCGAGGCCACGCCCGAGTCGGTACGCGAGTTCAGCGCCACGGCTTACTACTTCGGACGCGAACTGCGCCGCATGCTCGACGTGCCCGTAGGACTCATCGTAACATCATGGGGCGGCTCAGCCTGCGAGGCCTGGATGAAGGCAGACTGGCTCAAGGCGTTCCCCGATGCCAAGATTCCTGCAACACAAGACGACATAAAGTCGAAGAACCGCACTCCGACAGTGCTCTACAACGGCATGCTGCACCCGCTGATCGGCATGACGATGCGCGGCGTTATATGGTACCAGGGCGAGGACAACGTACCGCGCTACAAGACCTACGCCGACATGATGACCGCCATGATAGGCGGCTGGCGCGCCGAATGGGGACAGGGCGACTTCCCGTTCTACTTCTGCCAAATTGCACCTTACGACTACAAGTTAATCAATTACACTGTGAACAGCGCGCTGCTGCGCGAACAGCAGTCGAAGGCTGAACTGATGAGCAAGAACTGCGGCATGGCAGTGCTCCTTGACGCCGGACTCGAATACGGCATACACCCGCGCAAGAAGCAGCTTGCCGGAATGCGCCTCGCCCTGCTCGCTCTCAACAAGACATACGGCATTAAGGGCATTACGGCAGAAAGCCCGTACTACCGCGACGTGACATTCCAGAACGACACTGCCGTGGTACGCTTCAACCGCGCCGACATGTGGGTGTACGGCAGCAACGGACTGAAGAGTGACCTGTTCGAGGTTGCAGGCGAAGACCGCGTATTCCACCCCGCAAAGGCGTGGATAATGCGCAGCAAGGTGTACGTGAAGAGCGACTCTGTGAAGAAGCCCGTAGCTGTGCGCTACGCATTCAAGGACTGGGTCGAGGGCGACCTGTACTGCGACGGACTGCCCGTAAGCTCGTTCCGCACGGACAACTGGAATGAATAATGCACTAAGCTGTGCCGTAAAAAGGAATGTTTACCACGATCCCTTACACACAGCGAATTATCAAACCAAAAGATTTTACGAGCTTTTATTTCCTTAAACGGCGGAGCGCCTGCAACGGCATCCGCCGTTTAAGGAACACTTATTATCCATTATATTTAAGTATGAGACACAAACTGATTCAGATGAGTATCCTTGCCCTGATGGTAGGATACACCGGGTTGCATGCACAAGAATCTGCACCCTTCCGTGCGCCCTTCCCCTCCAGCCTTTCAGTGGCACATACATGGAACCGCAGCCTGACCAAAAAGGCCGGACAGATGGTGGGCGAACAGCTCGCCCGTGAAGGCGTGAAAGAAGTGGCCCTGCCCGACCTGACCGTCGTAACTACTGCCACAACAGGAAACATACTGAACACTTACGGACAAAGTCCTTACCTCACGGCCGAAACCGGCGTGGAAATGGTGAAGGGACTCCAAAACAAGAACCAGCTGAAAGCTTATTTGACTTTTGACGCTAAAGAGAAAAACGCGCCCTACGTGCGCCCCTGGCAGCGTGTCAGCGACGAAGCCCATGCCGCCGGCATAGCGTCACCGGCCCAGGTGAAAGCCACAGCCGCGTTTGGCGCCACAGGCAACAATGTGTCTGATGAGTTCAAGATGACAGCCCTGCAGGTGGCTCACGAATCAATCACACTGCTGAAGAATTCAGGCAACATTCTGCCTTTGGACACTATATGGGCGAAACGCATAACCGTATGCGGCGACGCCCAGCTGGTTGCCGACATGTTGCCTGTGCTGAAAGCAGGACTACCCTGCAAAGTAGACGAAGGCTCACCTGCGGCTGCCGACTTGATACTCGTGTTCGAGGACGACAACATAGACCAGGCACGCATGGAGAAACTTCTGCTCACCGGCAAACCCGTTGCGCTTGTACTGCTCAACAGCCGCCCCGTAGCACTTGGCAAAGCCAACGAGGCAGCTGCCATAATAGAGGCATGGCATCCGGGACAGCAGGGCATGCAGGCCATCACCAACGTGCTCGCCGGAACCTACAACCCGGGCGGAAAACTTGCAGTGGCATTCCCCGACTATGCTTTCGGTCACGGACTTAGCTATACTGATTTTCGCTATTCAGACTTGCGTATCGAACCGGCATCCATCGGCACGGACGGCAGTGTTACCGTACGCTTCAACGTAACCAATACAGGAACACGTGCAGGAGCCGAAGTCGTGCAGGTATATCTTGTTGACGAACAAAGCACAGTGCCTCTGCAAAGCCCGAAGTTGGAGGCATGCAAACGCACCAACATCAACCCGGGACAGACCAAGGAAATAAAGTTCACAATACGCCACCGCAACATGGTGCTGCTCAACCGCGCCGGAGAGTGGACCGTCGAACCTGGCTTCTTCACCGTCCGTGTGGGCAACAGCAGCGACGATATCCGCCTGCAAGGACGGTTTGAGGTGAAATAAAGTGGATGAAAGAACTTAAATGCCTGCACACAAAAGTTGCAGACTGCAACTATAACATTAAGAAGGGTCGTATCAGAACTTTGTATTAAGTAATGGTACGACCCTTTCTCATGCTTTCAAGAAGCACCCGTTTTCCGCCGTCACAGCTTGATTTAGACGCACGGAGGTGCTTCACTACATTGTGGACGGACTTACAAGCCCCTACCTGACACTGCCCCGACACACCTTCTTATAATCGAAACACAAGGCTTTAGTAACCGGCTTTAAGCTTCTGCGGCTGATTCGTCGCCGCAGAAGCTTAAAGCCATAAAAACAAAAGGTTACCTTTCGCACTGTAATAAGCCACCTTTTACCGCCTGAAAGGTTACCTTTTAGAAAGCAAAAGACCGCCTTTTGGGCGGTCTTTTATAATATGCTGTATGTCAAGCGTTTACACATACGCTTACTTATTCGGTTCACTTGGTTGCGTCTACGCTCTTTTCTGTCTCGATGTCCCTGCGCGACTTTGACTTGGTAACAAGCCATACGCCCAGGCATACAAGTATTACGGCTACGCCCTGTGCCGGCTTGAACACGCCGAGACCGGTAAGAACGCTGACCGTAACCGACACTATCGGCTGCACGTAGTTGTATATGCTGACCACGGTGGGACGCAGCGTGTGCTGGCCTATCATCATAAGAATGTAACTGATGTATGTGCCGAACACTACGACGAAGCCCGTTTCGAGCCATGTACTTGTCGGGATTGAGGCATAGTCGATTGACGACACGTGGCCGAAGGTGAACGGCAGAATCATGATTGTGGCGTATGTGAACATCCACTTGTTTACAGTAATCACCGAATAACGGCGCACGAGCGGACTGAACAGGGCGAGATAGAGCGCGAACGAGAACTGCGCGCCGAGGCAGAACAGGTCGCCGCGTATGTCGCCTACCTTGGAGTTGGCTGCCGCCGCACTGGTTATGATCAGTATCACGGCTCCTGCGCAACCCATGATTACGCCTCCCGCCTTCTTCGCCGTAATGGGCTCCTTAAGTATGAGGAACGCCAGTATCATTGCGAAAATAGGCATCGACGTGGTAACGATGCTGGCGTTGACGGGCGAAGTGATGCTAAGACCTATGGTGTAGCAACACTGGTTGGTAACAAGGCCGAACACGGCTGCGCCTATCAGCATGAGCAAGTCCTTCTTGGGCACGTGCTCCTTAGGCGTAAACAGCGACGTGAGCCAGAACAGCACGGCACCGCCCGTAACACGGAACGTCACCATATCGATACCTGTAAAGCCATGGGTCATGGCGTCTTTGCCCAAAGGAGCCATCAAGCCCCAGAACGCGCAGGCGCAAAACAAGCACAAGTGTGCTACCAACGGACGTGAAGCTCCACCCTTTTTCACGTCAGGACGGGAAGTCTGTTTCATCTGAATGTCATTCTGCATACTAATGGATTATGTTTAAAAAATCTCTTATGATATCCTTAATTTCCAAGTAGAAAAGCCACAAAACAGCTTTTTTTACAAATTCGTGTGCAAAGGTACACATTTTAAAAATAAATGGTTATATTTGCCTTTGATAAGTAAGGATAAATTTGATATTATGCAGAAATACGCCGATTATATTGAAAAGATTGAGATAGACTCCTTATGGAGCGGCCGCCGCCACGTCGTCTGGGAACTCGACCGCAAAGTCAACATACTTAGCGGCATAAACGGTGTGGGCAAGAGCACCATACTCAACAAGGTTGCGAAAAGCGTAGGTCCGGGTGGCGACATCGCAAGCCACCTGGTGAAAGGCGTACACATAAGCGTATGCCCGGCAGACGCCACACACATACGGTACGACATAATACGTTCGTTCGACCGCCCGTTGCTCAATGCCGACATACTTGGCGAGGTCGGGGCAAACCTCGTCACCGAGCTTGACTGGCAGCTTTTCAAACTGCAGCGCAAGTATCTCGACTACCAGGTGAACATCGGCAACCGCATAATATCAGTACTGCAAAGCGGCGCGACTGACGCTGCTGCAAAGGCACAGGCCATATCAGAACCGAAAAAGAAGTTCCAGGACATGATAGACGACCTGTTCTCGGACACCGGCAAGAAAATAATAAGGACCGAAAACGAAATCCGCTTCTCGCAAATAGGCGAAACGCTGTACCCGTACCAGCTGTCGAGTGGCGAGAAACAGATGCTCGCCATACTGCTGACGGTGCTCATCGAGGACAACCAGCCTTACGTGCTGTTCATGGACGAGCCTGAAGTAAGCCTGCACGTGGAATGGCAGAAAAGGCTGATAGACCTGATACTTGACCTTAACGAAAACGTACAGATAATACTTACCACACACTCGCCTGCCGTAGTAATGAGCGGCTGGATAGACCAGATAACCGAGGTGAGCGACATAACGGACAACGAATAATCGGCCAAGAACGCCGCACCAGCGGCCGGCCGGACAGGAGAACGCCCCCATAACGATAAAACAAAGCTAACCATGAACAAACGACTGCGCGACAACATAACATCAGAATACTTCGGAGCGGCCAACAGACTGAAGTCGAGGAATGCAAGACGGCGCATCGTGGCATACGTCGAAAGCTACGACGACGTGCTGTTCTGGCGCACCATACTGAGCGACTTCGAGGACGAAAGCCGATACTTCGAAGTATTGCTGCCATCGCACAAGACGCTCGAACGCGGCAAGCGGTCAGTGCTGATGAACCTTTTGTACGAAAAAGTAGGCGAAGACATGATAGCATGCGTTGACGCCGACTACGACTACCTTATGCAGGGAGCCACAGAAACGTCAAAATACATAATAAGCAACCCGTTCGTCTTCCATACTTACGCCTACTCGATAGAGAATTTGCAATGCTACAGCCCGTCGCTGCACAACGTCTGCGTAATGGTGACACTTAACGACACGCCCGTATTCGACTTTGCCGACTTCATGCGGCAGTACAGCAAAGCCATCTTCCCCTTGTTCGTATGGTCGATCTGGCACTACCGCCGCAACATCTACGGACAGTTCACCATATCCGAATTCAACAAGGTCGTCGAGCTCGGAGGCATTAACATCAACTCGCCTGAAACAACCATAGCCAACGTGCGCAACAAGGTTTGGAAGAAGACCAACTGGCTGCGCAAGAAACATCCTGATGCAAAAGAGTCATACCTCTCATTAAAACGCGAGCTTATCAACTTGGGCGTAACACCCGAGACTACATACCTATACATACAGGGACACCATTTGTTTGACAAGGTCGTGGTCCCGATAATGACCAAGGTATGCGGTATGCTGATACGCAAACAGGAGTCTGAAATACGACGGCAGTCCGTACACGAGACGCAGATGCGGAACGAATTGTCGTGCTATTCGCACAGCGTGCAGGACATAGAACAGATGCTAAAGAAAAACACAGGCTATCTTAAGTCACCGCAGTTAAAACTGCTGAAGGATGATTTGAAACGTTTTCTGAATCCTGGAAATGAAAGAACAGCGGAACTAAAGCAAACGGGCGAAAACACCGTAAACCCCGATAACGGTTTGGAATAATGCACGAATCAGAACCGCCGCCATGAAAATACTCCTAAAAAGTACGGATCATTTTCATGACGGCGTTATCATTTAAAACCTTGTAAGATGTATTCCGACATCATTTTAATTACGCTTTCACGGCTGGCTACACGTAAGTTTCAAGAAACTTTATGTTTCCACTTATGTTAAGCGTCTCCGTCGTGGCGGGCACAAGCATCGACTCGCCCGCACGCAGGCTCATCTTATTGCCCTCGTTGTCGGTAAATATGGCCTCACCCTTTATCCCTACAAGGATAACAAAACTGTCAAGCTCGCTGTAATCGAGCGTCATAGGCTCGTCAAGGTCGTACACTGCCGTAGTGAAGTGCTTGCAATTTATAAGTGTAACGCCTTGGTTCTTTACCGGTACATAATCCAGGCGGTAATCCTTCAGCACGTTATAGTCTATACATTCGGCAGCCTTATCCGTATGCAATTCACGCAGGTTGCCATCCTTGTCACGCCTGTTGAAATCGTAAATTCGATATGTAACATCCGAAGTCTGCTGTATCTCGGCAAGGAAACACCCTTTTCCTATACTGTGAATCCGCCCTGCCGGAATATAAAAACAGTCGTCCGCCTTGACAGGGAACTCAGCTATGGCGTCACAAATTGTACTGTCGTCAACCATAGCTTTATACTGTTCGGGCGTTATTTCCTTCTTAAGTCCGCAACGCAGGTATGCGTCCGGGTCCGAATCCATTATAAACCACATCTCGCTCTTGCCGTGCTTCATCCCATGTTTTTTTGCCTTCTCATCATCAGGATGCACCTGTATGGACAGGTCCTGGCATGCGTCAATGAACTTGACAAGCAACGGAAACTCGTTGCCGAAACGCTTGTAATTATCTTCTCCTACAAGTTTATCTTTCAACTCTGCGGTAATTTCACTAAGTGTACAGCCTGCATAAGGCCCGTTTGCAGCAACACTCTCGCTGCCTTTAACCCCGGATATTTCCCAGCTCTCGCCTACATGGCCGCCAGGAACATCCACGATGTGCTTGAAGCCGGCTATCTTGTCGCCGCCCCATAGCGTCTGCTTAAGAATAGTTTTGAACTTGATTGGTTCCATTTAAAATAACTTTTAGTTATAATTCCATAATTAAATTCAGCCTTACCTTATCAGTTTTTCTTCCAGAAAGCACGCGTGAAGAGCACCAGCACGCTGAAAAACTCAAGACGCCCCATGAGCATCAACGTGGAGCATATCCACTTAGCGGCATCGGGCAGGCTGCTCCACGACATCGTGGGACCTATGTCTGCGCCCAAAGCCGGCCCCACGTTGCTCGCGCTGCTGATGGCAATGGTGATGGCGTTGGTGGTCTCTATCCCCATCAGTTTGAAGCAGAAGAAAGCCGCCATGCACGATATGCCGTACAAGGCGAAAAACACTAAGAGCGTGGCTTGCGACTGATAAGGTATGTTGGTGTTGTTAAGTCTCACGGGAATGACGGCCCTCGGATGAAGGATATGCTTAAACTCGTTGCGTATTATCCTGACAAGCATCGCTCCGCGGATGCACTTCACGCCGCCGCTGGTGCTTCCTGCGCACGACCCAAACACCATGCATATCGTCAAAACGACCCATGTAAGGTGTGGCCAAAGCCCTGCGTCGGTGTTGAAAAGACCGGTCGTGGAAATGAAAGACGACACCTGGAACAAGGCGAACCTGAACGAGTCGGCCACGGATATGCCGTTGCGCGTCACTAGCATGTAGGTAATGAAAAGCGTGGAAAGCGATATCACGGTAAGGTAAAACCTCAATTCGGTGTCCTTAACGAAGTCTTTCACCTTACCCTTGAACATCAGTACGTAAAGCAACGAGAAGTTAATGCCCGACAAGATCATGAATATCGCGGCCGTATAATCTATCGCTGCGGAGTCGAAGAAGGCAATGCTTGCGTTATGGGTGGAGAATCCTCCCGTGGCGGTTATTGACATGGAATAGTTTATGCTGTCGAACACGCCCATGCCGAAAAGGCAGAAAAAAACAGCACAGCCCGCCGTAAGGATAAGGTAAATGGCCCATATCCACTTGGCGGTGGTGCTAAGACGCGGGTGCATCTTGCTCTTTATGGGCCCCGTTGCCTCGGCCGAGAACACCTTGACGCTACCTCCTACGAGCGACGGAAGTATGGCGATGGTGAAGAACATTATGCCCAAACCGCCTATCCAGTGGGTCAGCGAGCGCCAGAACAGCAACCCGTGGGGCAACGCCTCGACGTCGTCGATTATCGTAGCGCCGGTAGTAGTGAAGCCCGACATCGTCTCGAGGAAAGCATCGGTATAGCTTGTCAGATAGCCGCTTATGACAAACGGCAGCGCACCCAGCGCACTGAAGACCACCCATATAAGCGAAACCAGCAGGTAAGCCTCACGCCTGCCCATGCTGTTCTCAGCCCCATAGCCCTTAAACTTCAGGCCTATGGCCGAAAGAACGGTTATGGCTATGGCTATGAGGAACGCCAGAATGTCGTCTTCACCGTAATAAGCCGAGATGAGAAGGCTAATGAACATCATCATGGCCTCGATGAAAAGCAGCGAGCCTATGACCTTGTATACTAGTTTGAAGTTTATCATCGCAGCCCCTTAATTGAAGAATTTCTCAATCTTCGACATGTTGACATTGTGGCAGAACACCACTACGATGTCGCCCGCCTCTATCTGCGAACCACCTGAAACAAGAATGCCTTCGCCGTTGCGGACAAGGCCTCCGATTGTTGTTCCATGCGGAAGCCCCAGTTCGAACACCCTTTTCTTTGTCACTTTTGAATCCTGCTGGGCTGTAAACTCGGCCACATCTGCGTTGGCCGACATAAGGAAGCGGGTATTATTGACGTCAGAGTCGAGCATCATCTGGTAAATACGGCTCGCGGCTATGGCCTTCTTGTTGATTATGGTACCTATGTCTAGGCTTTCGGCCATTTTCACATAATCCATGTTCTCGACCATGGCTATGGTCTTGCGCACACCAAGACGCTTGGCCGTAAGGCATGCAAGAATGTTGGTTTCGGCATTACCGGTAAGGGCGACAAAAGCCTGGGTGTTCTTCACACCTTCCTCGACAAGCAGCGGAATGTCGCGTCCGTCGCCGTTGATTACCATTATCTTGTCGGTGTCGACAAGCTCGTTTATCTGTTCGCAACGCTTCTCGTCGGCCTCGATAATCTTGGTGCTCATGTACTCGGGAATCATCTGCACGGCCCTTATGGCGGTATTGCCGCCACCCATTACCATCACGTTCTTTACGTCAACGTAATTTTCCTTGCCTACGAGCTTCCTTATATAAGGTATGTAGTTGCGCGTCGTCATGAAGTAAGCCATGTCGTAAATCTTCAACACGTCGTCGCCGCGCGGTATTATGGTCTCGTCGCCGCGCTTGACGGCAACGATATGGTATGGTGACTCCGGCTTGCAGAGGTCCTTAAGGGGTTCGTTCAGTATCCCGCACGTCTCCCTCAGCTTTATGCCCAGCATTATCAGGGCGCCGTTGTGCACGTCCCAGCGCTGGCGCACCCAGCTCATCTTCAGTCCGTTTACGATGTCGTAGGCGGCAAGGTTTTCAGGATATATGAGCGAGTCTACGCCGACCTTGGCGAGAAAAGCCTTAGGTTCGGGGTCGATAAGCTCGTAGTTGTTCACCTTGGCAACGGTTTTCTTGGCTCCGAGAGCCTTAGCCATGATGCAACTGTTCATGTTCATGTTTTCGTCGGGCGTAACGCCTATGAACAGGTCTGCACTACCCACGCCGGCGTCTTTCAGGGCTTTGACGCTTGTGGGCGAGGCATGCACGGTCATGAGGTCGTAGTCGCTGCTGACGTTGCCCAACCTCTCCTCGTCCTCGTCAATGAGTACGATGTCCTGGTCGTTGCGCGACAACAGTTTGGCAAGATACGTTCCTATGGCGTAAGCTCCAGCAATGATGATCTTCATCTTCAACCGGTATTAGTCGTTAATACTGCCGTGGCCGGACGCAAGCCTGCCGGCGGCCTTGCATATTGCATCGGTTATGGAGCCGGCATCGATGCCTACAATACTCTGCAACTGGCTTACAGTACCGTGCTCGACGAACTTGTCGGGCAGTCCGAGCCGTGTAACCCTGGCCCGGAAACCGTGGTCGGCCATCCATTCAAGCACCGCCGAGCCGAAGCCCCCGTTGCGGACACCGTCTTCAACGGTTATAACCTCGTCGAAGTTGCGGCCGACCTCGTCAAGCAGACGCTCGTCCATGGGTTTTATGAAGCGCATGTCGTAATGTGCCACGTCAAGCCCCGTACATGACTTCTCGGCAGCCTCTATCGCCTTGACGGCGTTGTTGCCAATCGGGCCTACCGACAGTACGGCTATGCCGCGGCCTTCCTTCAGCCTACGGCCGGTACCAACTTCTATTTCCTCCATCTTGTTGTGCCAGTCTACCAGTACACCGCGGCCGCGCGGATACCTTATCACAAACGAGCCTTTGCCTTCAAGCTGGGCGGTGTACATCAGGTTGCGCAGCTCATGCTCATCCATCGGCGAGGCTATAGTCAGATTGGGCACGGGGCGCAGGGCGGCCATGTCGAAAGCGCCGTGATGGGTGGCTCCGTCCTCGCCTACAAGCCCGGCGCGGTCGAGACAGAGCACGACGGGCAGGTTGAGTATTGCCATGTCGTGTATGATGTTGTCGTAAGAGCGCTGCGCAAACGAGCTGTATATGTTGCAGAAGGGTTGCAGTCCGTCCTTGGCCATTCCTGCGGCGAAGGTTACGGCGTGCCCCTCGGCTATGCCTACGTCGAAAGCCCTGTCGGGCATGGCCTTCATCATGATGTTCATCGAGCAGCCCGTGGGCATTGCCGGCGTCACTCCCACGATGCGCGGGTTGTCCTTGGCAAGCTCGAGCAGGGTCTTGCCGAATACGTCCTGGAACTTCGGCGGCACGCCCGTCTCGTCTGATATGATGCGCTCTTCGGCGTCAATGTCGAACTTTCCGGGCGCATGCCACACCGTGGGGTCTTTTTCCGCAGGCGCATATCCGTGGCCCTTTATCGTATGCAGGTGCAGCAGCTTGGGGCCTTTCATGTTCCTCAGCTGCCTCAGTATGCGTACCATTTCGACCACGTTGTGGCCGTCGAACGGTCCGAAATACCTTATGTTAAGTCCTTCGAATATGTTTTGCTGGTGGCTTATGGCCGACTTCAGCGCGTTGTTAAGCCTGATTATGCCCTTGCGGCGGTCATCGTTAAGGTAGCCTTTGGCGTTAAGCCAGCGCGAGGCCTTGAACCTCATGCGGTTGTAGGTCTCGTTGGTGTTCAGCTTGAGCAAGGCCTGTTTCAGTCCGCCCACGCTGCGGTCTATGCTCATGTTGTTGTCGTTGAGCACTATGAGCATGTCGTTCGGAGTCGTCGACACGTTGTTAAGCCCCTCGAAGGCCAGACCTCCGCTCATTGCTCCGTCGCCTATTATGGCTACCACATGCCGTTGCAGGTTCCCCGTCTTCTTGGCAGCCACGTCCATTCCCAACGCCACCGAAATGGAGTTGGAGGCATGGCCGCATGTGAAGCTGTCGTACTCGCTCTCCAACGGCGAGGGGAACGGCATTATGCCGTGCAGCTTGCGGTTGGTGTTGAAGCGGTCCTTACGCCCCGTGAGTATCTTGTGCCCGTAAGCCTGATGCCCTACGTCCCACACCAGCCTGTCGTCAGGCGTGCTGTAGACGTAATGCAGAGCCACGGTCAGCTCCACCGCACCCATGCTCGAAGCCAGATGGCCTGGATTGACTGAAAGTTCCTTCAAGATGTCCTCCCGCAGCTCTTTGCACAGTTGCGGCAGCTGTTCCACTTTCAGCTTTCTTAAATCGGCAGGGGTGTTTATGTTATCAAGCAGGTTAAAAGTTCTTTCTTTCACTTTCCTTAATAAATGAATATTATTGCAAAGGTAATGCAAAAAATCGATAGAGCGAAATAATAGAGGTAATATCTTCATCTTTTGTAGGTACAAAGACCATAACAATATACTTTGCCATGCCTTTTAACAGGGACTTAAAACCGAGGGTGCAGGCTGTCTGGCATGGGCATGCACGCAGCATGGGCGGCCGAACGTAAGGCGGCGTTGCGCAGCACATGGCGGCACGGCGGAGCAACGGCACAGCATAAAACCGTAACACACTGGCAGCCAACATATTACACATGCCGTTGTAAAAGGTTACCTTTTAGCCTGCAAAAGGCCATCTTTTACATGGCAAAAGATGGCCTTTTACAACGTGAAAGGCGGCCTTTTGCAAAACGCCCGGCATGGCTCCGCCAACGGCGGGGTGCCGGCTGCCGGACCGGGACACGCCGGCATACGGGACATGCGGCAATGCGACAGGCATTGATTCATGTCAAAAAAGCATGGTTAAGTGGCGACATTTTCAACACAATGCTAACCTAAACGGAAGTTGGGACGTATTTTTGCAACGGATAAAGATTAAAATGCAACCGCCGTGGTGGCGGAACTACATAGAGGATAACATATTAAATTCAAGGTATTATGAAAAAGGTAAAAAGATTGTTTTATTCAATGAAAAGGGATTTTGGCAGAAATGCCAGAAAGGTTTACGGACTGGCTTACGGCAGGTAAGCCGCACGTGACACGGCTCTCGGTGGCGGACGGCATCAGCACACGCACGCAAACGGCACCCGGCAAAGCCTTAACATACGAATAAGAAGCACAGGCAGGCGCGGTGCCGGTTAACGTGTCAACAACCGGCGCGGCAACCTTAAAAATACAAAGAAATACGGACGCAAAGCACGATTTTTTATCAGAAAAAGTACGGACGACATGTCATACTACGACAAAAAAGGCAAGAAACTCTGCCAAAAAGTGCGTCAAAATGTCACTTGTTTTATTTATTTTCCGCCATTGGCATACGTTTTGTTAAATAATTAGCGGCGATAAATGCCGAAACAAGGTCAAGTGGACGGTTAAATGACGCCAGGACAGCAAGCCGCAAGGCTGCGACGGGCAACACTGACACCGACCGCGTAAACCGCAAAAGATAAATCAAAACAGAAAAAATAACAAAAAATAAATACGATTATGGGAAAGATTATTGGAATCGACTTAGGTACAACAAACTCATGCGTTGCAGTATTTGAAGGCAACGAACCTGTTGTAATAGCAAACAGCGAAGGCAAGCGCACAACTCCTTCAGTTGTTGGATTCGTAAAAGACGGCGAGCGTAAGATTGGTGATCCTGCAAAACGTCAGGCCATCACAAACCCGAAGAACACTATATATTCAATCAAGCGTTTCATGGGTGAGACTTACGAGCAGAGCCGTAAAGAGGCAGAGCGCGTACCGTTCACTGTCGTAAACGAGGGTGGATATCCCCGTGTAGACATTGAGGGACGTAAATATACTCCGCAGGAAATCTCAGCCATGATTCTTCAGAAGATGAAGAAGACTGCCGAAGACTACCTCGGACAGGAAGTTACAGATGCAGTCATCACTGTTCCGGCATACTTCTCTGACTCACAGCGTCAGGCTACCAAGGAAGCCGGACAGATAGCAGGACTCAACGTACGCCGTATCGTCAACGAGCCTACCGCAGCAGCACTTGCTTACGGTGTTGACAAGGCCAACAAGGATATGAAGATTGCAGTGTTCGACCTCGGTGGTGGTACATTCGATATCTCAATCCTTGAGTTCGGCGGCGGCGTGTTCGAAGTGCTTTCAACCAACGGTGACACACACCTGGGTGGTGATGACTTCGACCAGGTTATCATCGACTGGCTGGTAAACGGCTTCAAGGCTGACGAAGGCATCGACCTTTCTAAAGACCCGATGGCTATGCAGCGTCTGAAGGAAGCTGCCGAGAAGGCTAAGATTGAATTGTCAAGCTCAACTTCAACAGAAATCAACCTGCCTTACATCACAGCTGAAGGCGGTGTTCCTAAGCACCTTGTAAAGACTCTTACACGTGCACAGTTCGAGCAGTTGGCTCACTCTCTGATCCAGGCTTGCCTCGTTCCTTGCCAGAACGCAATACGCGATGCCAAGCTGACAACATCAGATATCGACGAGGTTATCCTCGTAGGTGGTTCAAGCCGTATCCCTGCCGTACAGGAGTTGGTTAAGAACTACTTCGGCAAAGAGCCTTCTAAGGGTGTCAACCCAGATGAGGTCGTAGCCGTAGGTGCTGCCATCCAGGGCGCAATTCTTAACAAAGAGAGCGGCGTCGGCGACATCGTGCTCCTCGACGTAACTCCGTTGACCCTCGGTATCGAGACAATGGGTGGTGTAATGACAAAACTTATTGATGCCAACACCACAATTCCTTGCAAGAAGAGCGAGGTATTCTCAACCGCAGTCGACAATCAGACAGCTGTAACTATCCACGTACTCCAGGGTGAGCGTCCTATGGCCGCACAGAACAAGAGTATCGGTCAGTTCAACCTTGAAGGCATAGCTCCCGCACGCCGCGGCGTTCCACAGATCGAGGTTACATTCGACATCGACGCCAACGGTATCCTTAACGTAAGCGCAAAAGACAAGGCTACGGGCAAGGAGCAGGCCATCCGCATCGAGGCTTCGTCAGGTCTGACACAGGACGAGATCAACCGTATGAAGGCTGAGGCTGAGCAGAACGCCGAAAACGACAAGAAAGAGCGCGAGCGCGTAGACAAGATGAACCAGGCAGACTCGATGATTTTCACCACCGAGAACTTCCTGAAGGACAACGGCGACAAGATTCCCACCGACCAGAAGTCGAACATCGAGAACGCACTCAACCAGCTGAAGGATGCCCACAAGAGTGGCGACATCACAGCAATCGACAACGCCATCAACGGCCTCAACAGCGTAATGCAGGCAGCCAGCGCACAGATGTACCAGAACGCAGGCGGCGCACAGCCTAACGCAGGCCAGGGCTTCACAGGCAACGCCGGTGCAGGTCAGCAGCAGGACGGCGGCAAGGCCAACGACAATGTACAGGACGCCGACTTTGAGGAAGTCAAATGAGGACTGTAAAACTTTATTTATAACAAAAGAGCTATACCAAACTTCATTTGAGGCTTTGGTATGGCTCTTTTTATCAATCTATACCATTTGTTCAAAAAATAATGGCTGCACTTTTTACATGGGCGGAAAATGTCAACGGCAAACTGGTGCATGTTGACAGTGTGCCAAATGGCTTGGCTTGTAAATGTGTTTGTCCGTATTGCCATGAGCAATTATTAGCCAGACATGGAGATATAAACGAACATGGTTTTGCCCATCATAGTGAAAACCGTAGGGCAAATCTTAAGATTTGCTATATGGTAACCTTGTATAAATTGGCTGAACAAATTATACAAACAAAAAAGCAGATACATGTACCGTCATATTATGGTATTTTCAAAGAAACAGACATAAAGTTTATTGATGTACAAATAGACTGCCGTTTCGAACGTGAAGACAAACAACCTGATGTTATTGCCACCACCGAAGATAATTCAAAATACCTAATAGAATTTATTTTTGATTATAAAGTCCAACACAAACAACCTATCGACTATAAGAATTTAACCTGCTTGGAAATAAATCTTAACAACCAAACACTTGAAACTTTGGACGAGTTTCTTTTATCATCAAATACTGATAAAAGATGGGTTAACAACGACATATATTTCAACAAAATTGAGAGAAGATACAAGGACGCAGGTAAACCTGTCAATATTGTCTCCAAAGAACATTGCCGCGAATGCAAATTAAGACACAAATGCTGCGCTGTAAAAAATCTTCCTATTGAAAACAATGGGCAAATTTATCATCTTTGCAAAATTGATTTATACAAAAAACGATTAGAAGAACTTAACCGGCAACAACAAGAATGGGAAGAATACAGAAAACAACAAGAAATTAAAAGGCGCGAAAGATTAAATGAATTAAGGAAAATTAAAGCAGAACAAAAATCACATATTAGTCCAACACAAACATCAGGAAATCAAAATTCATTACCACAAAATAGGCTACAAAATGAATACATAGAATCAGACAGATCGTGCTTTAATTGCGTATCAAACCTTAGTTGGAAAAATAGGGACGGTTTAGCGATGAGTTTAGGCATCCCTAAAAGAAATAATCCTGAATATGCAATAAATTGCCAAAATTTCAGGGAAAAGCAGAAGCCATAGCACCTTTTCATATTTCCAAGCATTAATACAAACAAGCAACGTAAAAACAATTTTACAGTCCTATACCACTCATTTGCCCCTCGTGAAGTACCATACTTTTTGAGGGGCTTCCTTTTTCTTTCCACCACCATTGCATGATTCTCTAACCATACATCCGTTTTTTACTTCCTTTTTTGCCTAATCTGATAATCCTCGTCTTAATGAAAATTAAAACTGACGGTGGCAAATGAGGGGTGGATTGGTGGCAATCAAGCACCTATTTAGCTCTCGTAAGCATCCATATAGTTTTGCGGCATCAAACTTAAAAACGTGAGAATATGAGTTATACCGTAAATTCATTGGAGGAAATGCCAAATGCATTGTCCTACCTGATTAAGACTGTTGAAGAATTGCAGTCCACCGTAAAAGCATTGCAGCATAAGCAGGCAATCGATTCACCTAAATGGATGGATATAGATGAGCTTTGTGCTTATCTGCCATCACATCCGGCCAAGCAAACGGTTTATGGATGGGTGTCAGCCAAACAGATACCTGTACATAAGATAAATAAAGCATTGGCTTTTTTACAATCGGAAATAGATGATTGGCTGAAGAGCAAAGTCCACAAGACACAGGACGAC
>DGYMR06203__coassemble_645_pt1 | contig 43363 bp, 35 predicted proteins | sample DGYMR06203__metabat2_low_PE_044 | metagenome-assembled genome bin DGYMR06203
GAGTAGGAGGCCGCCTTTTTTGAGTGAGTGTCCCGCAGGAAGAGATTCCTGCGGGACTCTTTTTTTGTGCGTGCCGGTGATGGGAGGAATGGAAGTAATTGGACAAATGGGAGAGATGGGACAAATAGGAAAATCATATCTTTACGGGACTTTGCATTACGTAAGGAAGTGTTGTGGATGTTTGTGTGTTGTGATTCTGCACTCCTAGTAGGATATTTTGCCAGTCGGATTAACGGTTTGAGCTTGTCTTGACGTATTCGAACGTGTCGAAGTTTACAAATCCCATTTGTTTAAGTTCTTTCTTGCTTTCCAGAATGTCGTTTTCATTGTTGAAACCGGGAATGTGTGGCAGGCGTATTGTAACGTTGTCAGGTGAGACTTTCGATGCGAGTAATTGTAGATTCCTTTTTAAAATACCGTTAAAACCTGTCGTATAGGCATTGTAGATTTTCGGATTCATGTCCTTGACGTCTATGTAATAATGACTAATGCAAGGCATAATGCTTTCCAGCAGGTGTGTGCTGGCATTCAGTGAAGTTTCGATATTTATGCGCCATTGAGGGTTTGCAATCTTGGAAAATTCCGTTATGAATGCACTGTTGAGCAAAGGTTCGCCACCGCCGAATGTTATTCCGCCACCTGTTGCGATGAAATACAGGTTGTCTACTGATACTTCTTCAAGCAAATCTTCCGGGCTGACGCAACGGCAGACAATGTCTTGATTGAGACATTGCGGATTTAGGCAGTATCTGCAATGCAGTGTACAGCCGTGAAACGCGACAAGTGTTGTCACGCCCTGTCCGTCAGTTGTGATGCGGTGCCGTTCTATTCCTATAAGTTTTGCAAGCATAGTACAAATATAATCCTTTCCAAGTTCATTTGCAATAAATTGTGTTGGCAAAGATGTAAATATTGAATTAAATGAGTATCTTTGTTGAAACAATTTTTGTCATGGGTAAAGGTAAAGACTTGTGTGATACACTTAAAGCCGTGAGGAAAGCCGTTGCTGATGCCAACGGCATAGAATACGTGCCGGGTAAGTGCACCAACGATGGTGAATGCAGCGGAACTTGTCCGGCATGTGAGGCTGAAGTAAGATATATCGAACGTGAGCTGAACTTCAGAAGGCTTGCGGGAAAGGCGGTCACAGTAGCCGGAATTGCCATTGGAGCTGCTTCGTTTGCGGCATGTAGTAGCGACAAGTTGAGTGTTGACGGACAAAATAACAGCTCTGTGCAGATGCCGAATCAAAACAAACTGTTCGGTGTAGTGTCGGAGACCCCGCCGAGTTTTCGAGGCGGGGAGGCTGCGTTGATGAAGTATTTTGAGGAAAACATGCGGTGGCCTGATACAGGGAGTGACATCAGCGGGCGTGTTATTGTCCAGTTTAAGATAGCGAAAGACGGTACTGTTAAAGAGCCTAAGGTTGTTAAAGGACTTGCACCTGAATTCGATAAAGAGGCGTTAAGATTGGTTAGAGGAATGCCCAAATGGATGCCCGGAAGGATTTCAGGCAAGGTTGTCGAGACTGTTTACACCGTGCCGGTGAAGTTTATGCCCAGATAGGGCGTTGTTTTCGTCGTGGCTAAGGTTTTATATTTCATATAAGCTAAAAAATGATTGTTTGAGTCTTCCGGCCTTTTGAACCACCATTTTTTAGTAAATTACGCCTGTTTATTGTATTGCCAGCATTGTGGAATACTGATAGGGAGTTTTTAGCAGGCAATTAGATGTTGTGGCGTACATGTTGTGTCATGATTTTAAAAAAGTATCTTCTTTGTGGCGTGTAATCGTATTATTTTGATTACCTTCGCAGTATGAAGATACCCGACAACTATAGAATTATAAATACTCTTTCATTTTTTAATGTAAGATTAATATTACCTGTTGTTTTATTAATCTTGTGTTTCATGCCACTTGTTGCCCATGCGTCAGTGGGCGAGCCGTGGCCGAAGACTACCAAGGCTTGCGATTCCATCGTTGACAGGTTGGAACGGCTGAGCGGTTATGTTGTAGACGAACAGATGGAGCTGGTGTCCCAACTTTACAACCTCGGCAAGGCTAATCCCGGTGTCAAGGCTATCGCATGGCGAGCGCTTTACTGGGATGCAGTGAGCAGGCACGACCGAAAGGAAATACAACATGCGTTGGCCTTGATAAAGCAGGCCGAAAGCGCAGTAGACCGTAAGCGTTTCGGGTACGATTACATGCGTATACGACGCAGCAGGATGCTGTTCGAGCTTGGTGCGAAGAACGATTTGTATGGTTTGTATTCAGCGCAATACGCAGACTTGGGCTACTTTACGCGAATTGGTGACAAGAAGTGCATCGGCAGTTGCCATTTTATGATAGGCAAGGTGCTTATCGACATTGGCGAGCCGCTGCGCGCCTTGGGCGAAAGCGGTAAGGCTGTTGCCATGTTCCGTGAGTCAGACACGCCGGCGTTGCTTGCATCCGCCGAGGTTAACATGGCTTTGTGCCACCTCCGTCTTGGCGAGTTTGACAGTGGGCTGGCCATATTGCAGAGGCTCGAACGTGGCCAAGTAGCCCGCGTCGATTCGTTTTTCCGTGCCACGGTGTTGCTTAACATCAGTTATGCGTACAGCCAGACGGAAAAGAAGTGCCCCTACCGCTACATCAAATGGATGGAGGAATATTCGCGCAAGGGGTCTAACGAGTATGCCAGGAACATGTGTAAGGTCAACGTCGCTTCATGGCTTTACCGCCACGGGCACAACGCCGAGGCCATGGAACTCCTGTCAGAAACGTTGGATTATGCCATTGCCCATGGTCTGGACGCATGGCGCGAGAACTGTTATTTCGGTCTGGCGCAGTGTCTTGTCAGCACGGGCGACAGTCTGGGAGCGGTGGTTTATTTCCAGCAATACGCAGGCTTGGTTGACTCTTTAAGGTTCAGCGACATGAAAGTCAAGATTCTTCGCGACGAGGAGGTGAGCCGTATACGCCGTTTCGACGAAGCCATGCAGGCCGAGAAGGCGGCTTCAGAGTTGAGGTTCATGTACATCATGGCCGCCGCGGCCCTGCTGTTGCTTGTCCTCGGCGGTGTCTGCCTGTGGTATTGGTATAAGAACAAACGTGCCGCCATGAGGCTGATAGAGGAGCAGATGGACAACGAGCGCAAGCGACTTGCCATAGAGGCGCAGAACCGTAAGATTGCGATAAGCACGATAGAAATGGAGGAAAAGAACAACACGCTGCGCCATATAGGCAGCATGATTGACGACGCAAAGGACAGGAACGAGATAGGAACGGCCGTCGCCGGCAGGATAAAGGCGCAGGTAAAGGTGCATCTCGACACCGGCATGGGCTGGGATATGTTCAGGCAGACGTTCGAGAACGTTTATCCGTTGTTCTTCAAACGTATAAAGGCTGCCCATCCCAAGCTGACCGAATACGACGTAAGGCTGTGTACGTACATATTGGTAGGCGTCGACAACAAGCAGATTGCGATGATGCTCAACGTGCTGCCTGATTCGCTGAAGAAGTCGAGGACAAGGCTGCGCAAGAAGCTCGGCATATCTACCGATGAAAGTCTTGCCGAGTATCTGAGGTCTTTTAATGTCTGACAGGTTCAATTACCGTTTTTTGAAAGGTTACCTTTTGCACCGCAAAAGGTAACCTTTTAGCGTATAAAAGGGGCCTTTCGTGTTCCAAAAGGCCGCCTTTTGCAAAGGTGTTGATTTATAGGCTGTTACAGCCAGTAATTCAAATTGGGTTTAATTGGCCGGCGGCGTTTGTCCGTGTTGTGCCTCGCTGGTTGCGAGCCGCCTCCGTTTTGCCGTTACATCTTGACTTTCGCCGTTTTCGAGCCGTTGGCCGTCTCTGCCTTTACGATGTACAGGCCGGCCTGGAGTGCCGATGAAGGAATGGCGTGGCTGCGTGCGCCCGGTGCGTAGTCGTAAACCATCTGTCCTGACGGACTGTACACGTAGACGTGGGTTATCTCCTCTCCGGCGTTGATGCTTACACCGTTGCGTCCCGACGATATTGTGATGTCGCCTCCGCCGTTGCAGGCCGAACCGATTGAAGTGCCTTGCAGGTTGGTTATAACCTCTATGTCGTCAACCATCATTACGGTGCCGTCGGAGTTGGTGCTTATGTATTGCAGTGCGACGTAGACATCCTTGCCGTCGTATGCCGACAGGTCAACGTTCACTTCCTCCCATTCTTCGGCTGCTGCTTCGCGGTCTCCGCCTATTACTGTGAAGCTTTCAAACGAGTCGTTGGTGTCAGATATTAGCAACCTGTATCTTTCCAGTTTGCTGTAATATCCAACTTCGTTGGTTTTTACGAACAGTTTGAGTTTTGAGTCGTCGCCGAGCTTCAGTTTCGGTGAAATGAGCCACACGTCGTTTTCGTACACTTCCGGTTGGAATTCTGTTGAGAAAGCCGCGCCGAAGCGTTCGCCTGAATGCGGGTAGAATCCTGCTATGTCCGTAATTGCCGGAGTCGTAGCATTGATGTTGAATGCCATGAAGCCGACGGGCTCGTTCTTGTGCGGGTAGTCGTAGAACATCCATGCGTTGGTGGGCAGTCCTAACCGGTCAACGGTGCGCCAGCGTGGGTTGAACATCGTGCCGCAGTCGAAGTCGTCGCAGCTTTCGAAGTCCAGTCTGTACGGGTCGGCCTCCTCGCGGGCTGTAATAGTGCGCTCGAGCGTGTTGTTAGCCAGGTATTCGTCACCGTCTAACACGGCTTCCACCGTGATGATGTGCGTGCCGGGAGCCGACAGGTCTATGTCCCTGAACATTATTTCAAGCGTCTCGTACGGGAGCGCGCTTACCGTTTGTTCCGCTTTCTCCACTCCGTCTACGAGGCATGTCACCTTCACGCCTTCGACAGCCGACGTGCCTATGTTCTCAATCACAACGCCTATCGAGTCGTTAATGCCGTAAAGAGCCTCGTCCTTTACAGGCGCGGTGAACTTCTTCAGGGCTATGTCCTTTGCGTGGATTACGGCTCCGTGGCCGAAGTTCATGCGCAGTGCTATCGGGCTGGCGCCATGTATTGTGTAAAGCGAGTCGCCGTCGCTCTGGTAGAACGATGATGACGTGTTGTTGGGATCGGTCGCTATTCCGGCGTTGTCTTCCGTTATCTGCTCTATCTCTACGTAGTAACTGCCGGGCTGCAGCAGGCGCGGTGCGAAGCAGAACGTCCTCAGTCCGCCTTCGGCTCCTCGCTCGGTGGTCGTCGAGAACAGCTTCCTGCCTATCTTGTGCCCGTCTTCTTCAAGCATGTAAACGGCTATGCCTATGTCGCGCTTGTTGTAAAATTCATCGGTGGCGAGACCCAGGGTGACCGATGTCAGCGTGTCGACGGCGTTCAGCGTGTAGACGTTGCCGAACTTTGCCTTCTGGAAAGACAGGCCTGTACCGTATGTAAATTCTGTTATGTTTTCAGTGGCGAAGACGCTGTCGGTCACTGTAATGTCGTTAAAGTCTATCCTGTTGTCTGCCGCGTACATCTCGTTTTCGATGTCCGCCTTCATGAATATGCCCTTTACTACGTCGCCCGCGGCAGCCTTGGGCGCTGTTCCCTGTATTGTCAGCGATGCTTTCCCGTCGGGAGCGATGTCTGTTGTTTGCTCGCTGCCGAACCATGTTTCGTCGCCTGCCCCTACCGATAAGCTAACCTTGTTTATAGCCTCCGTGCCGCGGTTTTCCACCGTCATGGCGTATGTACCGGTGCTGTTGAACTGTTTGGCGGGCGTGTATGCGGCCAATGCCGTTCGTGTCTCGACGGCCCTGATGTCGTAGTCGTATATGCTCGTTATGCTTATGCTGTAAAAGGACAATGGCGTGTCGATGCTTTTGCTGCAGTTTATCATCGCAATGGTGTACTGCCCCGGCTCCAGGTCGTAGATTGAAATTTCCTTTTGGGTGCCTTCGCCCGGCGCATTGTTGTCCTCGTATATGGCGCGCCATGTCGAAGGGTCGGTGCCTGCCTGCCCGATAAGCAGCTTCATGGAGCAGGTATCTCCGAACATGGTTCCTGCGTAAGCGAACTTTATCCTGACGGGAGAGTTTATGGCAATGCAGCGCGAGAACAGTCCGTTGTCCAAGCCCGAGGTGGAGCTTGTATAGCAACTGCCGAACTGGTCGTATGTCCAACTGCCTGCCTTGTAAGGTGCCCAATCCTCTACGGGACCTTGGCTGAAGTCGTATTCCAGCGGCAGTTTGTCCAGCAGCGCCTTGTGGCTTACGCTCTTTTCGCTTTCAGACAGGCTTTCGCCGCTTTGCAATGTCATCTTGATGGTATAGTTGCCTTCGGCGTCCATGTCTGCCGGAGTCTTGAAATACAGTGCCACGGTGCTGTCTGCCGGTATCGTCGTGTCGAACGTTTCGGTAACCGGTGTTCCGCCGTTTAAGGTGTAGGCCAGTGTTACGCTTGCCGCGTCGCCCGTACCGGAGTTGTATATCTTGGCGCCGATGGTGGTCTCCGTCGAGTAGTCGCATTGCGAGTAAGGGGTGAGTATGTCGCTAATGGTCAGCGACGGGGTAAGCTCCATCTCGCCCTTGCCTATCATTACGTCGTCGATGTATGTGCTGAAACCGCCATTCGATGTGGAGCGTATGGCTATATAATATGTGCCGTTTGCGTCGACGTTGAAGTTTAACGCCTTCTGCTGCCACTGCGCCGACTTGACTGTGTATTTCTTAAGCAAGGTCATGCTGCCTATGTCCGTGCTTGTGCCAATCAGGATTTCGAAAGACTCCGTGCCGTCATTGCGCGCTCCCTTAGCCACTAATGACATGTGGTTGGTGCCGGCCTCCATGGCCAGCGGTGACGATATAAGGTAGTCGTCGTTGCCTGTCATGGTGTTGGTGGAGCAGAACACGCAGCCCGGATTGCCGTCGGGGCCGGAACCCCAGTCGATGAACTCCCATGTGAAGTAGTCGTCATTGTTGTTGACAACCGTCCATTCTTCGGCAAATTTTTCAGCCGAAGAGAAGTCACAACTATAAGGCAGCTGCAAGGCTCCGTCTCCGTTCTGGCCCCATGCACCACCTGTAATCGTGGCCATCAATACTAATGAAATGTAAATAAATCTCTTCATACCGTTATGTTTTATTAGATTATTCTTCCGCAAAATTAATGTTTTGTAAGGGTTTTGCAATAAAAAACAAGGGACAATAGGGGGACATGTGCCAAAATGTGCCTTTGTATAGGCGTTGGTGGCAATGAAATATTCTTTTGGGAACAGTGCAGGTGAAATCCGTCATGCAGGCGCGGGGGACGGATTTTAAACGTTGTTGTGGCAGGGTTGGTAATGTGCTGGCAGTCAAAGTGTTAGTGATGGCAATGCAAAAGGCGGCCTTTCGCGTTGCGAAAGACCGCCTTTTAGCGTGCAATTTGCCGTGTTTTAGGGCGTAAAAGGATGCCTTTTACAAAACGGCTGCGTGCAGGTGTGTTTTTATTTCTTCAGTTCTATGCGGAAAGTCGTCCCCTTTCCGGTCTCCGAACTCTTTACGAATATTCGTCCTTTGTGGTACTCTTCCACTATGCGTTTTGCCAACGAGAGGCCCAGGCCCCAGCCGCGTTTCTTGGTGGTGAAGCCCGGTTTGAACACGTTGCGCAGGTCTTTCTTCCTTATTCCCTTGCCGGTGTCCGTCACTTCTATCACTGCCTTGTCAGCGGCCGACTCCATGTGCAGGGTTATGGTGCCGCTGCCTTCCATCGCGTCGACGGCGTTCTTGCACAGGTTTTCAATTACCCACTCGAACAGCGAGGCGTTAATCTTGATGATTATGTCCTCATCAGGGAAGTCCTTTATGAACTTCACCTTCGACGATGTGCGGCGGTCCATGTACTCCATGACGTGCGCCATCACCTCGTTAAGGCTTGCCGGGACAGGCTCGGGCAGTGAGCCTATCTTGGAGAAGCGTTCGGCTATCAGTTCGAGACGCTTCACGTCCTTGTCCATTTCTGGTATCATGTCGTCGTCGGGGTAGTTCTCTTTCAGTATCTCCACCCACGCCATGAGGCTCGATATCGGCGTGCCCAGTTGGTGTGCGGTCTCCTTTGACAGTCCCACCCACACCTTGTTCTGCTCGGCGCGCTTTGATGTCAGCAGGGCGAATATGGCCACCACGACGAACAGCATCACCACCCCGAGCTGTATGTAAGGGTAGGCGGCCAGGCGCTTCAGCATGACCGAGTCGTCATAACACACGTTGATGTAGCCGTCGCGGGTGTTGTCGCCAAGTACGATCCTTATGTATCGGCCTTCGTCAAATAGCCTTTCACTTATTTGTCCGGCCTGTTTCAGGCTGTCTTCATACGTCTCGCCGTTCAGTTTCACGTTGCGGAAGGTCTGTACGTTGCCGCCGGCGTCGGTCACTATTACCGGTATCGTGTTGTTCTCGTTAATCACCTTAAGCACAAGGTTCAGGTCGGTGTTCTCGTCGGCAAGGTTGAGTGCCCTCATGGCTTCAGCCCACACTTCCATCTTGTTGCGCTCCTCGTCGGCCAGTTCGTGCACCAGCGCGTTTGACACAACCAGCGAGGCCACGGCTATCACTACCGCGGCTATAACGAGGATTATCTTCACATGGCGTATTCTGTCAGTCCACTGCATACGTATTTATAACGCATTTACCGTGCTAATATTGTTGCTGTACATGCAGAATGACGCCTAAACGTATAACTTTAGTTAAATAACTACCTTCTTTAGTTTGGTTTTCGGCAAAACATTTGGATGTTACTAAAACTTTTAGTTACTTTGCGTCGTGTTACTTATGGAAATCTATTAACTCTAAAAAAATTGATAGTATGAAAACATTAACCAAGCGTGAAGAAGAAATAATGGAGCATTATTGGGACAAGGGTGAGATGCACATACGCGAGCTGCAGGCTCTCTATGACGACCCCAAGCCCCACGTCAACACTCTTTCGACGCTCGTACACATTCTTGAAGACAAGGGCTTCCTTTCGCACAAGGCCATAACGCCCAAGAGCTACAAGTATTTTCCACGGCTGTCGCGCGACGACTACCGCCGCGGTTCGCTGAAAAACGTGGTCGACAAGTTTTTCGGCAAGTCGTATCTCGGCGTCGTGTCGACACTAGTCAAGGACGAGAAGATATCGCTCGACGAGCTGCGCGAACTGATAAAGACGGTTGAGTCTGCCGACGGTAAGTGAGCCGACGCACGTTGATGGCATGAGTTTGCGCTGCGTCCCGGCCGCTAGCCGGCGTGTGCGGCGTGGCAGGCAGACACCCTTTACCTCTTGTGCCGCGCGCATGTCTTGCGGCAATGAACTTGTTACCTTATAATAATATAACGTAAAATCCTATGGGACTGTTCTTCATTTATTCACTCAAAGTAGCGCTTTGCCTTACGGCGTTCTACCTTGTCTATAAGCTGCTGCTCAGCCGCGAGACCTTCTTCGGCTTCAACCGTGCCGTGCTGCTCGCCGTCATAGGCCTGTCGCTGTTGCTGCCTTTAGTTCACTTCAGCATGGAGTCGGCACCGGCCGGTGTATCCGGTTTCGTCGTCGTGGAAGACATGATAGTGCATGCCGTCGCCGACGGGCCGGAAAGTTTCGTACTTACGGCAGCCCAGGCGGCTTTCATCGTCTACGTCCTCGGCGTACTCTTTTTCGCCTGCCGCTGGGCGTGGTCGCTCGTCAGCCTGTACCGTCTGATGCGTGGCGGCAGGGTTGTCGACAACTCCGGCGGCATACGCACCATTGTCGTAGACGGCGACGTGTCGCCGTTCAGCTGGATGGGCAACATCGTGATAAGCGCGAAAGACTACGCCGGCGACCCTCGGTACATACTTACGCACGAGCGTGCCCACATATACGGACGCCATTCAGCCGACATACTGCTGTGCGACGCGCTGATAGTGTTCCAGTGGTTCAACCCCTCGGCGTGGCTGCTCAAGGCCGAACTGCAAAACCTGCACGAGTACGAGGCCGACAGCGCGGTACTCTCTTCGGGTGCCGACGCCGCCACGTACCAGCTCATGCTGATACGCAAGGCCGTGGGCGACAAACTATTCACTATGGCTAATAATCTAAACCAATGTTCACTTAAAAAACGAATTACCATGATGATGAAAAAGAAATCAAATCCGTGGCGGCGCGTAAGGACGCTCCTCGTTGTGCCGGTGGCCGCCGTGGCCGTGGTGGCTTTTGCCACGCCGAAGGCCGAGAGTCTGGGTAACGAAATAATGAACGAGAGCGACGCTCTTGTAAGTGCCGTGATGCCTGCGGGCGGAACGCCGTCGGTGCAGGCTCCGCAAGTGGCGGCTGCGGCGGGCGCTAATGCCGCAACCGGCATCGCCGGGGAGGCACGGCAGGCTGCTGTGACAACTGGAGACAACAGCCTTGCCGGCGGCGATGACGACAAGGTGTACAACACTGTTGAAGAAATGCCCGAGTTCCCCGGCGGCCAGAATGCCTTGATGAGGTGGCTCGCAGACAATCTGAAGTATCCAATGGAAGCAGCCGAAGACGGCATACAGGGACGTGTTGTGGTGAAGTTCGTCATCGACAGGAACGGTAATGTCACAAACCCCACGGTCGCACGTAGCGTATGCGACGCCCTCGACGCAGAGGCTCTCCGCATCGTAAGGTCCATGCCGAAGTGGACTCCCGGCAAGCAGGATGGCAAGTGCGTAGCCGTGGAGTACTCGCTGCCCGTGGCGTTCCGTATTGACGGCGGCAAGAACGGCACCGGCATAGACATACTCAACCGTTACGATTTGCCCAAGAATGGTCGGCTTCACATGTCGGGCAACATGCTTTATGTCGTCGACGGTAAGCAGGTGGACGACATAAAGAACTATAATATAGACGACATAGAGAGCATCGAGGTAAATAAGGACAAGGAGACGATAGCGAAATACGGCGATGCTGCCAAGAACGGCGTAATCTACGTAACCACCAAGAAGAAATAACCGGAGGCCGGTCCCTGTGCGGTGTGTGGTGGCGCGGCAATGGTTTGCCGCGCTACTTTCCGTTTACGGCAGTGCTTTCAGCAGCCCCTTGCCGCCCGCTCCGGCACAGCTCGGCTTCATGTCTTACGCTGCGTTTGTAACGTCTTGATGCTCAACGTATTGCAAAAGGCCGTCTTTTGCGGCCTGAAAGATAACCTTTTGCAGCGTAAAAGGTAACCTTTTGGAAGGTAAAAGGCGGCCTTTTAGTATGCCTGTGGAAAATATCGTCAGGCCTTTAGGCAATGCCCCGTCTGTCGTATCTGAAATATGAGTGAATAAAAAGGCGCATCAATACATGTTTGCAATTTGGGGCTTACGCCTCGTTTACATAATGGATTTTAAGCAGTAAATGGCAATTAACAAATGTTTTTGCGTTTTCTTTATGCTTGTATGAAAAATAATTTGTAACTTTGCAGCCCAAAGAATTGTGCCGCCCGTAGCCGATGCGTGCAGCTTCTGTGAAGGGCAAGGACACTCTTTTCTGTGTTACATAATTTTAGCAATGTACAGTTTAGAGCCCTTAAAGATTGATTTGAACGGTCTGAAGGAAGGCGAGACTACTTTTGAATACGACCTTGACGACGCTTATTTCGAGGCGGTTGACGCTCCCGAAGTGAGGCGTGGCAACGTGCATGTTGACCTGGTGGTCAACCGTACGGGTGGCGTTTACAGTCTTGACTTTCATACCGAAGGCACGGTTCATGTGCCGTGCGACCTCTGTCTCGAGGACATGGAGCAGGAGGTCTGCGCCGACAACAGTCTGACGGCACGCCTTGGAGAGGAATATTCTGAAGACGACGACCTGGTGACGGTCGACAAGGACGAAGCCTTGCTCGACGTGTCATGGTTCGTTTACGAGTTTATAGCCCTGAGCATCCCCATTAAGCATGTGCATGCACCTGGAAAATGCAATCCTGCGATGATTAAGGTTCTTGAAGAACACTCAGCTGCCCGAAGCAGTGATGGCGGTGGCGAAGGCGCCGTGGACTCGCGTTGGAGTGAATTGGAAAAATTAAAAACAATAATTAAAGATTAAAAGAAAATGGCACATCCTAAAAGAAGACAGTCAAAGACTCGTACCCGTAAAAGAAGAACTCATGATAATGCAGTAGCTCCCACACTGGCAGTATGCCCCAACTGTGGCGCTTATCACGTTTACCACACAGTTTGCCCGACATGCGGCTACTATCGTGGAAAGATTGCTATCGTCAAGGAAACGGTTGAATAATGGAGAAAATTAACGCAATAATAACCGGCATCGGAGGTTACGTTCCCGACTATGTGCTCAACAACGAAGAGCTGTCGAGAATGGTCGACACCAACGATGAATGGATTATGACGCGTGTCGGCATAAGGGAACGCCGCATTCTCACCGAGGAAGGTCTCGGTACTTCTTACATGGCGCGCAAGGCTGCCAAGCAACTGCTTAAGAAGACCGGAGCCGACCCGGATACGATTGACGCTGTAATAGTGTCAACTTCTACGGCCGATTATCCTTTCCCTTCCACGGCTTCTATCGTGATAGGGAAACTCGGACTTAAGAACGCTTTCGCCTTCGACTTCTGGGCTGCATGCTGCGGCTTCCTCTATTCGATGGACGTGGCCGCTTCGATGATCCAGTCGGGCCGCTACAAGAGAATCATAGTCATCGGTGCCGACAAGATGTCGTCCATAGTCGACTATACTGACCGCAGCACATGTGCGCTCTTCGGCGACGGTGCCGCAGCAGTGTTGATGGAAGGTACTTCGGAGGAAGGTATCGGCGTTAAGGACTCTTTCTTCCGTGCCGACGGCAAGGGCTTGCCCTTCCTGCACACCAAGGCAGGCGGTTCGGTATGTCCTCCTTCACACTTCAGCGTAGACCACCGTCTGCATTACCTCTATCAGGAGGGCCGCACGGTGTTCCGTTATGCAGTGACGAGCATGAGCGACGACTGCGCCCTCATAGCCGAGCGCAACGGACTGAACAAGGACAACATCCGCTTCGTTGTGCCTCATCAGGCCAACATCCGTATCATCGAGGCCGTGGCAAAGCGCCTTGACCTGTCCATGGACAAGGTGATGGTCAACATCGAGCATTTCGGCAACACCAGCGCTGCCACCATTCCGCTGGCCCTTTGGGAGTATGAGCCGATGCTCAAAAAAGGAGACAACCTCATAATGACGGCTTTCGGAGCCGGATTTGTTCACGGAGCGTCATATTACACATGGGCTTACGATGGGGCAGAGGCTGCCGTCGTGAAATAAGGAATTCTTCAATTAGACATAAGGAAAAGAGAGTCTGCCGGCTTGAAGTTCAAGCGGCGGCTCTCTTTTTTGGTATGTCAACCGGATATGCGGCGGTGTGCCGTCGGGATGTTAACAGGCGGTGTTTGAGTGTTTTTTTTTGTTTAAAACCGTTGGATGTTGACTATTTTTCGTATCTTTAGCCCCGTGAAATCAAAACAATAATACCATGGAAAAAGGCAGAGGAGCTACCCGCATCATGATAGGGCTTATCGTTTTGGGGTTGTTTATTAAGTTGGGACTTGAAAGTTTCTCGGACAAAGACCGTAAAGTGACGGTCAAGGGACTGTCCGAGCGTGAGGTGCAGGCGGACAAGGTGACGTGGCCCATAATGACGAAAGAGCTGGGTGATGACCTTCCGCAGCTCTATAACCGCATCAACGCCACAACTGCAAAAGTGAAGGCGTTCCTGAAACAGAACGGCATAAAGGACAATGAGATAAGCGTAAACGCGCCCGTTGTAATCGACCTGAACGCCGACCAGTACAGCATGGCCAAGCGCAACTACCGCTACAACATAACTTCCACGCTCACGGTGACGTCGCGCAACGTTGCTCTTGTGCGCTCAATCATCGCGCGGCAGGGCGAACTGCTGAAGCAGGGCGTGGCCGTGGTCGACGGCGGATACGGCAACGGCGTGGTGTACGAGTATGTGTCGTTCCAGCAAATCAAGCCTAAGATGATGCAGGAGGCTATCAAGAACGCCGAACAGACGGCAAAGCAGTTTGCCGAGAACAGCGACAGCAAGCTCGGGAAAATCCTTGACGCGGGGCAGGGGCAGTTCACCATAACCGACCGTGACGGCAACACGCCATACATCAAGAAGCTGCGCGTGGTGTCTACGGTGACTTACTCGCTGAAGGACTGACGGCTTACGGGCTTCCGCCCGTGAAAGTAAAGAAGCTGTTTTGATTTTTTCAATAGTCGGTTTGAGTTGTATGTGTGCCGGAAATCCATTCTGTACGGCAGGAAAAAATCAACTTTGATAAAGTCAAAACAGTTTCTAAAAGGTCACGGAACCGTGCGTTTTACGGTTTCGTGACCTTTTTCAGGCTTGTATTATAGCCTGTGTCTATTATCATCACGTTGCCGTCGGTACCGTAAAATGAGAACAACCGGTCTGCGGTGTTTGCCGTGTCGTCAATGGCAATGTACGGGTTGAGCTGCATGTCTACGTCAAGGCTCCATTCTCCGACCGTTTTCTCTTCGCGCAGTGTCACCATGCCGTCCTCGTTGCCCTCTTCTCCGGCTATTATTCCGGCTGGCCTTTTCATCGTCAGTATATACGTTCCCTGCATGTCTTCGTCAAGTTTCATGTATTCATATACGGTTACGTCGCCGTTCTGTAGCGTGTCGTTTTCCCATTCTCCGATTAGTTTTTCACCGTACATTTCGTATAGTTGCTGTATGGCTTGAAACCGCGGGGCTGGTTCGGGGTCGTCGTTGCAGGCGCATAGGGCCATAATCGCAATGACTGATAACAATGTATTTTTCATGTCTTGGTGTTTTTTATGTAATCAGGTGTCAAACACATGGTTGACGTTTTGAAGTCAGTCATACTGTTTTCTGTTTCCGCCGCTTTTCCAAAAGGTGGCCTTTTGCCTTGCCGTTAGCCGTCTTTTGCCGTATAAAAGACGGCTTTTTATGTTGTAAAAGGCCACCTTTTGCATGGCGGCTGGCGGTTGGCTCGCATGTGTTATGTAACATGCTGGTTTTCATCAGGTTATGCCGTAATGGCAAAACGGCGTGTCGTGAAAGCCGTACAGCGATGGTATGACGGGGAAACCATGCCTGCATATATTGTCAACGCCTGGCTGACTGAAAGTCGGCCAGGCGTTGGTTGATGTGTCCCGTCACCGTTGTTTGGCGGCGGTGCGCTCTTCTGTCGCTGCGGCATTTTGACGCGCTCACCGGCTTTTCGCCGTTTGCCGTCTCTTTAGTCGGTTTGCCGTCCTGTTATTTTACGGCAAACTTCCTGACGCATGTGCCGCTCTTCGTGGTTACCTTTACCATGTAAACGCCAGGAGTGAACGATGACAGGTCATGGCTGTAATCATGTCCGTTGACTTCGGCTGTTGCCATGTTTGCGCCTGATGCGGAGTAAATCGATACGCTGCTTATCTCGCTTGCATTGCCTGTAACGTAAAGCTTGTTGCCGTTTACGTTCACGCTTGCGCCGGCCTGGTTGTCACTGGTTGTGACGGTGTTGATACTTGCCGGAACATCGCTGACGTACATGCGTATTGCGGCTGTGCCGAAGCCGTAGCTCGACCAGTCGCTGGCACGGTAGCCGTCGGTTTCGGCGAACACGTTGTACATCTGTCCGGGTGTAATCTGGTCAACGGCAATGCCATAGCCATAGAAGGATATTCCTAACATATAGTCGCCGCTTGCAAGGTATATCGGCTCTTCCAGCTTATAATAGTGCATGCCGCGTTGTAAGCCCTGGTTGTGTGTGCCGAAGTATATTTGCTCGTCCAAGTTATAGTAACCATTTTCGTTAGGTGCTGACTGGGCGTCCCATTTCCAGATGTATATGCCTATTTTGTCGCCTTCAATTCGTCCCCATGCGGCTGACACTGAGTCGAGCACTACGGGATTGGAGATGTGGAAGGTGTTGGCAACGAGTATTGACCCAAAGTCGGGTAAACCGAGAGCGTTGTCGTCTACGTACATCGAAGGTGTGGTGTGGTCGTAGGCAAATTCGTTTTCTGATATTGTGATTGTTGTAGATGCGGAGTTGTTGTCAGGGTTCTCGTCCTCCTTGCCTGTTATTTCAGCTGTAGCCGTGAGCGTCTGCTTTTTCGCCGGAGCGTCAATTTCTGTGCTTATCTCGATTGTGAGGTTGGCGTTAGCGCCTGAAGCAAGGTCTGCAAAATCGGCGGTTCCTATCGTGGCGTCGCCAATGCTCAGTGTGACGGTTCCCGAAACGGTTTCGCTTCCCAAGTTGGTTACCTGCGTTTCAATCGGCATGCCGTTGATGAGGTTTAACGGAAGGAAGGTAGGTACTGGTTTGGGGAATGTCACTTCAACGTCGCAGTTGGCCTCTCCGGCTTTTGCCGCGTTGAGGCTTGGCAGGATGGTTGACATTGGTGTTTTGTCAGAAGCAAATATTCTTGCCTTTTGCGGCTGAACGCTTGCCTGTGAATAGGCTGCCACGCATAAAGCCGCGCCTATGAATGAACAGATAAATCTCTTCATGATAATGTTGTTAAATGCTTGAAAATATGGTTTGTAAATGGGGTCAACAAGTAAGCTGTTGACGTTTTTTAGCGAAAATCGACTGGCGCACACATTGGCGATGCGCCAGTCGATTCTTTAAGGATAGGTGTTTTTTGCCTTTTTATTTTACTTGACAACAAACTTCAGAACTTCAGTCTTGCCATTAGCTGTAACCTTGGCGAAGTAGATGCCCGGTGTGTAGCTTGAAACGTTGCAAGAGAAGCTGTTGCCCTGAACCTTCGAAGAGCACATTACAGAGCCTGACGTTGAGTATATAGCAACGCTTGTGATTTCTTCTTCACCGGCTGTGATTGTAAGTGTCTCGCTTGCAGGATTCGGATACAAGCTGAGCGATGTGCCGCCTTCTACTGTGCTGATTGACGCGCCGCCGCCTTCACCCAATATGGCGCGGATAGCCATTGTTCCAAGGTTCGAGTACCTCTGGTCTACTGCAACGAAGCCTTCATCATAATATGTGCCGATGGTGTAGAGCTGGCCGGGAGCCTTCCTGTCTACTGCCAGAGGCCATCCGGTAGAAACACGTGCCGAGATGAGGTAGTCGCCTGCCGGGAGATTTACGTCGTCGTCAATTGCATATTCGAACTGGCCTGTGCCGTATTCCTTGTCAACTGTTGTTGTGTAAACAAGGTCGCTTTCGCTCAACGGGTGGAATCCACTTGCTGTCGGTTCCTTTTCATACCACTTGTAGACATTCAGTACTACAGCAGACATTTCGTCTTCCTGGCCGAAACCTACGGATATGCCGTTAAGTCTTGCGTCATTGTTGAGGTGGAATACAACTCCGGCTTCCATCAATCCACCGTTTCCAATTGAACCGACTTCGAGGTTGTTCGGCTGGTTGCCGTAGTAAGTGTTGTCGGCAATCTTGTCATATCCGAATACATCGTCGGTTATGGCCACGTTAACGGTGTCGGTATTGTTGTACATGTTGCTTTCAGGTTCGCCTTCAACGTTGGCAGATACCTTAATAGTAGTTGTCGTTCCGATTTCTCCGTCCAAAGTAACGTATACCGGGGTGTAAATCGTATCGCCAACAGCTATGTCGGTAAAGTTACCTACGCCAACTACTTCATCGTTTACAGTCATCGTAACGGTACCTGATGCAGGTGTCGTACCTGCGTTGGTTATGGCTACAGATGCCTCGAACTCGCCGGCCTGTAACTTTGGAACCCTTGTCGGCAGATAGCCTGTAGCGCCAGCTATTGCCACGTCTTTTTCAGCAACTTCGATTATAGTCACGTCACGCAGATAGAAGGTGTAGCCTTGGTTGATTGCGTTCATCTGGAATGCCAACTGGTAAAGTCCGTCAGCGTCAACAGAGAATTCGAAGGTCTTGTTGCCGAAGATTTCTTCCGAGTAGTCGTCATTGATTTCGTAAACCTTTTCCCATTCTGCCGGGTCGGTGCCGTTGAGTCCGCAAAGAACCTTGTAGTTGTCATACAGGAACATGAAGCCATAGTAGTCCATTCCGGCCCTGCGGTTGTAGGTCAAGCGGTATGTCTTGCCGGCCTTAAGCTCTATGCCGCGTGAGATGAGCGGAGTATTGTTGAGTGCCTGGTAAGCTTCGATGGTGCTGTTGTAAATCCAACCTTCCGGTCCGTACCAGTAGTAGCGTCCGTCTTCAGACGAAGTGAAGTCTGAAATGAACGGTAATTCGGCCTGCTCGAAGTTGACGAACGATGCGGAGTTAGAGTTGTTCTCCGTGTTTTCTTCAGCTACCTCATTCGGTGAGAATACGGCCGAAGCGGTTACTGTTACCGAGTAAAGTGTACCCGCGTTGTTGAAGTAGTCTTCCGGAACATCGATTGAAACGGTTGCTGTGCCGTTGATGTCGATTTCTTCCTCAAAGTTCTGCGCCTTGAACTCATCGCCTGCATAAGATGCCGTGAGGATGAAGCTCTTGATAGGAGCAAGACCTACGTTCTGCACTTCTACGTCGATGGTCTTGATGTCCATGTTGCAGCTTGAGTTGGGAACGATTACCTTGTTGACCTTAATGTCGGGCACGCCCTGGCTTGAGCCTTCGTATATCTTGATATTCGTGATGCTGGGGCATAATGTGTATGTGTAGTCAGGTACGTCCGGGCATGCGTGGAATGCGAAGAAATATTCGCCGTCAGCCGGAACTTCAAACTCGATGTTGTCGTTAGTCCAGCTGCTTCCGTTGATGTTCTCATACGTTCTCAGCACTGTCATGCTTTCCACGTCGTTGCTTGTTCCGAAAAGAACTTCGAACTTGTCAGCGGTGTCTTGGATGTATGAAATGTAACTGAGTTCCATTGTGGCCTGGCCCTGCTTAAGGACTATGGGGACTGCAGTCACGATATAGTCGTCCAGGCAGTTGAAAGCAAACGCCCTATAACTGTTGCCTGGGGCATATTGTTCGATTTGCCATGTATAGTTGTCTCCGTCGGCGTCGATGATGTTCCACTCCGCTACGTCTTCCGGTTCGGTGAAGTCGCATTCGTAGGGAGGCTCAATCGATGTCTTTGTACACATTACGAACTTTTCGAGCCTGTTGTCTTCAAGAACCAACGCTTCGCCTTCGCCTTGTACCGTTATTACCACATTGTGGTTGCCGCCGGCTGAAAGGTCGGCCTTTTGGTTGAAAGTATAGGTGGCAGTGCCGCCGGCGGGTATGCTCAGGTCGGCCATTTCAGTCACTGTCTCGCCTCCGTCGATGGTATATGTAGCCACGATGTGCTCGCAGTTTTCAGTGCCGATGTTCTTTATCGTCATCGATACTGTCTCGGCTTCCGAGAGGTCGCCGCTTGTAGGCTGCAGTGAACCTGTAATCAGGAGGTCAACGTTGGCGTTGGCGGTAAGTACGCTTGAGTCATGCTCTGACGGGAAGTTGCTTACCTCTACGGTGAAGGTGTACTCGTATCCGCCCACGAAGGTGATGTTGTCGCCGTGCGAGTCAGTGTCGTCCCTTACGAGGTAAGTCGCACCCTCTGAAGGCGAGGGGTTGACAACGAGGAAGTCGTAAACACCGGCAGGGATTTCGATTGATGCCGATTGGCCGGATGTAAGGAAGCCCTCGTCGGGTGTTGAACCTTCGGGAAGCACATAGTCGCTCTTCTCGAACACGGTATAGGCGTCAACACCGTTGTCGCAGAAGTCGTTTTCTATTTCGCATTCCTTGTCAAGCCAAACTTCAAAACCGTCGCCCTTGCCCCAGTCGCTCTTCACGTCCAGCGTGATGCGTGCGTTCTCGCTGTCGATGCGTTTCACGCTTGTCAGCTTCATTTTCGGGGTGTTTGCCTTTGCGGCTTTCAGCATGGCGTCCTGTTTCGGCGTCAGGAAGTTGCCCGGCCTTAGAAAGGCGGCGTGGTTGTTTACAATGGTTGTGCCGTTTTCTTTTGCACCAACCGTGTTTTCAACTGAAGCAGGTATGCTGGTCCCGCCCAATTTATAAATAGGTGGAGCGGAAACCTCGGTCTGGGCGAACGATGTCAAGCCCAAAGACGCGCATAAGAGTAAAAATAATTGCTTCATAATAAATAGATTTAATTTAGTTAGTAATAAAGCAATTGCAAATATACGAAATAATCAGAACCATCCAAACTTAACCGGGAAAAAGTTGTTAAAAACTTTTCGCTTATAAATGTTTTTTATAAATTTAATGTGTATATGGCGCAGCGCATCTTGTGTGCGGCCGTTTATCCGGGGTTTTTGCCCTGCTTTGTAAAAGGCTACCTTTTATATATTAAAAGACGGTCTTTTGCACGTTAAAAGGCCGTCTTTTACAATGCAAAAGGCCACCTTTTGCAAGGGCGTATGCCGCGGCCGGCGCAAAGCCTTGGCGCTCAGCGCTTTGGCGTCATGCGCCGTTTGCGCCGCGGCGTGGCGCAGTCGTAGCAGACGGCAGCCGCGTGCGGCCGCGCCTGTAATGCCGGTTGTGCCGTAGGATGGAATGATTTTTTTAATTTAATTATTTTGAACAAATTGTGTAGTGGTGATTAAAAAAAACGTATCTTTGCAAAAAACGGTACGCCGCGGGCCAATGTGCGGCGTATTCCGGGTCGGCGGCCGTGAGGCGCGTGTCCCGGCATGCTTTTAACAACCAAGGCTATTTGTGGGTGAGAAACGCCGGCAAAAGCTGCCGGCAGGCAGCCCCGGCAATGTATAACAATATAAAAAGGTAATACTATGAGATTAAAACGACTTTTTGCGGCGTGTATCGCGGCCGTTTATTTTCCGCTTGCGGCATCGGCAATACCTGCCGACCCCAAACCGAAACAAGTGCGCCAGCCTGACGGCACTGTTCTGACCATCCTGATAAGGGGTGACGAGCACGGGCACATGCTGTTCACCGACGACGGGGTTCCATTGTTCCGCAACTCTGCCACGGGCGTGCTTGAGTACGCGCGGCTTGACGGCGGCGCGCTTGCCGGCAGCGGCATAGCCGCCACTGATGCCGGCCAGAGGGACGCCAAGGCGCGTGCCTACATCGACGGCATGGACATACCGGCCATGAAACAGGCCTTGGCAAAGGCTCCGGTAGCGAAAAGGATAAGCTCGAAGCCCAGCAGGATACGCACGAGCAACTTCCCCACCATGGGCAGGCAGCGTTGCCTCGTGATACTGATGGACTTCCAGAACACCCAGTTCACCGTAAGCAATCCCCAGCAGTTCTTCACCGACATGCTCAACGAGGAAGGCTTCACTTACGACAACGGCGCCAACGGCAGCGTGCGCGACTTCTACCTCGCGTCGTCTTTCGGCAAGTTCGACCCGCAGTTTGACGTGGCCGGGCCGGTAACGCTGTCACAGCCTTATTCATATTACGGGCAGAACGCGAACAGCATCGACATCGACATTAACTTTGCACAGGCCATAACCGAGGCGTGCAACGCCCTTGACGACGAGGTGGACTTCTCGCAGTATGACGCCGACGGCGACGGGTATGTGGACAACATTTACTTCTACTATGCCGGATACGGCGAGGCCGACACCGGCAACGCCGACTGTATATGGCCGCATACGTACTACCTCTACACCGGTTATGGCGTAAGCCTTACGCTTGACAACGTAAGGATTGACCGCTACTCGTGCGGCAACGAGCTGCGCGGAGGCACCTCCATGCCTACCGGCATCGGCACGTTCGTTCACGAGTTCGGCCATGTGCTCGGCCTTGCCGACCACTATCCCACGAGCGAATACGGAGAAATGTTCGCCCTCGACCCGGGAGAGTGGGACACGATGGCGTCAGGCTCGTACAACGACGACATGAATACGCCGCCGCTCTTTTCCGGTTTCGAGCGCGCAGAGCTGGGCTGGCTCGACTATACCGACCTTGACCTTGCCACCGACACGATAAGCGTGCTGCCTAACCTTGGCGACAGCAACGTGGCTTACAGGGTGAAAGTGCCCGGCTTCGACAATGAATATTTCATAATGGAGAACCGCCAGCAAAAGGGGTGGGACGAGTATCTGCCCGGACACGGCATGCTGCTGTGGCACATCGACATGGATGAAGATGCCTGGATTGGCAACTCCGTGAACAATGACCCTTTGCACCAGAGGGTTGACATAGTAGAGGCCGATGGCAAAGGAGGCACGTCGTCGTATAGCGGCGACCCGTTCCCCGGCACGCAGAACATAATGAGTGTAGACCTGAAACCTTGGAGCGGGGGCACCTTGGCGAGCCTTGGCTACATAAACGAGGTTGACGGCATGATACGCATTTTGCTGAAGGATGTTAACTACACGCTGCCTTCGCCGGAAAATCTGCAGGCGGTAGACGTGACGGCCGACGGCTTCAGGCTGGAATGGACAGACGCTGTTGACCCGAGGTCGTACAGGATTAGCGTGCTCAAGGACAACGGACAGGGCGGATTCACGGTTCTGCCCGGGTTCGATGACATCACAATTGAAAAGTCAGGCTCGTATGAAATTACCGGCCTTGAGCCGTCAACCACTTACCGGGTGGAGCTGTGCTCTTACCTTGTAGGCTACATTTCAGCCCCTGCGACGCTAAGCGTCACCACGTTGTCGCCCGACTTTGACAATGCGTCGCCTACCGGACTCTCTGCGGTTGACGTCACTCCTACAGGCTTCACCGCAACATGGAACGAGATGGAACAGGCCGACGACTACATGATAAGCCTTACGAAGCATGAATACAGCGGGCAGAACGTCAGTCGCGGCTACGACTTCAGCGAGCGTGGCGACGGCATGCCCGACCAGTGGGAGACGAACAGCACGCAGTACAACAGCTCCTATGGATGGTACGGCGAGGCTGCACCGGCGCTTCGCATGCCGTCGGAAGGCGTCTACCTTATCGTCTCTTATCCCGAAACAAGGATTGACAACCTGTCGCTGTGGTGCCGTTCGAGCGAAGAGGGCAACAAGCTCAGGGTTGAAATAGACAACGGCACGGGATGGAACACGCTGACAACGCTTGACGTGCCCACTACCGGAAGCGTGCTCGACGTGCCCGTAGGGCAGGCCGGAACGTTGAGGCTTGTCTTCGAGCGTACTTCAGGCTACATTGTAATTGATGATGTTTACGCCGACTGCTGTGACATTACGCGCACCCCGGTAAGCGGTTATCAGGACGTGTCAACCGGCGGCAAGGCAGCGTTTACGTTCGAGTCGCTCGAAGAGAACGGCATATACGGTTTCACGGTGAGGGGCGTCAACGGCGATGAGCTGTCGGCAGTGTCGGCTGAATACATCGTTGACCTTGGAGAGCCTTCAGGCATCACGGCTCCCGACGCTTCGGCTGAAGAAGGCCCGACGGCTGTATATGACTTGCAGGGACGGCGCATGGCCGAGGGCAGTCTGCCGCAGGGCATCTACATCGTAAAGAAAGCCGGACAGCCGGCAAGGAAGATATTGGTGCCTTAAGGGCTTCCGGGCGTGCATCGGCTGCAGGCCGGTTAAAGTAAAGGAGGGAATGTCCGAACGGACATTCCCTCCTTCTTTATGCTTTAATACCGGCTTGTGCCATTTTGTGTTGTTACTCTGTTACTTTCAGAGTCTTCTTTACCGGCGTTATTGCAGATTTGCCAACCAGTGCCGGGATGGTGAACTTGCCGGTAGAGTTTTGCTTCTTCACGCGTGCCGCCCTGCCGTCAACGGTCTTTGCCTTAGCCGCTGCTGCGCCCGGTGCAGCCGGTGTCTTGAATTCCTTTTTAGCCAGCGGACCCCATTCGTCGTTGATGTTCATGCCCATTGAGTAGGCAATGTATTCGGTTTCAGGGTCGGCGATCCAGTAAGCGACGTCTACTCCATACTGGTTCCACTCTGAGTCTCCGGGCATGTCGGTCATGAGCAGTTCCTTGATGTATTCCTCGTTTTCAGCGTTTTCCGAGTTCTTTTCGATGATTATGTCGCGGTGCATCGATACCTGGTCGTTGGGCGTGTAGGTTACAATCTGGTAGTAACCGCTTTCGCTGCCGCCGAAGTCGCCAATCTCGATGGTCATCTCGGCTACGCCTTCTCCGCCAATCTTATTTGTTGTTACGGGTATTACAATCATGTCGGCGTATGTGCCGTTAACGTCCCATGGCTGTACGTATATTTCATAATTGGTTCCGGGGTCGTTGTTTTCCCATGTGTGTGTGGCCGCGCCTGTGTCGTTGAAGCCGAACGACCTTATCATGTCGCCCATGTTGATGAAGCCGAACATCGGGCCGAACTGCTGGAACTGCTCTTCAGCCTGGCCTTCTCCGAAGAGGCATGCCGCATATCCGGCAACGCCAGAGGCGGGAGTGAACTTTATGGTTATTTCATACGGGGTTATATCTGTCACTTCGTATTCGATGCTGCAGTCGCCAACAAGCTCTTTCTTCGGTGTCCTGAAGTCTACTTTTTCAGCACCGCACGCCGTGCCGTACTGGTCGTAACCAACGGTGACGATACTGTATTCGGTGTCTGGGGAGAATTCGTAGCCGCTCATGTTGGCCTGGGTGAAGTCTTGCCAATACATCTCGCTGTTCTCTGATTCCAGATAACTTGCAATGTTGGCTTCGGTTCCGAGCATATCCGCCCTGTTCTTAGGCATGCAGTCGATGCGGAACGCCTGGCATCCAGCGGTGCGCGTTACAGCTATTTGTATAATGTCTTCACCGTTTTCGCCGCCGCCTTCCACGTAGCCGAGGTATTCTATTTCGGCTGCAATGCGGCCTTCAACCTTGGCGAACCAGATGCTGTCTATGCGCTCTGCCAGGAAGCTCTTGACGTTGCCGGACTTTTCGGTTATGATTACACGGTTGGGATTTGTCTGGGCCAAAAGCGATGTTGCGCCGATGATGCACATTATGATTAATGAGAATAATTTTTTCATTGTTTCACGAATTTAATGGTGTTGTTGTTTACTTTGAAGATATAAACTCCGTTGGCGAGGTTGCTTGTGGAAATCGGTGTTCCGTCCCAGTTGTCGATGCTGGCAACCATCATACCGCCAACGTTGTAGATTGTGGCTTTGGCCGTGTTTCCTGCCTGCCATCCGTCAACGCCCAGCTGGCTGTTGCGGTAGTAAGGTTTCATTCCGCCCGTCGTGGCTTCAATGGCGCCGATGCCGGAAGAGAAGTTGGCAAACTTGATGCTGCTTACCTGCACGTAAGTGAAGGGCGACACCGTGCCGTTTGCCTCGAAGATGGAAAAGCCGCTCTCGTCGAACGCTAATTTGCCTATGTCGGACAGGGCAAACTCTTGTTGCGAAGAGCCGTTGGCGAAATTGACTACTAACTTTACGTCGTCTGCTTTAGCCGCCAAAGTTAGCACCGCAAGGCACATCGTGATAAATAATTGTTTCATCTGCTTGTGGTTAAAAGGTTAAACTTACTTTTAGCGCTTGGTTTATATGGACGCTTCAAGCGCTCTATTTCCAGAACATGTTCCAAAATGTATACTTGGCAAATATAGGCTTTTTTTTTGAACGTTGTCCATGAACAATGAATTATTTTGCAAAAACATGCATATTTTATGCTCCCCCTTAAATAAGTAATGTGGAAGCCGTCATGCGGGCGGTCATTTCCGCCCGTTTTTCAAAAGGTCATGTTTTGCGTTGCAAAAGGTAACCTTTCGTGTTGCAAAAGGTATCCTTTTGCGTTGTAAAAGGCATCCTTTTGCAAAGGGGCCGGTTTAAGCCTGTTGCTGATATGCCATTTAACATCTTTTTGTCTTGTTTTCTGCCCCATGGTGTTTGCTTATGTTGGCTGTAACGAAAAAAATCCGTATATTTGCAAACTTGATTATATCCGACGTGCGGCCCGTGCCACGGCTGCCGTCATAAAATGTATGACACAGATGCATAAGGCAGGATTCGTAAACATAGTGGGCAACCCCAATGTGGGCAAGTCTACGCTGATGAACCAGCTCGTGGGCGAGCGTATAAGCATAGCCACGTTTAAGGCGCAGACCACGCGCCACAGGATTATGGGCATTGTCAACACTGACGACATGCAGATAGTATTCTCCGACACGCCCGGCGTGCTCAAACCCAACTACAAGTTGCAGGAGTCCATGCTGGCCTTCTCGGAGTCGGCGCTCAATGACGCCGACGTGCTGCTCTACGTTACCGACGTGGTGGAGAATCCCGAGAAGAACATGGACTTCCTCGAGAAGGTGAGGAAGATGGCAATACCCGTGCTGCTGCTTATCAACAAGATTGACGAGAGCGACCAGAAGACGCTCGGCGATTTGGTGGAGAAATGGCACACGCTGCTCCCCGGGGCTGAGATTCTGCCAATATCGGCAAAAAACAAGTTCGGCGTCGACATGCTTCTCAGGCGTATCAAGGAGCTGCTGCCCGACTCGCCGCCGTTCTTCGACAAGGACCAGCTTACCGACAAGCCTGCCCGTTTCTTCGTAAGCGAGATAATAAGGGAGAAAATCCTGCTTTATTACGACAAGGAGATACCTTACTCGGTAGAGGTGAGCGTAGAGTCGTTCAAGGAAGACGACCGCCACATACACATCTGTGCGGTGATCTACGTCGAGCGTGATTCGCAAAAAGGCATCATCATAGGCCACCAGGGCGTGGCCATCAAGAGGGTTAGCACCGAGGCGCGCAAGGCGCTTGAGCGCTTCTTCGGCAAGCCCATTTTCCTTGAAACCTTCGTCAAGGTGGACAAGGACTGGCGCAGCTCGAAGCGCGAACTGGACAATTTCGGGTATAATCCGGAGTGACGCCCGCAGCGTATGTAGAGGGCGGGGACGAAGGGCGGCGGGGTTGCCGGTTCTTCATTCAGAACCTCCTCGCATGAAAATATAATAACAAAGGTATATAATAAAAGTATAATCATTGGTGGAGTAAACGTGAATAGCAGTACGTCGAGATAACAGGAGTTACAGATTCAGAATCCTTAATCCATTCTTCTCTGCTTAACCATGTGCAAACAGGGGGAGGATGAGTAATGGATTCTTCACTCTTCGTTCTTCACTCTTCACTTAAAACATAACTATATGGCAAATCTAGTAGCTATCGTAGGCCGCCCTAACGTGGGCAAGTCTACGCTTTTCAACCGCCTTACCAAGTCGCGCCAGGCCATCGTCAGTGACGTGGCTGGTACCACGCGCGACCGCCAATACGGCAAGTGCGACTGGAACGGGCGAGAGTTTTCAGTAGTTGATACAGGCGGATGGGTCGTCAAGTCTGACGACATATTCGAGGAAGAAATACGCAAACAGGTGATTGTCGCTACTGAAGAGGCCGACCTAGTACTCTTTGTCGTCGACGTGACGACAGGTGTTACCGACTGGGACGAGGACGTGGCAACCATATTGCGCCGTTCCAAGCTGCCCGTCGTGCTTGTGGTTAACAAGGTCGACAACAACGAACAGCAATACATGGCAGCCGAGTTCTACAAGCTCGGACTTGGCGACCCGTACTGCATAAGCAGCATGAGCGGCAGCGGCACGGGCGACCTGCTCGACATGGTGGTGTCCAAACTTAAGGGCGATAACGGCGAACTGCTCGAGGACGGCATCCCCCGCTTCGCCGTCGTAGGCCGTCCTAACGCCGGAAAGAGCAGCATCATCAACGCCTTCATAGGCGAAGACCGCAACATCGTGACCGAGATTGCCGGCACTACGCGCGACAGCATCTACACACGCTACGACAAGTTCGGCTTCGACTTCTACCTTGTCGACACCGCAGGCATACGCCGCAAGAACAAGGTTACCGAAGACCTCGAGTTTTATAGTGTGATGCGCTCGATACGCGCCATAGAAAACTCTGATGTCTGCATCCTCATGATCGACGCCACCCGAGGCATCGAGGCGCAGGACATGAACATCTTCCAGCTTATACAGAAGAACAACAAGTCGCTCGTTGTCGTAGTGAACAAGTGGGACCTCGTGCCCGACAAGGACCAGAAGGTCATCGACACCTTCGTCAACGCCATACGCAACCGCATGGCCCCGTTCACCGATTTCCCCATCGTGTTCGCCTCGGCGCTTACCAAGCAGCGCATTTTCAAGGTGCTCGAGATGGCCAAGGAAGTCTACATGAGCCGCAAGATAAAGATAGGAACTACCAAGCTCAACGAAGTTATGCTGCCCCTTATCGAGGCTTTCCCGCCACCATCAATCAAGGGAAAGTACATCAAGATAAAGTATTGCTCGCAGCTGCCCAACACGCAGATACCCTCGTTCGTGTTCTACGCCAACCTGCCGCAGTACGTCAAGGAGCCTTACAAGCGCTTCCTGGAGAACAAGATACGCGATAACTGGAAGCTTACAGGCTCACCTATCAACATTTTCATAAGGCAGAAATAACAAAAACATGTAGTTGGAACGCTTAAGGGTAAGGGCAAATGTCTGCCGCCGTGACATGTCCGGGCTGTCCGATGTCCGGCATGCGGTGCATTTGTCCTTACCTTGGTTATTAGCCCCCAACTCCTTATTACCCTTCCATTCCAAATAATGCGTAAATTACTTATTATCATAAATGCGTGTTTCCTGCTGCTGTTTTTCTCTTGTTCGGATCGGCAGAAGCCTGACGATGCGGCAGCTCGGGCAGCCAAGGAATATTACGACTCGCTTTTCGCGGGCAACTACGCTTGCTTTGTTCGCGGCATGTATCTGCCCGACACTATTCCCGGCAACTACCGCGAACAGCTCGAGGCCAACGCCTCGATGTTTGTGGGGCGCATGGACGAGGAGCACCATGGAGTCAGCAGTGTCGATGTAATACGCTTCGTCAACGACACGATAGTCTCGGCCGACAAGAAGTCGCACGTCCGCACGTCAGACGTTTACCTTATGTTCCACCTCGGCGACAGCCTTAAGGAAGAAGTCGTTGTGCAGATGATACAGCATAAAGGACGCTGGCTGATGCGCTGAACCATCAGGCACGGCAAGCCGGCTTAAGTGCATTAAAAAAGCGGGGCGCACCTCTCGAAGGTGCGCCCCGTTGCCGTTTTATACGTGTAATATGTTATTACAGGTTCGGGTTGATTTCGTTCCACTTTGCGATTTCAGGAACGATGTTCAGCGTTACAAGCTCGTCGCGCATCTTGCAGAGGTGCTCGTAGCTTGCGTCCAGCTTGGCGTTCTCCTCGGCAGTGCCCTGCGGTACCTCGTAGTGTGCGCCGGTTGTGTCGAGAGTAGTGTTCATAGCCATCATGATGTGGTCGTACTTGTCTGTTGAAACGTAAGTACCAACAGGATACTTGAACGGCTCGCCGCCCATCACGGCACGTATCATCTCAACTGACAGGTAAGCCGGGCTCTGGAATGAAGAGCGTCCGCGCAACTCGATAATCTTGGCACCGCCCTTTGTAACGTCGGTCTTCATCTGTTCCCACTCCTCGTTTGTGAACTCGGGAGTGCCGATGATTTCAGTCAGGGGCTTGCCGTCGATAGTTACGTGTGAGCCGAATACAGCCATCTGCTCTCCGTGGCCACCGTATGTAGCGCATCCCTTAACTTCGCTCTGCATAACGTTGAATTTCTTAGCAAGTGCGCTCTGAAGACGAGTAGAGTCGAGAGCTGCAAGCGTTGTTACCTGTGAAGGTTTCAAGCCAGAGTACAGAAGTGTAACAAGACCGGTAAGGTCGGCCGGGTTGAAGATGATTACAACGTGCTTAACGTCGGGGCAATACTCCTTGATGTTCTTGCCCAGCCCCTCTGCGATTTCGCAGTTTCCCTTGAGCAAGTCTTCGCGTGTCATGCCAGCCTTACGTGGAGCGCCGCCTGAAGAGATGATGTATTTAGCGTTGGTGAAAGCCTCCTTAGCATCCGTAGTGGCGGTGATTTTCACATCACCGAAGCCGCTCTGGCGCATTTCCTCGGCTACGCCTTCGGGTGAGAACACGTCATAGAGGCAAATGTCGTTAGTCAGGCGCATAGTGAGCGCTGTCTGAACCATGTTTGAACCAATCATTCCGGCTGCGCCGACGATTGTAAGTTTCTCGTTAGTTAAAAATTCCATAGTAACTTGTGTTTTTTATATGTTAAGACATTCATTTGTAAGTAAATCAGTAAACAAGTTCCCTTTCGGCCAAGGTTCCCTGTTCCGGGTCTGCCTTACGTTTTTTACGCCAGGGCGGATATACAGTCCTGCTTGTCGCATTTGGCTGCTTGTCCGTCTGCCGCTGAACTTGTTGCAAAGTTAGGGAAAAAAGCTGAATATGCGGTATTTATTCTCCTTTTAGTTTGTTATTAAATATAAAAAGGTGTATCTTTGTAATGTCTGTTTTACAATAAAAGGTGAAAAGGCGAAGCGGCGTGGCTGGGGTGCCACCGCCTCAGCGTGCGCATGCAGCCTTGACAGCCCGTAACCAGTGAGAATACTATGAACGAAATTATTTGCAACAGGATTGAAGCCTTGCGCGACGTTATGCGCCGCGAGGGCATTGACGCATTCATCTTTCCAAGCACCGACCCGCACAACGGCGAGTATGTTCCTGCCCATTGGGAGGGGCGCAAGTGGATAAGCGGATTCAACGGCTCTGCAGGCACGGCCGTCGTCACCATGACCGACGCCGCCCTGTGGACCGACTCGCGCTATTTCATAGCCGCCGAAGAGCAGCTGCGCGGCACCGGCTTCCGCCTGATGAAGGAGCGTGTCGAGGGCACGCCTTCCATTACCCGATGGCTCGGCATGAAGCTCGCCACCGTGCAAAGCCCTACGGTAGGCGTCGACGGGACGGTCAACTCGGCCTCGTCAGTCGCCTCGCTCATAACTGAACTGCGTGCCGAGGGCGGCATAACAGTGCGTACCAACTTCGACCCCTTGGCGCTGATATGGACCGACCGTCCGCCCGTGCCGCAGGATAAGGTGAGCATCCACCCGCTCGAATACGCCGGCGAGCCGTGCCATGATAAGATGGCACGCATACGCCAGCAGCTCAAATCGATGCACGCCTACGGCATGCTGGTGTCCGCCCTCGACGACATTGCGTGGACGCTCAACCTGCGCGGCACCGACGTACACTGCAATCCGGTCTTCGTGTCATACCTGCTTATCGACACCAAGCGTGCCACGCTCTTTGTCGACCGCGCCAAACTTACGCCCGAGGTTGAGGCTTACCTTGAGGCAGAGGGCGTGGCTGTGGCAGGATACGCCGACGTGCGCCGTGGTCTTGAACGCTACGGCGAGTACAACATACTGATGGACGACAACGAGACTTGTTACACATTATTTAATATTCCACAGTGCCAGAAGGTTGTCGCCCCGTCGCCGATACCGGCAATGAAGGCCGTCAAGAACCTGGCCGAGATTGAAGGCTTCCGCCGCGCCATGCTGCGCGACGGCGTAGCGCTGGTCAAGTTTATGCGCTGGCTGCGCCCTGCCGTCGAGGCCGGAGGGCAGACGGAGATGTCGGTCGATGCCAAGCTGACCGCCCTGCGCGCCGCACAGGAGCTGTACCGTGGGCTTTCGTTCGACACCATTGCCGCCTATCGTGAACACGGAGCCATCGTCCACTATGAGGCTACGCCCGAGACTGACGCCGAGCTTCGTCCCGAAGGACTGATACTGATAGACTCAGGCGCGCAGTATCTTGACGGAACCACTGACATAACGCGCACCGTTGCGCTCGGCCCTGTCACCGACGAGGAGCGCCTTGTCTACACCCTCGTGCTTAAAGGGCACATACAGCTCGAGCTGTGCAAGTTCCCGCGCGGGGCGTCGGGCACCCAGCTTGACGCCCTTGCCCGTAAGGACATGTGGGCCTACGGCTACAACTACCTGCACGGCACGGGCCACGGCGTAGGCTCATATCTCAACGTTCACGAAGGGCCCCACCAGATACGCATGGAGTATAAGCCCGCGCCGCTTGTCGAGGGCATGACCGTAACCGACGAGCCGGGCATCTATCTTCCCGGACGCTTCGGCGTACGCACGGAGAACACCCTGCTCGTAGTGCCTTACCGCGAGACCGGGTTCGGCCGTTTCCTCCAGTTCGAGCCGCTCACGCTTTGCCCCATCGACACCGCGCCCGTAATAACCGACATGCTTACCGGCGACGAGAAGGCCTGGCTCAACGCCTATCACCGCACCGTCTTCGACCGCATCGCGCCGCTGCTCGACGACGAAGCCGACCGCCAGTGGCTCGCCAATGCGTGCGCCACGATAGAGTGACAGCATTCAATTCAAGATGCTTCATATTCCCGTATAAACACGGGCGCTTTCCAAAAGACCGTGTTTTGTCATGCAAAAGGTTACCTTTTACAGCGTAAAAGGTAACCTTTTGCCTTGTAATATGCCACCTTTTGCAATGCCGTTTGTAACCCATTGAATATTAATGCGTTATACGCGTTGTGGCAAAGCGTCGCAGACTCGCGTCCTTGCGGGCTTCCGAAGCCCGGCGACACCGCCGGGCTGTTGTACGCTCCGATGCCTGCCGTGTGCGCGTTATATGCTTGCGCCCTATGCCGATGTAGGCATTTAAAGTTCCACGGCCTGTGCGGAAAAGCAGCATTGCGTCATGCATATTTATATTGATTTGAGTTGGTTTGTGTAGTCATTAATAAGAAACCCTCATGTTAATAAGATTCAATATGCCATTATTGAATAGACAATATTGTCTTAGATTAACATGAGGTTTTCTTATTTTAAGAACCGTTTACATTTAGGTCACTATTGTGCTCCAAGTCCTTCTTCACTTGAGCCATAGTCAAGTGGCACTTTTTTCCATAAGTGGTTGCTTGCTTGTCCTATAATTATGCCGTCAGCAAACTTTTGTTTCATGTTTATGTCAAGATTTGAATTTGCTACAATTTCAAGCACGTCTTGATAATATTCTCCAGAATCTGTAGTCGGGTCTATATTATAAAGTCCGTTGAGTACTTCTTTCATTACTGCTATTACGTTTGCGTCTGTTATGCCAAGGTTGGCAAGCCCGTCGAAGAATTCATCTTCTGTTTCAGCTGTTTCTGCCAGTTCAATTACTGCTTCTGCTATTACTATGCCGTTGTTTATATTTGTTGTGTTATCCAAGGCACTGCCGTATGTGTCGCGAAGATAAGGTGTATTTTTCATTTCTTCTACTATTGCATAGGCTTGTGCTTGTTTGTTCATATTCATAAACTCGTCTAACTTTGCATCATCGCTGAATATTTCGTACAATATTTTGTTGTGATAGTATCCTATACTGTCGTTGGCGTAACACTCCATGTATGAATTGTCGGGAACAACATTGCCAAATATCACTTCTTCCGAGTTCAGCAGGCTGTCAGGAATGTTTATTCCTCCTGTTGTTCCTAAAATATGCCGTGGCCCGATATTGTTAGGCATAGGTACGATGGCTATTTTCGTCACTTCAAATGCTACGGCACAGCCTACAATGCCTGATGCAGTAACGCCTCCTGCAACACCACCGAATACACCTCCAACGGCATCTGCAGCAATGGTTGCAATAAGTTTCCATGGCTTCCTAAAAAAATTCTTAAAAAAATTTTTAATACTACGTGTATTGGGATTTTGTTTTTCTATATAATTGAAGTTGTAGCTGTTAATGTTACTTTGAAGTTTTGATAGTTCTAAGTTTTGTTGTACAATTTGTAAAACACTGTCATTAACTTCTGCTGTAATTCTTTCTTGTGGCTCAAGAATGTTGTCGTCATTACTGCACGATGCAAACGCTATCACTGAAAGCGTAAGCATAATAAAAAAGATTTTTTTCATACTTAAAAGATTTTGTTAATTAAATATTTTTCTTTCTCTTAATCAATCTTTGTGGATGTGATTTTGTACTGCAAAGTTAGGTCTCTTGGTTAGACTCTCCAAATTTCTTAAAAAGATTTTTCTGCGCCATGTTACATGTTAATAGTTCATTATCAGAGAGTTACGAAAACTGTAATCAGTAAAGTGTAACGTTGTTGTTGTAAAAATATTTACGCTTTTTGTTTGATTTATGGAAAATCACTACTTTTGCATGGAGAAAAATATATTTATGAGAACATTGTTATTATACTTTGCCACTCTTCTGTTGTTAGTCTGTTGCGATGTATCGAAAACTAAGATGCGTGCCCGGCTTGAACGTGTCGACAGCTTAATTTATGGAGAACAACATGAACTTGCAGACAAAGAACTTTATGATATAAATAATCAAGGCTTATCTGAGGATGGCGATAAGGCTCTATATTATTTGTTAAAGTTTCAAAATGATTTTATATTGGATGAAGAAACCGAAGCTGATTCCTTGATATATTTCAGCATTGACTATTTCAAGCGTAAAGGCGATTACGGTTATTTAGCGCGTGCCTATTATTATAAAGGTGCTTCTTTGTTGCTTGAGGATAGTGTGAAAAAAGCGTTGTTGTTTATGAAAAAGGCTGAAGAAGCGGAAATGAAAGCTGAGATTCCCTGGCTGCGGCATCTTATTTGTAACAACATGTCACTGATTAATATTTATCTGGACGCAAATCTGGCTGCGTTAGAATATGCGGAAAAGTCATTAAAGTGTGCCATCGAGAATGATAATATTCCCTGGTTGTGCGCCGCTTACAATAGTAAGGCTTTGTGCTTTTACCAGATGGGACGCAAAGACAGTGCGGAGTTTTATCTTGATAAAACACTTCCTTATATAAATAAAATAGAAGGAAAGGAATTCCGTTCCGTGTTGTTTACCAATATGGGAGTCATTTATTATGATAATAAAATGTACCGTAAAGCCGATTCTCTCTTCAAACAGGCTTTTAATTTATTTCCTGATGTAACAACCAGGATAAACCTCGCTAAGACCCGTTACATGCTTGGCGATAGTGCAGAGAGCGACTCTTTGCTGAAGGAAGCATGGCCAAACGCTTCGGTTGAGGATAGGGTTGAAATATTGCAGTTTCGTGCCGAGATGGCAGACAAGGCAGGCGACTACGCCGCGGCGTCGCGTTTCTACAAGGAAGCACAGGCTTTGCAGGACAGTGCGCGGCGCGCGATGAAGACGGAAGAGGCAGTTACTGTGCAGCGCGACTATGAACGCGATAAGTATAAGGAAGATGTGTGGCGCAATGTGTTGTTGGCATTTTGCGTGGTTGTTTTGCTTGTCCTGTCGCTTACGTTGTATTACCGTAAACGCATCAACAAGGCAAAACGCACCATAAGCGAGGGCAACCGCCTGATAGCCGAATACACTGCGCGCATAAGCGAGCTGGAGAAGCAGGACGCAAGCCACGCCGGCAAGGTGAACGACCTTAAGCGTAAGATACGCAACCTGAAGGACGGCCAGGCAGCCGTGCTTGGCAACGGGCTGCGCCTGTACGACGAGATAGCCGCCGGCGGAACTACTGCGACGTGGAGCAAGAAGGAGTTCGATGAGTTCATAGAGTATTACCGCGTAGGGCATGCCGAGGCGGTAGCCTCTGCCGAGAACGGCTACCGTCGCCTTTCGTCGTCAAACATCTTCTACCTTCTTTTGTTAGACATGGGCCGTGACGACGCCGACATTCAGCGTACCATGTGCATGACCCCGGGCGCACTGAGGACAATGAAGTCGAGGATAAACGCAAAGAAGGTTGTATGAGGCTTGGATGAATAACAATTTCCGGTGCAGGCTTGTCTGAATGGCAAACCCTGCACCGGAAATTTACGTTAACTAATAATATTCCTGCCGTCATGATGAAAGAGCAAAGGACAGAACGGCGGAAGAACTCTGACTGGAGTCGGGACGATTGGTTATACGGCTGAGGATTGTCAGAATCCGAAGCCCAGCGACACCGCCAGTCCGTTGTATGCGCCGATGCCAGCCGTGTGCGACGTTATGTGTTTGTAGCCTATGCCGATGTCGGCCTTTAAAGTTCCACGGCCTATGCGGAAAAGCAGCATGGCGTCATACGATGTTTGCTTCCAGTCGGCTTTGCCTACGCTAGCAGCCACCGTGCCCCGCAGGTCTATCGATATTGCCCCGTTGTCGGGCTTGTAGAGTGTGTAGCCAAGTCCGCCGCCGAGTATGTTCGTAGTCTTTGTGTATGTCTGTCCGTGGTCCTTGTCATAAAGGCCGTAGAGTCCGCTGGCATGGAAGTAAGCGTACATGCGCGGAATGAACTTGTAGCCTATCTCGGCAGTGAATTCCGCCGGCGTCATGCCGTCGTGCTTGGTGCTTGCTCCGAACCCTATGTGTGCATACAGCCTTTCTGCGAAAAAGTTAGATGCGGCGTTGCCTGTTTCCTTCAGTCCGTTGTCGGCGTTTTGTGCCATGGCCGTCATTCCTAAAAGCACGAACGGCAGCAGTGCGAAAAGTCTTTTAAAAGTGTTCATAGTCGGTAATGTTTTTTATTTGATTAATCGTATTATGTCTTATTTGTCTGCGTATTCTTTGCACGACCTGTACTGCAAAGTTAAACCAGACGACAGTAACATCCAAATTTCCTGGCAACGAGTTTTTTGCTGCTGTTACATATCATGCGCTGATTATCAAGTACTTACATGCTTGTAACGCTGAAAATGTAACGCTGTAAGATGGGATTTTTATTACCGTTAAATAGGAAAGAAGGCGAATGTGGCTGATGAATAATGCAACCCATGGCTCGAAGAATGGATCATGGAACAGGTAGACCTTGGTCCGGGTGGAGCCTGTGTGTTGACGCTTTTCCGACAAGTAAATATTGCAGGGTAGGGAGGTCGTTATGCCCTTAGTCATTCTTTTTTTAATAACAAACGAAGATTTGTTGCGAAAAATTTGCAAATGCGAATTTTTATCATTAACTTTGCAGCGCAAGAATAAAGAAACAGTGGAAAGTACAGATAATATAAAGAGTGTGGGTCTGAAAGTCACCCCCCAGCGCAAAGTGGTGTATGAAGCCATGATGGAATTGCGCCATGCGCCGATAGACGAAATAATAAAGTGTGTGCAAGCCAAGGACAGCGAAATAACAGTGTCCACGATATACCGGATTCTGGATTCGTTCTGTAAGGCCAACTTGCTGTCGCATGTGTTTAATCCCGGAGTGGGAAAAAGCTATTACGACATTACGGTAAAAGAGCACCACCATGTTTTCGAAGGTGAGAACATTATGGACTATATGGACGAAGGACTGTCAGAACTGATACGTCAGTACTTGAAGAATAAGGATTTTGCATTGGTTGACATCGACAAGATACAGGTGCAGATAACTATAAATAAAAACAAAGTCAAACAATAAAAATTAAAAACCTATGAGAAGTATCACGACTTTCGATTTGCAGTATGCACATCGTTTCTATGGCTTCCAAGGCGAAGCCCAGTATCTACACGGTCACACCGGAACATTGACAATAGAAGTTGAAGACACGGTTGAAAGCGGCGTAAACATGGTTTATCCGTGTAATGAAATCCAGAAAGTGGCATGGAACCTGTTGAAGAATTTCGACCATGCCCTGGTATTGCGCGAAGACGATCCACTTCTGCCCGCCATACTTGAAGTGTATGAAAAGCAGGGCATAAAGAACGGCCATCCGCAGAACAAGATGAAGGGCGAGGCCTTCAAGACAGAGTTGGCAACTGCTTATCCGGATGCCCGTCTTGTGGTGACTAAGGAGACAATGACCGTGGAAGGGATGATAAAGATTGTCTATGACTTGCTGAAAGACAAGCTGAACATTGTAAAAATAACATTTACAAGCGGCGTGAACGCAGCATCGGCAGAGTTTGAAGCAAAGAGCAGCATAGACCGCTGCCCGCTCTGCGGAGTGGCAATGAACTCCGATGGTGTGTGTCCGAAATGCGGCTATCGTAAAAAATAACCGGTGCGGACTTGAACGTGAAATATGAGAATGATTGAGTATGGGTGGGAAAGTATGAAGTCTTTTCCACCCGTATTTGTTTAGCGCGGGTGGATAACGTTGAGGCTGGATGAATCGGTGCATATTTATAAGGTGGACTTGTCATTCCGGACTGTATGATTATATTATAATTGGAAGAGTGATAGGTCTTTGTAATGAAATATTCTTCAGACTAGTGAAAAATCGGCGGAATATTTTGGTAGTCAAGAAAATAAACCGTAACTTTGCAGCCGCTATTAAAAGCATCGAATAAAAAATAAGTTTAACAATATAAAAAATTAAAGACAAAACATGATTATTGTACCAGTTAAAGATGGCGAGAACATCGAAAGAGCATTGAAGAAGTTTAAGAGAAAATTCGAGAAGACAGGCGTCGTTAAGGAGCTTCGCGCTCGTCAGCAGTACGACAAACCGTCTGTCATCAAGAGACTTAAGATGCAGCGCGCCATTTACGTACAGAAACTCAGAACTGCCGAGGAATAATATATTCCGTGTAGGGCTGACGGCTTGTTGTGTTTTCGTAAATTCGTTGCCATATCTATATAATAATGGTGGCGTTTTTATGAACGTAAGCTGTTTGTTTGAGGAAAAAGGCTCACAGGGGAGTTTGTAAGCTCCAATGTCATCCGAGATTGGATGTAGAGCATGAGAGATAAAGGAAACATTGTGGCTTCCGTCTTATGTCGGTTGGTGCGATGAGTTCCTTTTATCGTTTTGTCGTGATGTGAACATTTTATGGTTTTGAAACAACGGAAAGCGGTTTCATGCAATCTGTCCCGCTTTCCGTTGTTTTTTTGTTAGGACTTGGAGTCTGAACCTTTTTCGTGTCAGGCATTCTTTTCCGCCTGTTGTTTAAGAAGGTCGCGTATTTCGGTTAACAGTTTTTCTTCTTTGCTTGGCTCTGTCGGTATTGCCGCTTCGGCGTCTTTCTTTACGCCTTCGTTCTTCTTGACAAGTTTGTTAATGCCTCTTAGCATAAGGAAGACGCAAAGTGAGATGATGAGGAAGTCGAAAGTGGTCTGTATGAAGTTGCCGTAGTTGATGGTTGCCGGTGCAAGCTTTTCTATACCCATGTCGAATGCGGGCAGAGTTACTTTAAGGTCTGTCAGGTTGACGCCTCCTATGAGCCAGCCTACCGGAGGCATTATGAGGTCGTTGACTATTGAAGACACTATTTTGCCGAAAGCTCCGCCGATGATTACGCCGACAGCCATGTCGACAGCGTTGCCTTTTATGGCGAACTGCTTGAATTCGTTTATTAGTTTACCCATGCGCTTTTTCGCTATTTTGTATTATGTGATGACCTTTACTGCAAAGATAAAATATTTTATGGCAAATTTGTCATCGGGTGCGTAAAAGTTGCTTATTTGTGATGCGGCTCCACTGCTGTAGCACCACACACCGCAGGCCTGTGCTTTTGCTACGTCTGGAAAACGTGTGCTTTCGGTACGTTGCCCGGTTCATTGTACCCAACTTGGTTTACGTATGGAAACCAATTGCCTTAGTGTAATAAAAAGTCTTCAGAAAATTTGGCGGTTTGGCTCAAATTTCGTAAATTCGTTGCCGAATAACATAAATGGCGACGGCTTTATGGATGTGAAGGATTTTTTGGACTACCTCAAGTTCGAGCGGAATTATTCCGCAAGGACAGTAGGGGAGTATGGTGACGACCTGAAAGAGTTTGAGTCGTTCTTCAAGAATCTGGATGCCGGCCTTACATGGGAAACGGTGGACTCCGATGTCATCCGTGACTGGATGGGGTTCATGATGGACAAGGGGAATGTTGCTACTTCCGTCAACAGACGTTTGAGTGCAGTGCGTTCCTTTTATCGTTTCGCCTTGTCGAGGAATTTGGTCGCCTCCGATCCTGCCCACGGGATAAAAGGCCCGAAGAAGGAGAAGCCCTTGCCGCAGTTTGTCAGGGAGAGGGATATTGAGGCTTTGTTCGACGAGGGCATGTGGAACATGGAACGTTATGATGACGTGTGCGCGCGTACTATGATATTGACTCTTTATGAAACAGGGGTGCGCATCTCTGAACTGTTGGGGCTTGACGATTCTGATGTGGACTTGTCCGCTTGTCAGATGAAAGTCCTTGGCAAGAGAAACAAGGAACGCATAATACCGTTCGGGACGGAACTGCGCGAGGCAATTGAAGGCTATATGTCGGCGCGTAACGAGTGCGTGGCTGGGAAATCACCGGCGTTGTTTCTTACGCAAAAAGGGGAACGGGTTACATACCAGCAGGCACGACGCATGGTGATGAACAATCTCGGTCGTGTGTGTACTTTAAGAAAACGCAGCCCGCATGTATTGCGGCATACGTTTGCAACGGCGATGCTTAACAACGGTGCCGGGCTTGAGAGTGTGAAGAAGTTGTTGGGGCATAGCCGGCTGACAACAACGGAAATATACACCCACACGACGTTTGAACAGTTGAAGAAAGTATATGAATCAGCCCATCCGCGGGCGTGATTGCCGGACGCTGTTAATTGCCGGCCGCCGAAACGGCAGGCAAGTCTGGTAAGTGAATATAATCTGCGGAGGTTTAACAGACTCTGCCGAGACCTTTAATTAACCTTTATAATAAAGAATAGGAGGAAATTATGGAAATCAGAATCCAATCAGTCAATTTTGATGCTACGGAGCAGTTGAAGGCTTTCATCGAGAAGAAGGTTTCAAAATTGGAAAAATCTTACGAGGATATTCAAACAGTAGAAATAGGACTTAAGGTCGTGAAGCCGGCCACCGCGCTAAACAAGGAGACTAGCCTTACGGTTATGGTTCCGGGGTCGCGTCTTTTCGTTGAAAAGGTGTGCGATACTTTCGAGGAGGGAGTAGACCTGTGCGTGGACTCAATGAAGGTGCAATTGGTGAAATACAAAGAAAAATTGCGGAATAATTAAAAAAAACCGCTAAAAGTTTTGGTGGTTCAAAATTTATGCCTATCTTTGCAGCCGTTTTAGGACACGTCCTTACAAACAAGCGCCTGACGGCTGCTTTGCTTGCCTCTTTAGCTCAGTTGGCCAGAGCACGTGATTTGTAATCTCGGGGTCGTTGGTTCGAATCCGACAAGAGGCTCAAGAAGACGGGACGTCGACTAATACAAGGGTGGTTACCAGAGTGGCCAAATGGGGCAGACTGTAAATCTGCTGGCTTTCGCCTTCGGTGGTTCGAATCCATCACCACCCACTTCAGTAGAAGTATTTGCGGAAATAGCTCAGTTGATAGAGCACTAGCCTTCCAAGCTGGGGGTCGCGGGTTTGAGTCCCGTTTTCCGCTCTCGCTGCTGTAATAGCTCAGTGGTAGAGCACTTCCTTGGTAAGGAAGAGGTCCCGAGTTCAAATCTCGGTTACAGCTCTACGACTTTATGATTATATCAAAAGAAGCAGAAAATACACGATTATTCATTAAAATAACAAATAATTAAAGCTATGGCTAAAGAACATTTTGAACGTACCAAACCACATGTTAACATTGGTACTATCGGTCACGTAGACCACGGTAAGACTACTCTGACTGCAGCCATCACAAAGGTGCTTGCCGAAAGAGGACTTACAAAGAGTGAGGAAGTTAAGTCTTTCGATCAGATTGACAACGCTCCCGAAGAGAAAGAGCGTGGTATCACCATCAATACTGCCCACGTTGAGTATGAGACTGCAACTCGTCACTACGCTCACGTTGACTGCCCGGGACACGCTGACTACGTGAAGAACATGGTTACTGGTGCGGCTCAGATGGACGGTGCCATCATCGTTGTCGCTGCAACCGACGGTCCTATGCCCCAGACTCGTGAGCACGTGCTTCTCGCACGCCAGGTGAACGTTCCTCGTTTGGTCGTATTCCTGAATAAGTGCGACATGGTTGAGGATGAGGAAATGCTCGAACTCGTTGAAATGGAGATGCGCGAGCTTCTCGATCAGTACGAGTACGACGGCGACAATACTCCTATCATCCGTGGTTCTGCACTCGGCGCCCTGAATGGCGTTAAGAAGTGGGAAGACAAGGTTATGGAGCTCATGGATGCTGTTGACAACTGGATTCCGCTGCCTCCGCGTGACCTCGACAAACCGTTCCTGATGCCGGTTGAGGACGTGTTCTCAATCACTGGTCGTGGAACTGTTGCTACTGGTCGTATCGAGACTGGCCGTGTTAAGGTTGGTGATGAAGTTGAGCTGCTCGGTCTTGGCGAGGACAAGAAGTCGGTTGTTACTGGCGTTGAGATGTTCCGCAAGATTCTTGACGAGGGTGAAGCTGGTGACAACGTAGGTCTGTTGCTCCGCGGTATCGACAAGAACGAAATCAAGCGTGGTATGGTACTCTGCCACCCGGGACAGATCAAACCTTACAAGAAGTTCAAGGCTCAGATCTACGTTCTGAAGAAAGAGGAAGGTGGACGTCATACTCCGTTCGGAAACAAGTATCGTCCTCAGTTCTATCTCCGTACAATGGACTGCACAGGTGAAATTTCTCTGCCCGAAGGCGTTGAAATGGTAATGCCTGGTGATAACGTAACTATCACAGTAGACCTGATCTACGCTGTTGCATTGAACGTTGGTCTGCGTTTCGCTATCCGTGAAGGTGGCCGTACAGTAGGTGCTGGTCAGATTACTGAGATCATTGACTAATACAATTTAGTTTTAAAATAAGGGCTCTCGCCTTAACTGACGAGAGCCTATTTTACGGGAATAGCTCAGTTGGCAGAGCACTGGTCTCCAAAACCAGGTGTCGGGAGTTCGAGCCTCTCTTCCCGTGCAAAAAAGAGATAATATGTTTAAGAGTTTAACAAATTATTGCAAAGTTTGCTACGAAGAACTTGTGCATAAAACATCATGGCCCACACGAGCCGAACTTACTCACACCGCAATGGTTGTATTATCTGCTTCCTTGATCATTGCGCTTGTGGTGTTCATTATGGATTCCGTGTTCCGGTTTGTCATGAGTACGATCTATCCTAATTAATATCGTTATTAAAGGAAATGGCTGAATCAGGTAAGAAATGGTATGTATTGCGTGCTGTCAGCGGGAAGGAAGCCAAGGTAAAAGAGTATATCGAGGCTGAACTCAAGCACAATGCGCTTCTTTCTGCGTGTGTATCTCAGGTGCTGATACCTATGGAGAAACATGCTTCTTTGCGCAACGGCAAAAGAGTCGTAAAGGAGAAAATAGCTCTCCCCGGCTATGTGCTTGTTGAGGCAGAGCTGAAAGGAGATGTCGCTCATACGCTTCGCTTCATGCCTAATGTCTTGGGATTCCTCGGTGGACAGGAAAATCCTACTCCGGTGAGGCAGTCTGATGTCAACCGTATACTCGGTACAGCCGAAGAAACGGAGTTGGCTGAAGAGGTAAACATCCCGTTCAGCGTGGACGAGACGGTAAAAGTTACGGATGGCCCGTTCAGTGGTTTTAGCGGTGTAATCGAAGAGGTTAATACCGAGAAACACAAACTCAAGGTCATGGTTAAGATTTTCGGACGCAAGACGCCTCTGGAACTCGGTTTTATGCAAGTTGCAAAAGAATGACGCATTGTTACGGATGCGGATGTTCTTTTATATAATAAATTTTTAATTTACAAACGAAATGGCTAAAGAAGTTGCTGGATTAATCAAATTACAGATTAAAGGTGGCGCTGCGAATCCTTCTCCTCCCGTAGGACCGGCTCTCGGTTCAAAGGGTATCAACATTATGGGATTCTGTAAGGAATTCAACG
>DGYMR06203__coassemble_653_pt1 | contig 42817 bp, 27 predicted proteins | sample DGYMR06203__metabat2_low_PE_044 | metagenome-assembled genome bin DGYMR06203
CTGAAGCTAATCAGCTCGGTGTCTTCATCTACAGAGTCGAAATTTCTGAAGGCGTTTATGTAGGCACACCAGACTTGTCTGTCGACAAGGTTACATTACCTATATCAAGCTGCTCACTCGGCGAAGCTGAGAAAGTAAGTGCAGTCGTTTCAAACAAGGGAACAGCAGACGCAAAAGACTTCACCGTTGAATACTCTGTAAACGGCACAGTCAAGGGCACGCAAAAGTATGATATGGTTGTACCTACAGGCGGAAGTGTCGAAATTACCTTAGACGAGACAGTCGACATGTCAGCCGCAGGCAAGTATGAAGTCGGAATCAAGGTTACAGACGTAACACCTGCTGACGGACAGAATCCAGAAGAGGTTACCGACAACAACTACAAGGCTTCAACTGCAACCCACTATACTCCGACAGACATTCCGTTCACAGTGGACTTCACAGACGAGGGCCAGCGCGGTGAATGGGCAAGCGACGACTCATGGGCTTACGACAGCGAATATTACAACGCTCTCTATTGCAATGGCACAACACCACTCGTATCTAGAGGAATGAACCTCAAGGCCGGCAAGGCATACCGCCTCTCTTATAACTACATGGCAGGAATGTTCTACTTCATCTTCGCAGTTTATGACAACTATGACATCATAATCGGTAAGGATGGAACACCTGTATCAGAATGGAGTACAGTTGAATCGTTCACAGACATTTACACAGAGGACGTATTCACAGACAACGCGGTTACATTCACAGTACCTTCAGATGGTGTTTACTCTCTCGGTTTCAAACAGGATTTACCACAAGCAACATTCATGCTGAGAAGCGCTAGCGTTACGGAAGTTGCACCTTATGACGTAACTGTAACAGGCATCACAAGCCTGCCGTCTAAGCTTCCGAAGTCTCAGGCTGAAGGCCTTACAGTAGGCGTAAGTGTAAAGAACAACGGTTCAGAACCTGCATCAGGAACTGTATCATTAACTATTGGTGATAAAGAAATCGGTACTGCTACATTCACAGACATACCAGCAACCGAGACTGAGACAGTTAATGTACCTGTTACACTTAGCGAAGTTGACCCAGGCATGGCCGAAATCAAGGCAGAAGCAACAATCGATGGCGAGGAAGACAACAATCCGACAGATAACGCGGCATCAGTTTCACTGGAAGTAACAGACGACGTTTACGCTTATGACTATGTAACCGACGGCATGTACGACGAGTACCACGCAATAGGTGTTGGCGAAGACTACCCATGTACTGCAGGTATTGTATTCCACATCAATAACGAGACAGAAGTCAAGGGAATCTCTGTTGGTTGGGGTGTTGTTTCAGGCGAACAAATTGGTCTCGCGATCTACAAGTGGGACGCAACAGCTACACCTGACGCAGAAGGATACCTGCCAATAGGCGAAGAAGTATGCTCAACGACTGCCGACCAGGGCAATTCTGTAGGACAGATTGACTACATGTTTGACGAGCCAACGAAACTTGAACCGGGCGACTACATGTTCACTGTATCTTATACTGGATATGCACTCGCAGTAGACAACGTTACTCCCGGACAGCTCTACCTACTTATGGACAACAACGGAACACTGGCAGCACTTGATCAGACAGCAGCAGGACTTGGAACTCCAGCTATCCGCGCATTGCTTGGCTATGGCACAGTAGGAGTCAACACAATCGAAACAGCCGTTAAGACTCCGGCAATTACTTACGATGCAGCAAGCAAGACTATCGTGGCAAGCTCACCTGCCAGCGCTATCAAGAGTCTCGAAGTTTATTCAGCTTCTGGCTCAAAGATGGGCAACAAGGCCGGAAGTACAAACGTATGCCGCTATGATGCATCAAGACTTGCACCGGGCGTATACGTAGTCCAAATGAATACTGCAGGCGGAGTAGTGACAAGCAAACTCGCAATCAAGTAATTGCATACAGAATGTAAAAACAAAACGAAGCCTTAAAAGGCATAACTCCAGGGCGGACGGGACAAACCTGTCCGCCTTTTATTATATTAGGATCTTACATCATCGTACAGACCGGTAAAGATACCATTAAAAGCACTATCGGAAGCACATCGTGCTTTGCACACGGCAACTTCAGGCACTGTCAGACTATCAACGCACTAACAAAATACACTTTTCACAAATCAAGGTACGACCCGGCGTGGTTAAATTGATTTAATTAGACAAGAAAATGGCGAAAGACACCGCACGTATGGATTTTTTTTGCTAAATTTGCACGCAATAAATTTCTAAGTAATAATATGTCATCATTTGTTGCAGATAAAATCGTAATGGACGGTCTTACGTTTGACGACGTCCTTTTAATCCCAGCTTATTCAGAAGTACTACCCAAGACGGTAGAGTTGAAAACCAGGTTCTCACGCAACATCGGGTTGAACATACCTTTTGTCACCGCTGCAATGGACACCGTAACCGAATCGGCCATGGCCATCGCTATAGCCCGCGAGGGCGGTATCGGCGTGATACATAAAAACATGCCGATAGAAGAACAGGCACGCCAGGTGGCAATCGTAAAACGCGCCGAAAACGGCATGATATACGATCCGGTAACGATACAGCGCGGTTCGACAGTGCAGGACGCACTCAACATGATGGCCGAATACCACATCGGAGGCATCCCAGTGGTTGATAAAGACAACCATCTGGTTGGAATCGTGACAAACCGCGACCTACGTTTCGAGCGCAGGCTTGACCGTAAGATAGACGAAGTGATGACATGCGAGAACCTCGTCACCACACACATCCGCACCGACCTTACCGACGCTGCACAAATTTTGCAGGAAAACAAGATAGAGAAACTGCCGGTTGTCGACAGCGACAACAAGCTGGTAGGTCTCATTACTTATAAAGACATCACCAAGGCTAAGGACAAGCCTATCGCATGCAAGGACGAGAAAGGTCGCCTGCGTGTTGCCGCCGGAGTAGGCGTAACCGTAGACACGCTCGACCGCATACAGGCTCTTGTCGAGGCTAACGCCGACGCAATTGTCATCGATACGGCCCACGGTCACTCTAAGGGTGTGGTAGAAAAGCTTCGCGAGGCAAAGAATGCATTCCCCAATGTAGACATCGTTGTGGGTAACGTTGCCACCGGCGCTGCAGCCAAGATGCTTGCCGATAACGGCGCCGACGCAATAAAGGTTGGTATCGGTCCGGGCAGTATATGCACCACCCGCGTAGTAGCAGGAGTAGGCGTTCCACAGCTCAGCGCCGTATACGATGTAGCATGCGCACTTAAGGATACAAACATACCCCTCATAGCTGACGGTGGCCTTCGTTATTCAGGCGACATTGTCAAGGCTCTTGCAGCAGGCGGAAACTGTGTCATGATAGGTTCACTCGTGGCAGGAACTGAGGAAAGCCCGGGCGACACTATAATATTCAACGGCCGTAAGTTCAAGAGTTACCGCGGCATGGGCAGTCTCGAAGCTATGGAAAACGGTTCGAAAGACCGCTACTTCCAAGCTGACACGAAAGACGTCAAGAAACTCGTTCCCGAAGGCATTGCCGGCCGCGTACCATACAAAGGCACCGTCCAAGAAGTTGTATACCAGCTTGTTGGAGGCTTGCGCTCTGGTATGGGATACTGTGGAGCAGGAAGTATCGACGCCCTGCATAATGCCAAGTTCGTACGCATAACCAATGCAGGCGTACTTGAGAGCCATCCGCACGACATAACCATTACGAGCGAAGCTCCCAACTACTCACGCCACGAATAAACGACAAGATATGCCCCTAACCATAAAGGGCAAAAAGCGGACATAGAATCTTTAGTATCAAAATGAAATCGATAAACATCATAGCGGCCATGCTTCTCTGCGGAAGCATGGCTTACGCTCAAAAGACAGACCCCGTTGTAATGAAAATCAACGGCGAACCGATATCGCGTTCCGAATTTGAATATTCTTACAACAAAAACAATTCGGAAGACGTGATTGACAAGAAAACCGTAGACGAATACGTCGACCTCTTCGTCAATTACAAACTGAAAGTGGCCGCTGCCATTGATGCGAAACTCGATACACTAAGTTCTTTCAAAAAAGAATTTACGATGTACCGCGACCAGGAAGTGCGGCCGGCATTCGTCGACAGCACAAGTCTGTTGGCTGAAGCGCGGGACATTTACGAAAAGACTAAAGAGCACATAGGGTCACGAGGACTTATAAAACCGGCACACATACTGGTATATGTTGAGCAGAAAGCTCCGACAGCCAAATTAGAGGAAGCAAGACTGAAAGCTGACTCTTTATACCAGGTGCTGAAGAATGGAGGTGATTTTGCAGAGTTGGCACGCAAATATTCACAAGACCCTGGATCAGCAAAGAATGGAGGTGATTTGCCATGGCTACAGCCGGGACAAACCCTGAAGGAATTTGAAGACGCAGCTTATGCCCTCCAGCCTGGAGAAATGAGCGGAGTGGTAAAGTCGCCCGTAGGTTTCCATATCATATTAATGAAAGAGCGCAAGCAGCTCGAACCGTTCGAAACGTTGAAGAAAAGCATACTCAATTTCATAGACGCCAGGGGAATTCGTGAACACATTATCAACAAAAAGATTGACGAGCTGGTAAAGGCTTCTGACGGCAAACTGACAAAAGAGGACGTGATAAACAACAAGAAGAACGAACTTGAGGCAGAAAATCCGTCACTCAAATACCTCATACAAGAATACCACGACGGTCTCCTGCTTTACGAAATAAGCAACCGTACCGTATGGGAAAAAGCCGCTAACGACGAGCAGGGACTCGAAAACTATTTCAAAAAGAACAAGAAGAAATACTACTGGAACGAGCCTAGATACAAGGGCATGGTATACCACGTAAAGCAGAAAGACGACGTCAAGGCTGTGCGTGACTGTGTAAAAGACCTGCCGTTCGACAAGTGGGCGGAAGTACTGCGTACAACTTTCAACAACGACTCTGTTCTTAGGATACGCGTTGAGAAAGGCATCTTCAAGGAAGGCGACAACGCATTCATAGACAAGATGGTATTCAAGAAAGATACTACGGTCAACCAACTGAAGGATTTCCCCATAGACGCAGTATATGGCAAGCTGCTCAAGAAGAAGCCGGACAGCTACACGGACGTACGTGGACTTGTAACTGCCGACTATCAGGAAATGCTTGAACAACAATGGGTTGCCGACTTACGCAAGAAATATCCAGTTGAAATATACTACGACGTTCTGAAGACAGTAAACAATCATAGCAATTAATAACATGAAACTTAAAGGCAAAACGGTTTTGTGGCTTGTAGCTTCGGTCGCTTTCATTACCGGAGTCAAGGCAAATCGCGCAAGCGACAATGAAACTAACGGGCCACAGGCAACCGCTGAGGTAGACTCCATAGCCGAAGCCGCCCCCAACGAAGCCAGCATCATAGACGAAGTAATCTGGGTCGTAGGTGACGAACCTATACTATTGTCCGATGTTGAAAATACAAGGCTGCAAGGTGAAATGGAAGGAGTAAAATGGGAAGGTAACCCCGACTGTACCATACCTGAACAGTTGGCCATCCAAAAATTGTTCCTGCACCAGGCTGCAATCGATAGTGTCGAGGTAAGCGAATCGGAAGTTGCCCAAAGAGTCGAGGAACAGATAAACTATTGGATACAGCTTACAGGAGGCAGTAAGGAAAAACTTGAGGAATACAAGAACATGAGCCTCACCGAATTACGCCAGTCCATCCACGACGACTTGAAAGACCGCTTGCTCATAGACCGCGAACGCCAGCAACTGGTTGAAGACATAGCAGTATCACCGGCTGACGTGCGCCGCTATTTCAGTTCGCTGCCTGAAGACAGCATTCCTATTATACCTACTGAAGTAGAGGTGCAGATCATCACCCGCACGCCTAAGGTCGAACAAAAAGAAATAGACCGGATAAAAAACGAATTGCGTGAATACACTGAACGCGTCACAAATGGCGAGACATCGTTCGCCACACTTGCGCGCCTTTATTCTGAAGACCCTGGAACGGCAAGGCAAGGAGGCGAATTCCAGGACTACGTAGGCCGAGGCATGCTCGACCCGGCATTCGCCAACGTGGCGTTCAACCTTACCGACCCGAAGAAGATATCCAAGATTGTTGAAACCGAATTTGGATACCATATCATTCAGCTCATTGACAAGCGCGGCGACAAGATTAAAGTACGCCACATACTGAGGACACCGTCCGTATCCAAGGAAGCCATCGACCTTGCGGCGGCACAGCTTGACACTATTGCGGGCGAGATACGCAGCGGCAAGTACGGCTTCGACGAAGCCGCAATGTTCATCTCTGACGACAAGGACACCCGTAACAACAACGGACTCATGGCCAACATGGGCAACGATGGTCGAATGACAAGTAAGTTCCAGATGCGCAACCTACCTTCCGAGATAGCCAGAGTGGTCGACACCCTGAAGGTTGGACAGATATCGGCACCGTTCAACATGATAAGCGAAAAGAACGGCAAGACTATCTGCGCAATAATTAAGCTGAAAAGCCGCACAGACACTCACCGTGCAACGATAACCGAGGACTTCCAGACGATGAAAGCCATTGTCCTAGAACAACGTAGGAAAGAATTCATCGATGACTGGATACGCAAAAAGATAAAGACCACTTACGTGCGTATTAACGACCGGTACAAGAACTGTGATTTCCAATACGAAGGTTGGGTTAAATGACGATACAAGAAAAACTTAAGATCATATTTTGCGGGCATAGGATTCTCATAATGGTTATCCTATGCCTGTTTGGCCTTAGCATGGTGCAATCACGCCAGGCGCCCAAAAAGAAACGCAGGGCCAAGACGGACGAGCGTGTTTACCTGATACATGCAGACCAGTTGAGGTTCAACCAGTTCAGCAGCAACCCCGAAGCCCAGATACTCAACGGTAACGTAGCGTTCAGACACAAGGGCGCCAAGTTGTATTGCGACAGCGCTTACTTCTACCAGGCTTCCAACTCGTTCCGTGCCTTCGGACATGTCAAGATGTACCAAGGCGACACCTTGTCGCTCTTCAGCGACTACGCCTATTACGACGGCAACAACCAGATGGCCGAAGCCCGCCATAACGTTATCCTTACACACAGGAAGACCAAGCTCTATACCGACAGCCTCAACTACGACCGCCTTTACGGTATCGGCTACTTCTTTGAAGGCGGCAAGATGATTGACAAGCAGAACGTACTCGTTTCAGACTGGGGCGAATACGACACGGAGACGCGCCAGGCGGTTTTCAACTACAACGTAAACCTGAAAAATCCGAAATTCGTACTTACTACGGATACCCTGCACTACGACACAAGGACTTCGCTGGCACACATCGTAGGACCGTCTGAAATAACATCCGGCCAAAGCATCATACACACCTCGCAAGGTTATTACGACACTAATAAGGAAAGGGCAAGGTTGTACGGACGCTCCACTCTTACCAACAACGGCAAGACTCTGACAGCAGACAGCCTGTTCCACAACGACAAGACGAAGATAAGCCAAGGCTTCAACAACGTGGTCTACAACGACACCGTCAACAAGAACCAGATGACGAGCAACTACTTCTGGTACAACGACGATACAGGCTTCGCCTTCGCCACCGACAGCGCCGTACTTAAGGAATACTCGCAGGGCGACACGCTGTTCGTACATTCTGACACAATGAAGGTGTACACTTTCAACATAAATACAGACTCCGTATACCGCAAGGCCCACTGCTACAACAAGGTGAGGGCTTACCGCACAGACATCCAGGCCGTATGCGACTCGCTCGTATACAACACGAAAGACTCTTGCCTGACGATGTACAAGGACCCTATCACCTGGAACGCCAACCGCCAGCTGCTCGGCGAAGTAATTGAAGTCTATATGAAAGACTCAACCATCGACCGTGCGCACGTCATGAACCAGGCCCTTTCGGTTGAAAGACTACCCAATGACACGACTCGCTTCAACCAAATATCCTCACGAGACATGTTCGGTTATTTCAACAATGGCGAAATGCGCAAGACAGAAGCTGTGAGCAACGTGCAGTGCATCTACTACATGCAGGACGACAAGGACAGCTCGCTCATAAGCATGACGTATCTTGAAACCGACACCATGCGCATGTTCATGCAGGACAAGAAGCTGAAGACCATCTGGACGTGTAAGCAGAACAGCATAATGTACCCCATCACGCAGATTCCGCCCGACAAGAAGGAACTGCCGTCGTTCGCATGGTTCGACTACATACGCCCTACCGATAAGTACGACATCTTCGTATGGCGCGGCAAGGCAAAGGGAACCGAACTTAAAAACATCAAGCGCCGTTCCGCCCCGCTGCAGTTTATCAATAAGGACGGTGTTGTAAACAACAAGGACGAAAAGCCCGATGCCACAACCACACAGGGACAGCCTGCGGCTGAAGCCGTAAAGCAGGAACCAGAGGTGACGGCCGACGGCGGAAACGGTATCAAGGAGAAACAATAATGGGAATCTTCGATATTAGGAAGCCACGCCGCTTCCACCACGAATACATATACTATAACCAACGCAAGGAGCGGCTAAAGGCAGTGGAAGAAAGGGCCAAAGCCTCACCCGGCATGCAAGATGCATCCAAGTCGGCGCCAACAGACCTTCATGAAAGGATGCATGGCATATTCATCGGTGCCACAAGACACGCACGCCGGCGAAGGGAACGAAAGCTGGCCGGGGGACTTGTTCTAAGCTATGGCGTCATCATCGTCCTGCTGGTCCTGCTCGCCGCAATATGGAAAATGCTGCTCGTCCTTTAACGACGCAGCGTCTCAGGCCGGCATACACCACATCAACATACCCTACACCATTTTCCATTATTTTTTGAAAGCAACATCCATGAGCGACATAATCCAACTTCTACCCGACTCCGTGGCCAACCAGATAGCTGCCGGCGAGGTGATACAGCGCCCCGCATCCGTCATAAAGGAACTTGTAGAAAACGCCATCGATGCCGGCGCGACTACAATAAACGTACTCGTAATAGATGCCGGACGCACCTCGATACAAGTCATCGATAACGGCAGCGGCATGTCACCAACCGACGCACGCATGGCCTTCGAGCGCCACGCCACATCAAAGATACGCCAGGCTGACGACCTCTTCGCCCTACATACCATGGGCTTCCGCGGCGAGGCACTGGCCTCGATAGCCGCCGTGGCGCAGGTGGAGCTGCGCACGCGGCGCAGCACTGACGACGTTGGCACGCACATATCCGTGGCAGCGTCAAGGGTCACAGGCGAGGAGCCCGTGTCATGCCCCGTGGGCAGCAACTTCTCTGTTGAAAACATATTCTACAACGTTCCCGCAAGGCGCAAGTTCCTAAAATCGAACTCCACCGAGCTCAACAACATCCTGACAGCCTTCGAGCGCATCGCACTTGTATATCCGAAGACTAACTTCACCTTCCACAACAACGGCGTCGAAACGTTCAATCTCAGGAGTGGCGGCACCAGACAGCGCATTGTCGACATCTTCGGCAAGAAACTGAGCCAGGACCTACTGCCCATAGGAGTCGAGACGTCGGTATGCAAGATATCCGGATTCACAGGCAAGCCAGAGTCTGCCCGCAAGAAAGGGGCACGCCAGTACTTCTTCGTCAACGGCCGTTTCATGAAGCATCCTTACTTCCATAAGGCCGTGATGAACGCTTACGAGCGTCTCGTGCCGCAGGGCGAGCAAGTGCCCTACTTCATTTACTTCGAGATAAACCCTGAAGACATCGACGTAAACATCCACCCGACAAAGACCGAGATAAAGTTCGAGAACGAGCAGACCGTATGGCAGATACTCCATGCCGCCGTTAAAGACACCATCGGGCGTTTCAACGACGTGCCATCAATCGACTTCGACACGGAGGGACGTCCCGACATCCCTGTATTCAATCCGATGTCAGACCAGCCGGCATCATCGCCAAAAATAAGCCTTAACCCTTCATACAACCCGTTCAAAACTACGGGCACAAGCTACACTCCACAACGCGAATCCGTACCTCAAGCATGGGACAAGCTGTACGAAGGGCTGCAACAGCACGATGACACCCAAGACATAATACCAGAAGAAAAAGAGAGCGACATCTTCACATCAACAGCCGGTAACGACCGCCCGAATATTATCGACGAAAAATCACCCGCCCATTACCAATACAAGGGCAGATATATTATGACTGCAATAAAGTCGGGACTTCTCATGATCGACCAGCACCGCGCCCACATACGCATACTCTTTGACAAATATCTCGCACAGATAGAGGGCAAAGCTGGCAAATCACAGCAGATGTTGTTTCCCGAAATGGTGCAGTTCACGCCTGCCGAAACAATTATCCTTCAACAGTTGCAGCCCGGTCTCGAGCATCTTGGCTTCGAACTTACACCCCTCGGCGGCGGCAGCTATTCAATCAACGGCGTACCCGCCGGACTCGACGGCGTAAACTATATTAAACTGCTGAAAGAAATGGTCGGCGAAGACGCAGACAACGGCAAGACCGTAGCCGACGACATTAACAACCGCATTGCACTCCAGATGGCAAGAAGCGCAGCCATACCTTACGGCCAAGTACTCGGCAACGACGAAATGGAAGACATCGTCAACCGCCTGTTCACCTCGTCAAACGCAAACCACACTCCCGACGGCAAGAGAATAGTTGCAACAATGAGGCAGGAAGATATCGAACGGATGTTCGACTGAAATATGGATGAAGGAAACGAGTAACACAGGTAATCATAATATCCATAGAACACCTAATCATAATAGAACGAGTAAAGATGAATAATCTATTATCAACTTTAAAAGATTTCCATGAAACCGTTGACAAAGAATATTATGAAGCAAACAAAAACGGTTCTAATGTTCTGTTAGAAAAACAATTCGAGAAATTAGCTAAAACCATAATCTACAAAGGCCACATTCAGATTAATCACAGGTTTGATATTTATGTCCGCTCTGTTGAATTTTACTTTCACGTTGAAGATGCTGAACATAACCAGATGTATATTCACGACCCGGTAATGTTCCACCGAAACAGCGTGGAAGGAGAAAAACAATACAAACACCCATTCTTCAAATTGGGACATTTTTTTCTTCATCCGTTCGGATTAGATATTACATTTGAAAAAGAAAAAATATATCGTGCTTCTGCACTGATAAAAACATTTAATGTCGTCGACAATCGTGTTGGAGCTTTTCAGGATTATAAGGATTGGAAAAGTTCATACTTGTATGACTACATTCAATTCGTTGATGAAAGCGAAGAGAATCCTAATAAAGATATTCATATTGAATGGATTGATGACGAAGAGCCATGTAATCCGACCCTATCAGCAGGTTGCCCACGTATAGGTATCTTTAAATTCGCAACAGACATGAATGGACATCAGACTCACGATAAATTAACAGATAAAGACCTGCGTCCCTGGAGATTCTACCGTGCTGAACCATATAATCGTCTTTCTCGACTTTTGGACGCAAGAAAATAATGATATTATCCAACGAAACAAATAAAGTCTATTTCTCTGCGCATTTAAAAGCAGACTATCCGATATTCTTCAAGCGAATAAAGACTGCATTGGAACAAAACGACATCATTGTCGATTTACTTCAAGAGACAAATGATTATTGGTGTCGTGACTATATGCCAATTCAGGTCAATGAAGACAGATTTGTTATATACAAATATTTTCCAGACTATCTCAATAAACCGACAAAGATCTCTTATATCACCAACGTCGAGAAACCTTTGAGCTATTTAGAGATTGCAGACAAACAGATAATAGACCTAAGCGACATCGTTATTGACGGAGGCAACGTGGTGAAAACGCCCTATCATGTCATAATGACTGAAAAGATATTCATAGAAAATCCGACAATCAGCCACGATAAGCTTATATCTCGTCTTGAATCGGCATTTCAAAGTGAAATAATAATTGTTCCATGGACTCACAGGCGCAAAGATCAATGTGGACATACAGACGGAATGGTACGCTACGTAAAAGGGCACGAACTGCTCTTGGATAATTACACCAAATTTGACAAGATTACAGGAAAACGCATACACAAAATATTAGAAAGAGTAGGATACACTGTACACGAATTAGACCTGCCAGATACTATTAATAATTCTTGGGCTTACATTAACTTTCTGCAAACAGCAAATGTGATAGTTATCCCAAAGTTCAATCTCATTGCAGATAACTATGCTCACAAACATATCAGTTCACTATTTAATGTACCAGTAGTGCAAATACCAGCACCAAATATTATAAAAAAATACGGTGGAGCATTCAACTGTATGACATGGAATATAAAAATTTAAAGCCGTGTCAGGAAGATATCGAACGAATGTTTGACTGATTTACGTTTTTATCGTAAATGAAAATCCACAAATAAGTTTGGCAAACACGACATTGACAGGTCTTAAACAACAGTAACAGTTGTTTAAGACCTGTCTAATTATATGGTTGCATGATGTTCCCTAACTAAATACAAGCCTGAATATCGTCAGTTTATTTTGCCTGTCTGTGACCAGCGAGATAAAACCGTTGCTCACGCGCATTATCTGTCGGGATATTGAAAGACCTATTCCGCTGCCGTCCTTTTTCGTTGTAAAGAACGGGACAAATATGTGGGACGCCACCTCGTCGGGTATCATAGGACCGTCGTCGACGACATCTATCACCACGGTATCGTTCTCTCCGGTGTAAGCCTTCAGCCAAATATGGCCGCCAGCAGGCACGGCTTCGGCTGCGTTTTTCAGCAGATTGGACACAACCCTGCTGATAAGTCCCTCATCAGCATACACAATAAGGTCTTTAGGTTGTACATCAACCGCCACAGTACACCCGTCTTTCATAATCTGCCCGGCAAGCCGTGACATCCTTTCAAGAAACGGGTTGGCATAGAACAGCGTTGGCTGTGGCGTTGGTACATGCGTGAATCGGCGATAATTCTCAACAAACCTGACAAGCTCCTTGCTTGTGCGGTTGATTACCGAAAGCCCCTCATGCTGCTCACCCTCCGACTGGCGCAGCAGCGTGTCGCTAAGAGATACGATTGGCGTTACCGTGTTCATTATCTCGTGCGTAAGCACCCTGATGAGCTTAACCCACGAGTCAATCTCCTGATTGGCAAGCTCGCCCTTGATGTCGCTGAACGCCACTATCCTCACCCGGCGGCCTTTCAGCACGGTATTGGTCTCACGCAACGAAAAACTTTTCATGTTTTCCTTTATCTGGTCAACATGCGTTATCACCTCACGCTTCAGAAGTTTCTGTGCCGCACGGTTGTAACGCAGCACCACCCCACGGCTCTCCTCAACCACGATGATACCCGTATCGACAGAATCGAGTATGAGTTCAAAGTATTTCTCGCGCTCCATCTGCTCGTCGCGCGCATGCGTCAGTATGCCCTTCACCCTATTGAGCGACCTGTTAAGCACCCTGTCGCCTGTCACCTTGTCGCCCTCGGCAAAGCGGAAGTTGTAGTCGCCGTTGTCGATAGCGTTGAAAAGGAAGGCGACCTTGCCCACGGTCGACCTGTAACGCCGCCAGAAATACAGGCAGCCAGCAACCGTAACGACGGCAATGACGAGCAGCAAAACAACCTCAAAGTCCATACTTCTTTATTTTGTTATACAATGTCTGGCGCGACACGCCAAGCCTCGCAGCTACCTGTGACAGGTTACCGTCACACTCGCGTATGGTTTTCTCTATCAAGCGGCACTCCATCTCGTCTATTGTCTGCACGCCGTCCATAGGCTTGCCAGCCACCGACGCGCTCGAACTTATGTCCTGCTCGCCTATCTCCCTGCCGTCGCCCAATATCACAGCCTTCTCTATTGCGTGCTGCAACTCTCTTATGTTGCCATACCACGGCATGTCCTTAATCTTCTGTTCGGCAGCCGGCGTAAGCTCCATTGCCGGCTTGTTATACATGGCCACATAACGGTCGAGAAAGAGGCGCGCCAGCGCCGGAATGTCCTCCCTGCGCTCTCGCAGAGCCGGCAGGTGCAGGTGTATGGTGTTGATGCGGTAGAGCAAGTCCTCGCGAAACCCTCCTTCAGCCACCATTTGGCGCAGGTCGCGGTTGGTGGCACATATCAGCCTGACGTCGATAGGTATCGACTTGCTGCCGCCCACGCGCACAATGCTGCGGCGTTGAAGCGCCGTAAGCAGCTTGGCTTGCAAGGCATAGCCCAGGTTGCCAATCTCGTCGAGAAACAGCGTACCGCCCTCAGCCATCTCAAACTTGCCGGCCTTGTCGGCCTTAGCGTCGGTGAACGCCCCTTTGACATGGCCGAACAGCTCGCTCTCAAACAGCGTCTCGCTCACGGCTCCCATGTCTATCGTCATCAGACTCTTGCCGCTTCGTCGTGACAGACGGTGAATCTCGTTGGTCAGCACCTCCTTGCCCGTGCCGTTCTCGCCGGTTATCAGTATGTTGGCATCGGTCGCCGCCACCTTCGCAACCATATTCCTGAGTTCCTGCATGCACGGAGCCACGCCCCAGTACATACGGCCCTCACTTCTGTTTTCGCTTGCCTTTCCCATGCTTTTGCGGCAAGCGTCCTTAAGCGTGGATACCAGTTTGTCGTTGTCAAACGGCTTCACGATAAAGTCGGTCGCACCGGCTTTTATTCCGTTCACGGCAAGCTCGATGTCGGCGTATGCCGTAAACAGCACTACCGGCGTATCGGGACTCATCTTCTTTATCTGCGCCAGCCAGTACAGTCCCTCGTTGCCGCTGTTTATTCCGCTCTGAAAGTTCATGTCGAGCAGCACCACGTCGGGCTTGTCGTCACGCATGTGCGCAGGAATATTATTAGGATTGGCAATGGTGACAATATGCTCAAAAGTGTTTTCGAGCAGCATCTTTACGGTGGTAAGGATGTTGCGGTTATCGTCTGCAATAAGTATTGTTCCCTGTTTCATTTAACTGCAAAGATAGACTGTATAACCGACAAAAACAAGAGCCTGTAAAGTTTTTAGACACTAAAATTTTCAGATACCGACAAATAATGCTGCTCCTGCGTGCTTCCGTGTGCCTCGCCCGGCTTTATCAGTCTGCATCCCGCACTTCATGCAGCCACAAAACCGGCGACAATAACAGGTTTTACGGCCTTAATCATGCCTGCTGTCCAATTTTTATATACCACTGTCTAATTTTTAGACACTTCCCCAAATGGCAATTCTGCGCATCTTTCTGATAATCAAATACATACATATTTTGGCACAGTTTTGGCAATTATTATGGCGTATGAAGATGAAAATTGCCATAATTACATTTGCCCTTGCCTGCACCGGAACCGCAGGCGCGCAACAGGAATGGTCGCTCGACCGCTGCATCAGCTATGCAATCGAGCATGCCACGGAAGTAGGCCGCGAGCGCATAGAGCAGAAACAGGCCATGACGGAATACCGCACCTCGCTGCTCGACTTCCTGCCAAGCGTCTCGGCCCAGGTGGGCGGGCAATACAACTGGGGACGAAACATCGACCCGGAGACCAACACGTACAACAACGTCACCACCTTCAACAACGGCTACCAGATATTCGCGTCAATGCCTGTTGTTGACTGGGGGCGGACGTGGAACGCATACCGCATGGCGCGCATAACCAAGAACACATCTGCCACGGCGCTGCAGAAGGCCAAGGACGACAAGGCAATAGACGTCATGCAGAAGTTTGTCGACGCCGTGTACGCCATAAAGTCGATAGAGATTACCGACAGGAAACTGGCCGACTCGAAAGCCCTGCTGGCAAAGACGCGCAAGTTATACGAACTGGGCGAGAAGAGCCGCCCCGACGTGGCACAGATGGAAAGCCTTGTGGCCGAGGACGACTACAACCTGCTGCACCAGAAAAACCTGGCACGCACCGCCCTGCTTGCCCTGAAGACGGCAATGAACTATCCGGCGGCCGACACTCTACGCCCCGACTGCTCCATGGCCGGACTGACGACGCTGCTGCCCGCCGGACTAACCTTGGGCAGCATGGCGCTTGACAGCAAGCCCGACATCATAATGGCCGACGCCGACGTGGAAAAGGCAAGGCTCGAATGGAAAATAAGACGCGCAAACCTGCTGCCGCAGCTGTCGCTTGGCGCAGGCGTGTCAACCAACTACAATATAACTCTCTCTCAACATCAGGACAGGCAGCCCTTCAAGTCGCAGTTCCGCAACAACTTGGGCGAATATGTCTATCTGACACTCTCTATCCCCATCTTCTCTCCTTCCACATGGAGCTCGGTAAAGCGTGCCAAGGCCGACTACCAGCTGGCGATACTCAACGCGCAGGACACAAGGCGCAAGCTGGGCGACGCCGCCATGCAGGCCGTAACCGACTATGAGGGCTACCGTAAGGAAGTGAGACAGATGGAGATAAAGGTGGCAGCCGACTCGCTGGCCTACCGCCTGTCATACCGGAAATACGAGGAGGGCATGCTCTCTACGTTCGACATACACGAGGCGGCGCAGACCTATCTCGAAAGCAGCATAACGCTGCTGCAACTCAGGATGCTGCTCGCCATAAGGGGAAAACTCGTAAAATACTACATAAACAACGAACCGCTATGGACATCAAACTGAAACAGAGGAAATACTGGATTCCAAGGAAATACTGGCCGTGGGCAGGCGGAGGCGCATTTATAATAGCGCTGCTTGTATGGCTGGGCACGATGAACTTCACGTCGACGCTGCGTGTTGACCGCCGCGGCCTCAGCATAGGACAGGTAAGCAAGGCGCAGTTTGACGACTACGTGAGCGTAGACGGCAGCGTGGTGCCCATTCAGGTGGTGCAGATATCGTCTGAAGAAGGCGGCGTGGTGCTCGAAAAGGTTAAGGAGGAAGGCACCCACGTCAACAAGGGCGACGTGATAATACGCCTGAACAACTCAAACCTCGACCTCGAGATACTCAACGCCGAGAGCGAACTGGCCGAGAAACAGAACATGCTGCGCAGCACACGCCTGTCGATGGAGCAGGACCAGCTGAACAACAGCAACGAGGCGCTGCAGCTGAACATGGACGTAAAGACCAAGCACAGGGCTTACCGCCACCAAGAGGCGCTGCAAAAGGAGGAGCTGAACTCGCGCGAAGACTACCTGAAGGCCAAGGAGGAATATGAGCTGGCCGTGCAGAAGGAGAAGCTGATAAAGCAGAGGCTGAAGAAGACCAACGAGCTTAACCGCTCGCAGGTGGAGCAGATGACATCAGACCTGGCGTCGATGCGCAAGAACGTAGAGCTGGTGCGCGAGCGCAAGGCAAGGCTCAACGTGCGCTCGACCATAGACGGCGAGATAGGCCTGCTCGACGTTGAACTCGGCCAGAGCATATCGCCGGGACAGAAAATAGGCGTCATCAACGACCTGAGCGACTACAAGGTGGAGGCGCAGGTAGACGAGCACTACATAGACCGCGTGCATGCCGGACTGTCGGCCACGTTCGAGCAGAACGGCAGGAAATACCGCCTGACCGTGCGCAAGGTGTATCCAGAGGTGCGCGAGGGCCGCTTCAAGATAGACTTCACCTTCAGCGGCGCACGCCCCAAGAACATACGCACGGGACAAACATACTACGTTGACCTGCAACTGGGCGAGTCTAAAAAGGCAATAATCATACCAAAAGGCACGTTTTACAGCGTGACGGGCGGCTCGTGGATATTCGTTCTCGACAAGGACGGGCGCAAGGCTTACAGGCGCAAGATACGCATAGGGCGGCAGAACCCGGAGTATTATGAAGTGCTTGAGGGTCTCGAGCCGGGCGAACAGGTAATAGTGAGCGGATATGAGGGCTATAAGAACAACGAAATACTTGTACTCGAACAGTAACCTTAAACGTCTGCGGCGGCATTGGGAAACGCCATCAATATGGCGACAGCCGCAAAGGCATAATGCAAAAGGTGGCCTTTTGCACTGCAAAACACGGTCTTTCAGGCTGTAAAAGGTAACCTTTCAGAGGCCAAAAGACGGCCTTTTGCAACGCACAGCGTAACCACCTGACAATAAAGCAGTTATAAAACAACAGAACAAACGCGGCAAACAGCACTGGAAAGGGCTGCAAGGCGCATGTAAAACGTAACAAAACAACAACATAGGATATGGGCAAATTCAACCTTAAAAGCTATTTCACGTTTCTATCAAGAAACAAGGCGTACACGGCGGTGAACGTATTCGGACTGGCCGTCAGCCTTACGTTCGTCATCATAATCGGACTGTACACGTGGCAGGAGTTCAGCATCGACCACCAGCACAGCAAGGCAAAGCGCATTTACAACGTCGGACTGACGGCTTTCGACAGTACCCGCACAGCCAACTGCCACCATATAGCCCAAAGATTCCTGCGCGACAGGTATCCTGAAATAGAAAAGACATGCGGCTTCACCACCGAAAACATGAAGCTGAAAAACAAGGACAACTTTGTCAACGTAAATGTAATGGAGACCGACTCGACATTTTTTGACATGTTCGACTTCCCTTTACTTTACGGCGACCGTGCCACTTGCCTTATGCAGAAAGGCAGCATCGTACTGACGGAGAGCCTTGCACGCCGCATGTTCGGCACTGCCAATGCAGTAGGCCGTGACATAACTACCGCAAACAACACACGCTTCCGGGTTACAGGAGTGGTGGCAGACTTTGACAACACCATCATAGATAAGGACATCGATGCAATAATAGATTTCTCATTCTGCACCAATTATGCAAACAGAGACGAGTATTTCTATAGGGCTGCAAACTATCTTATGTGCTCAGTGTTCGTCCAGGTGCACGAAGGCAACGACTTCACGGCTAAGCAAAAGGATGTGGAAAAGTACTTAAACGAGACCGTCAAAGACTGGTATCCTACTGTAACCCGCCTTGACAAGCTCTATTTTTCAGGACTTGACACCTACAACGGCCTGCATCTCGGCAACCTTATGTTAGTAAAGATACTGTTTGCAGTAGGACTTGTTACTCTGCTTTTCTCCATAATCAACTATGTAAACATGACCGTTGCGCAGAGCGGTTACCGCGCAAGAGAGATGGCCACACGCCGTCTATTCGGATGCAACAAGAACAGAGTGGCGTTCAACATGTTCATCGAATCGCTCGTGATGTGCACCATTTCGCTGCTTATCGCCGTTCTGCTGGTCCATGTTACAGCTCCTTATGCAGGCTGGCTACTCGACACAAAGCTCAACATTTCCTTACTCATGCACCCATATTGCATTGGCCTGACTGCATTTTTTATCATTGCGGTTAGCATCATCTCCGGTGTACTTCCCGCCGTAATATTGTCACGGGTAAAGCCTATCGATGTGGTACGCGGAACGTTCCGTACGCAAACAAAAATGGTATTCTCGCGTGTTTTCATAACAGTGCAAAACATAATAACCATCGCCATGCTGGCCTGCGCCTTCATAATGACGCGCCAAATGCTTCACCTTACGAAAGCTCCGCTTGGTTTCAATACGAAAAACATTATTGCCTTGAAACTTACCAACGTCATGGACAACGACTTTTCAGACGAGTTTATCAACCGGCTGCGCACCTTTCCATTCGTAAAAGCAGCAGCCAAGTCTAGCGGTACACCGGTTGACGGGGGAGGCGATCCATCAGTACAATTTGAAGGCGACAAGGAAATGAGTAGTTTCTACTGTATATCAGGAGCACCGGAAATGATGAAGGTATACGGTCTGAAACTGAAAAAAGACTTTAACCAGAAAGGAGACTATATAGTTTACCTGAACGACAAAGCCCTGCAATACCTGCAAATGGACCCAAATTCAACACATCCAAGCGAAAGATTTGAATATTTCTTGCCGGCATGTTTTGGAATAAATGCACGATACGGCGGCGTGCTCAACGACTTCCATGTACGCGACATACGCAATAATACAAAAGGCATAGTCCTGCTGACATGCAGAAATTTAGCAAACCCACTTAACATATCCATACTAGTAGATGGTGACCCCGTGGAAGCATACGCAAAAATAAAGAAGCTATATAAAGAGGTGTTCCACGAAGAAATTGACGAAAGCACACCGCCGTTTATAGACAAGCAGATAGAAAAACGCTTCGAGCAGGAGTTGCGTACAACAAAAATTGTGTCGCTCTTCGCCGTCATCGCCATCATCATTTCACTGCTCGGGCTTGTGGCTATGTCGACATACTTCATACAGCAGCGCGCAAGAGAGATTGCAATACGCAAAGTGTTCGGCTCTACCGGCAACCAGATACGCCTGCGGCTGATACGCACGTTCATGCTCTACGTGGGCATAGCCTTCGTAATTGCAGTGCCGATTGTGGTACATTTCATGTCAAAATGGATAGAGCAATACAGCTACCGAATAGTATGGTGGCCGTGGATTGTGGCGGCAGGCGCAATCGTAATGCTCATCAGCTTCGCCGCCGTGGCTGTGCAAAGCTGGATGGCAAGCAACGAAAACCCGGTGAAGAACATAAGGCAGGAGTAATATACACGAGAAAAAACACCGTGAAAAAGATGCTTCGCCATAACCGATAAACCGACAAAATATTTTGATAAGTATAAAATTTGTGCAACATAAATAAAACGAAATATGGGCAAATTCAACCTTAAAAGCTATTTCACGTTTCTATCAAGGAACAAGGCGTACACGGCGGTAAACGTATTCGGACTGGCCGTCAGCCTTACGTTCGTCATCATAATCGGACTGTACACGTGGCAGGAGTTCAGCATCGACCACCAGCACAGCAAGGCAAAGCGCATTTACAACATAGGCATAAGCTTGGACAATTATGAATGGCAAACAGCCGACTGCCACCACGTGGTGCTGCGATACCTGCGCTCACGATACCCTGAAATAGAGCAGACGTGCGGCTTCACGCCAGGAAACCTGAAACTGAAGGACAACGGCGACTTTGTCAATCTTTACGTCTTGCAGGCCGACTCGACGTTCTTCTCGATGTTCGATTTTCCCTTACTGCAGGGCAACCGTGCCAACTGCCTCAGCCAAAAGGGCAACATCGTACTGACGGAGAGTGCCGCACGCCGCCTGTTCGGCGATGAGGAAGTTGTAGGACGCACCCTGACGACAGCCGACAACACCCATTTCCGTATTACGGGCGTAGTTAAAGACTTCGACAATACCATAATAGACAAGGACATTCAGGGCGTTATCGACTTCTCATTCTGCACCAACCTTGCAAACAAGGACGAGTATTTTCCGAGCATGGTCAACATGACCAGCACGTCATCATTCGTCCAGGTGCGTGAAGGCTGCGACTTCGCTGCCAAGCAGAAAGACGTAGACGACTACTTTCAAACATTCTTTAATGTAGGAGTTACAGGATTACACCCTATCATCACACGCCTCGACAAGCTGTATTTTTCAGGCCTGGGGGCCTTTGTGTTGCAAATGGGCAACCCTATATTGGTCAAGATACTGTTCGCCGTCGGCATTGCAATACTTCTCTTCTCCATAATGAACTACGTCAACCTGACCGTGGCACAGAGCGGATACAGGGCGCGCGAAATGGCCACACGGCGCCTCTTCGGATGCACCAGAGGCACAGTAGGCGTAAACATGTTCACAGAATCGTTGGTGATGTGCGTCATCTCTATGCTCATAGCCGTGGCGTTTGCATGCGTCTGCACGCCTTACGCAAGCCAGCTGCTGGACAAGAAGCTCGACACCAGCCAGCTTGCCAGTCCGCAGGCGGTCGGCATAATGCTGGCTTTCATCCTGCTGGTGAGCCTCGCCGCCGGCGCGCTTCCGGCCACAATACTGTCACGCGTGAAGCCTATCGAGGTGGTGCGCGGCACGTTCCGAAAGCACACCAAGATGATATTCTCGCGCGTTTTCATCACGGTGCAGAACATAATAACCATCGTCATGCTGGCATGCGCCGTGATAATGTCGTTGCAGATGCTCCATCTGATAAAGGCACCGCTGGGCTTCAACACGGAGAACATACTCTCCATAGAATATCCCGACGAATTCACCAGCCTGCATTCTGGCGAGTTTGAAGACCGGCTGCGCTCGCTACCGTTCGTAAAGGCGGTTGCGCCGTCATACGGAACGCCGGCTACCGGCGGCAACAACAACACTTTAACGTTTGACGGGGAGAAACGCGAATGGTCGTTCCAGTTCATCAGCGGCACACCTGAAATGATGAAGATATACGGCCTCACGCTGAAAAACGACCTGCACGCCAAAGGCGACAGTATCGTATATCTTAACGACATGGCTCTGGAGGCATTGCAGATGAAACCCACGGACAGGCATCTCAGCAAACGCTACGAACAGATAAGGTTTGGCAGTTTTGGAAAGGGAGCGCAGTTCGGCGGCATACTCAACGATTTCCGCATACGCAACATACTCGAAGAACAGCACCCTCTGCTCGTGCAGGTATGCAACAAAATAAAGAAGCCCTGGAACATATCTATACTCGTAAGCGGCGACCCGATAGAGGCATACGCCAAGATAAAGGAAGTGTATAAGGAAGTGTTCCACGAAGACATTGACGAATCCGGTTCGCCGTTCGTAGACAAGTTTGTACAGGCACGCTTCGAGCAGGAGTTGCGTACAACAAAAATTGTGTCGCTCTTCGCCGTCATCGCCATCATCATTTCACTGCTCGGGCTTGTGGCTATGTCGACATACTTCATACAGCAGCGCGCAAGAGAGATTGCAATACGCAAAGTGTTCGGCTCTACCGGCAACCAGATACGCCTGCGGCTGATACGCACGTTCATGCTCTACGTGGGCATAGCCTTCGTAATTGCAGTGCCGATTGTGGTACATTTCATGTCAAAATGGATAGAGCAATACAGCTACCGAATAGTATGGTGGCCGTGGATTGTGGCGGCAGGCGCAATCGTAATGCTCATCAGCTTCGCCGCCGTGGCTGTGCAGAGCTGGATGGCAAGCAACGAAAATCCGGTGAAGAACATAAGGCAGGAGTAAGCCGGGTGCCATCAGACAAGGCTGCTGAAAGCAGGAATCAAGGAAGATCATTAAACAACATACGAGAAAATGAGCAACATAACGCAGGCATTAAAAAACCTGACACGCCGTGGACAGCACAACATAATAAAAATATTGTGCCTCGGCATCGGCTTTGCGCTGGCGTCGGTGCTGATAGCGAAACTGTGGTACGAGCACGAATATGACACGTGCTACCCAGACCACGACCGCATCTACCGCATAAGCGAAAAGATAAGGCGTGGCTCCGACCCTGAAGCGACATACGGCAACACGCCCGGAGGCATAGCCACGACGCTGAAAAAATATATCCCCGAAATTGAAACGGCAACAAGGATAAACCCTCTGTGCCTTGACGAGGAGATAAGAATAAACGGGGAACGACGCATCAGGGGTAACGTATTCATTGTTGACTCATGCTTCTTCAAGATATTTGCGACAAAGATATTAGAGGGTAACGCCGACGAGGTACTGGCAAAGCCGTATTACTGCCTCGTGTCACGGACAATGGCCGAACGTATGGGCGGCGACGTGATAGGACGCAAGCTGGAGTGCACATCCGTTCCGGGACTGACGATGACAGTAGGCGCCGTGTATGAAGACTATCCGTGGAACTCGTCTTTCCACGACTATGACGTAATGCTCTCAATGACAACCCAACGCAGCTTCAGCTATGACGGGCAGGACAACCTGGCAGGCAACGACCGCTACTACTCGTTCATAAAAGTAAGCAAGGGATGCAATCCTGAGCAAGGCGACTTTGATGATAAGGTGAACAGAATAATAGACAAGTTTCTTACCGAGCTTGAAATGGAAGAGATAGAATTTTCGTTGAAATTCACTCCCATATCAGAATACCACCAAGAGGACAGCTACTTTAAGCAGACGTTCCTTATGATGATTATTTTAGCGGCCGTGATTCTTGCGGCAAGCGTGCTAAACTATCTGCTGATTGTGATTGGAAACACGGTTAAAAGGGGACGCGAAATGGCAGTAAGGAAATGCTACGGGGCCATGCCGCGTAACATATTTGGCATAACAGTAGCCGAAACACTGGTACATGTCGTGCTGGCAATGGCACTGGCCGCGGCACTGATATACGCCTGCAAAGGCTCGATAGAGACGCTGCTGTCGGCACCGGTAAGTTCGCTTTTCACGGGTAAAGGCACACTGTTCCTCGCCGTATTGCTGATAATTGTGTTCGTTGTGAGCGCCCTGCTGCCGGGCAAAATATATAATACCGTGCCCGTAACGACGGCCTTCCGCAACTTCACAGAGAGCCGCAGACGGTGGAAGATTGCACTGCTGGCTGTGCAATTCGTATTCGTCAGCTTCCTGGTCTGCCTGTTGCTGGTTGTCAACAGACAATATTCGAAGCTCGTAGACTTCGACCTCGGCTACTCATACGACCGCCTCGCAACAGTCAACGTAAGCCGGATAAAGGGTGAAAAGCGGAACGCCATGGTGACCGAACTAAGCAAGATGCCGGAGATAGAAGACTGGACGGCAGTAACAGCGCCCTTGTTCTCAAACGGCGGCGGCAACAACATAGTTGACCCGGAAACAGGAGAGGAGATGTTTAATGCCAACGACCTGTACATGGCAGGCGCCAACTGTCTCGACATGTTGGGCATAAGGCTAAGGCAGGGACGCGGATTCAACGCCAACAGCGACAGCCTGAAAGAGATGATGGTAAGTCCAGACTTCGCACAGAAGCTGAAGAACGAGAAGGGATGGAAAGACGTTACCGGACACAAGATACTGATAACGGAGCACAGCCAGACGGGCAAAGACCTGTTCACCATCGTAGGCATATACGACAAATTTCACGCCAACACGGCACTCGATGATGACGGCCGCCCCACAATGATGTTCTACTCAGCCCCTTACGGAAGCTACATCAACTATTTTCTGCTGAAATTTCATGACCTAACGGCAGACAACATACAGGCCGTGCAACAACGTCTGCAACAGCTGTATCCTGACGAAACAATCATCGTGGACAGCTACACACGGCAACTGAACGCATGGTATGACAGCGTAAAACATTTCCGCTCGGCTGTCATGATAGCCGGAATATGTGCTTTGCTTATAGCCTTGATGGGACTTATAGGCTACGTAAACGACGAGATGCAGAGGCGAAGCAAGGAAATAGCCATACGCAAGGTGAACGGCGCAACAACCATGAACGTGCTGCGAATGATGCTTGGCAACGTGCTGCTAACTGCCGCTCCGTCGGCAATAGCAGGGGCAATTCTTGCCGGGATTGCGGCAGGCAAATGGCTTGAGGACTTCAGCGTGAAGACAAGCATGAGCCTGTGGCTCTTTGCAGTCGGCATATTTGCGGTATTGGCCGTGATTGCCTCGACCGTAGCCCTAAACGCTTATCGTACGGCAAATAGTAATCCTGTAAAATACTTGAAAAATGAATAGGCGCCAAAGCCTTAAAAACAGGCATTGGGAATAATAATAGAAACAATTAAACAAACCAAGTTCCTGAATACGGTGAAAGCCGCAAAGGAACATAAAAAGAACAGAATATGATAAAGGTAGAAAATCTTAGCAAGTCGTTCCGCACGGAAGAGGTGGAGACTATAGCGCTTGACAACGTAACGTTCAACGTGGAAGACGGTGAGTTTGTGGCCATAATGGGACCTTCGGGATGCGGCAAGTCCACGCTGCTTAACATTCTCGGACTGCTGGACAATCCTACATCCGGGCAATACTGGCTTGACGGACAGGATGTGTCGCTGCTGAAGGAAAAAGACCGCACAGGCATACGCAAGGGACAGATAGGCTTTGTGTTCCAGAGTTTCAACCTCATTGACGAACTCAACGTGGAAGAGAACATAGAGTTGCCTCTTACCTACCTTGACGTAAGTAGAACGGAAAGGAAACAGAAAGTACAGCAGGTAATGAAGCGCATGGGCATAACACACCGTGCAAAGCACTTTCCACACCAACTGTCAGGCGGCCAGCAACAGAGAGTAGCAATAGCCCGCGCCGTTGTGTTCGGCCCCAAACTGATACTGGCCGACGAGCCTACTGGAAACCTCGACTCGAAGAACGGTGCCGAAGTAATGCGCCTGCTGACCGAGCTTAACCAGGACGGCACGGCAATAGTGATGGTTACGCACAACGAGCACGACGCCAAGATAGCCCACAGGACTATACGTCTTTTTGACGGAAAAATTGTAACTGAACCTTACACATAATCTACATTTACGGAATATGAGCCAAGGAATAATTCCATCCGAGACTATTAATCAACACTCCTGCCATCAGTAAACACGGCCGGCAATGAATATTATAGGACAACGGACGCACTTTTACGGCATAAAATGACTAACTTTACAGCCGTAAAAACAATCTGCTATGAAGAAGTCAATAATATTTATTTCGGCACTGATGGCAGTAGTGCCGTCGTTAGGACAACAGACAGACAAGGCTCAATGCACCGAAAGCCAGTGCAAAACATGCACAATGGTGCATCCGTGGGCTGGCAAGCGTGTTGGCTTCCTGGGCGACTCGATGACCGACCCGAGAAACAACAGCAAGGACGTACCTAAGAAATACTGGAACTACCTGCAGGAAATGCTTGGGATAACGCCTTACGTATACGGCGTCAGTGGACGCCAATGGGACGACATTCCACGACAGGCGGAGAAACTGAAATCCGAGCACGGCGACAGCGTTGACGCGATAACGGTGTTTATCGGCACGAACGACTTCAACGCAGGAGTGCCCATCGGCCGGTGGTATGAAGAGAGCGAAGGTAATGTAACGGCTGCCGTTCACGGCGAAAGAAAGGAATACAAGCGCAAACGGCGCACGCCGGCAATGGACAAAAACACCTTCAAGGGACGAATAAACATAGCCGTGGAGAGGTTGAAAACACTGTTTCCCGACATACAGATAGTGCTGCTTACGCCCATACACCGCGGCAGGGCGGAGTTCGGTGAATACAACCTGCAGCCGGACGAAAGCTGGCAGAACGTGTGCGGAGAATATTTCAGCGCATACGTAGAGGCTGTAAAAGAAGCAGGTAACGTATGGGGCGTGGCCGTTGTAGACCTTAACGCCGTAAGCGGAATGAACCCTATGGTGGAGGCGCAGCAGCAGTATTTCCGCAGTGCGGAGACAGATCTGCTGCACCCAAGCGACAAAGGACAGCGCCGGCTGGCACAGACATTGGCGACACAGCTGGCGGCACTGCCCGTATTCTAATAAAAAGGCCGGGCTATTGTCCGGCCTGTATCCTGTCGCGGCACTGCTCCATGAGCCACTTAGGCGTGCTTGTAGCTCCGCAGATGCCCACAGTCTCGACACCTTCGAGCCATGACGGGTCTATCTCGTCGGGCCCTTCTATGAGCCGGCTGTTGGGATTGACGCTCTTGCACTCGTTAAACAACACACGGCCGTTGCTGCTCTTGCGTCCGCAGACGAAAAGGATAAGGTCGTGACGGCGTGCAAAAGCACTGACATTAGGCATGCGGTTAGCCACTTGGCGGCATATAGTGTCAAAGCTCTTGAAGGTGGCTTCGGGCGAAATATGCTCCTGAATGTAATCGATTATGCGGTGAAACTCGTCGAGCGACTTCGTTGTCTGCGAGTAAAGATATATGTCGCGGTTGAAGTCGAGTGCCTTGACATCGTCAAGATTAGCCACAACAATGGCACGCCCGTTGGTCTGTCCGACGAGTCCGAGCACCTCTGCATGTCCAGGTTTGCCAAAGATGACAATCTGGGCGTCTGGGTTGGAGTCGAACTTCTGCTTTATCCTGCGCTGCAACTGCAATACGACGGGACACGTAGCATCGATAATCTCTATCTTATTCCGCTGCGCAAGGGCATACGTCTCTGGCGGTTCGCCGTGGGCGCGAAGCAACACCTTGACGCCTTCGAGGCGGCTCATCTCGTCGTGGTTTATAGTTATAAGGCCCATGCGGCGGAGGCGTTCGCACTCCATGCCGTTGTGCACTATGTCGCCCAGGCAGTAAAGGGTATTGCCACCGGCAAGTTCTTCCTCGGCCTTGCGTATGGCCGTGGTGACGCCGAAGCAGAAACCACTGCCGCTGTCTATCTCTATTTGCATGGTTTGTCCGTCTTGTTTTTGCGGGCCGGCAGGAGGCGGCACATGCCGCCAGAACAGGCCGGCCCAATGTATTTACTTACCCGAATACAGGTCGAGCAACTCCTTGGCGGCGGCAAAGCTGGTGCGTCTGCCGGCAAGGACGGAGTCTTCGGCGTCCTTAAGACGCTGCTGTATGACGGGATTGTTATAGAAATTGGAACGCAGATGCTCGTTGATAGTCTCATACATCCAGTACTTGCTCTGCTCATTGCGACGGTAGGCAAAATAGCCGTTGTCCTTGACAAAGTCAAAATACTCGTACACCATGTCCCATACCTCTTTCACGCCCGTACCGTAGAAGCCACTGTAACATAGCACCTTGGGCAGCCAGCCGCTGTCCGGCGCGGGGAAGAAGTGGAGTGCGTTGCGGAAGTTGCGCGCTGCAAGGTGGCACTTGTCCACATTCTCGCCATCGCATTTGTTAATGATAATTCCATCAGAAATCTCCATAATACCACGTTTGATGCCTTGCAGCTCGTCACCTGTGCCAGCCAGCTGTATGAGCAGGAAGAAGTCTACCATGGAGTGGCAGGCCGTCTCGCTCTGTCCCACACCCACCGTCTCGACAAATATCTTATCGTATCCGGCCGCCTCGCAGAGTATTATGGTCTCGCGGGTCTTGCGTGCCACGCCACCCAGCGAGCCTGCCGTTGGACTAGGACGGATGAATGCGTCAGGGTGCTGAGACAGTTTCTCCATGCGCGTCTTGTCGCCGAGAATACTGCCCTTGGAACGCTCCGAACTGGGGTCGATGGCCAGCACCGCCAGCTTTCCACCTGTGCGTTCGAGCACATGCATGCCAAACTGGTCTATGGATGTGCTCTTTCCGGCACCTGGCACACCGCTTATGCCTATGCGCAGGGAGTTTCCACTGTATGGAAGGCATTTCTCAATGACCTCTTGCGCCTTGGCCTGATGGTCTGGGTTGACGCTTTCTATGAGCGTAACTGCCTGACTCAGGACGGTGACGTTACCTTTAAGTATGCCCTCTACCATTTCGGCGGCAGTCATCTCGTGTCGTTTGAAGCGCCCACGCTTGAGGTAGGGGTTCACTGTCGACGGCTGTTCCACGCCGGCATTGACGGTAAGGCCCTTGTATTCTTTGCTGTTTTCAGGATGGTCCATAATATATGTCAGTATTTTAATGATAGTGGTAAAAAATTGTTTTTTGAACGGCGGAGATCCACTGGTACAAGAGATAACCGGGCGTTTATTTCACCTTGACGTGTATAACGACCTTAGACTTGTCGGGATCGTTGGTTATCATGAGCACTCTAGGTTTACTCCTGGCAGTCTTCAAATGTTTCTTGTACGCCGTTATCTTGAGCTTGGCCGACTCGCCAGATTCAAGCCTCGACTTGTTAAGCCCCACCTTAAGGCCACGGGTAAACATCTGCATCGAACTGATATTGAGCCGGCTCTTGCCTTGGTTTTCGATAATGATGGTACCGCTCTTCTCGTCCTTGTCGTCAAATGAGCCAAGGTCGAGGGTCTCGGCAGACAGCTTCAGAACAGGAGCGTTGAGCCTTTGGGTCTCGGACATGTTCCTGAACTCGGGCAACAATACGGCCGATATGGAAATCTCCTTATCCTCGCTTACGTTGTCACCGGGGAACATGCCGAGGTACACAGACGACTGCGTAAGGCCGTAATTGCGCAACCTAGATGAATTGAGAGTCAGCGTAGCCACACCCGTATGCCCGGGGGCTATGGTTGTCGGCGACACGGACGCCGTAATATAGTCAGGCAAATGCATCACAACGGGGCTGACACTCTGCGTGCCGCTGTTGATTATATGTATCTTCTGGACCGGAGTTTCGCCGAGGTTTACATCGTCGAACTCGATGTTGTTCTTATCGGCGCGCACGCTGCCGAGAGTGAAGTCGTAAAGTCCCGTAAAATCGGTCAGATGGTCTACAACCACTCCGCGCATCGTCAGGTACAGCGGTTTGTCCGAGGCGTTGCTGTAAATGGCCGCCTCTTTATAGAAATGCCCTAACTGGCGGGCGTCGAAAGTAACTTCAACTGTGAAATTGTCGCCTTTTGAAATGACGCCTTTCGGATAGTCTGCCACAACACAGTCACAGCTTGTACGTACCGTGTCTATTATCAGGTCACTACCCTTGTTGCGCAACTCGAACTTCGCGGTAACAGGACTTTCGTAAAGCACGTTGCCACAATCAATCACTTCGTGCTTCGCCGATATGCGCTGTGCATGCACATCGAGCGCAGCCCCCAGCAGCAAAGCGGCAAATATAATGTTTCGTTTCATATACGTTTTATTTTACTTCAATAGCTTGTGAAGCCGTGCGTGCCGAATATTCGGGAGCATAGGCACACTCTACCGTACACGTTCCGGTTTCGTATCTGCCAGCACGGTCTATGTAATATTCTGTCTCTACAACGTGCGTACCCTTGCCCATCATGTCAAAATAATAGTATGTAGCGTTGTCCTTAGGCGCACAATAGTAGCCCCAGTGGTAACCGCTGAACTGTGCCAAAGGCTCCATGCACGCTGCACGTTTATCCTTTACTTGTACGTAGTCGTAGTCGCGGTCGGCCTTAATCGTGATGCGCACCTTGACACGGTCGCCAACATTAAGCGTCGCCGCAGGCTTGCCGTCACGCCCGAGCAGTTCCCTTGTAACCGTAAACCCGGCTGACGCAGACTCTATCGACGACATTTCCTGCAGCGATTGGGCGTAAACCGCACCCCAAGACGTACCTTCCGATGTCTTCGTTACTGTGAAAGTATTGGCATCTTCCGGCACTACGGAAGTCTTGACGTATCCGAGTCCGGCAGTGGCTTCCGGCGCGTCAAGCTGCTTTCCGTCGATTGAAAGTTTAGCCTGTTCCCTGCTGTCAAGCACGCTCATGTTTCCGTTCATGAACGCGTAGACAGCATTAACGCTGTTTATCGGCGTGTCCCATGCCTGCGTACGCTTCTGTTGCAACAGCCAACGCTTCATCTCTTCCATCGTCGAAGCGTATCCGTCAGCGTCGACAAGGGTCATTGCCTCGATTGCCATTACCTGTGTTGGTATGTGGTAGTCAAACCAGCTGTAACCGGCCCTCGGTGAGTCGTAATAACGCCCCATTTCTTCAGTAGCAACGGTATATTCATCCAGACTCTTGACATATTCGCCTGCCAGCCCTTTCTCGCCATTACCAGCCAGCACGACTGCCATCATAGCCTTATTGTAAAGGCTCAGACCGGCATTGTTGTCCTTTACATCGGCGAGTACGTAATCGGCCGCCTCACGCTCTTCCTGCGACATTTGCCAGCCGCTCAAAGTGCAGATGTACAGATAACGCACGGCATTGTCCCAATTCGTTACATATTTCTTGCCTTCCTTACGCCACTTCTTTACTTCTTTCACGTTGTCAACAACTTCTTTTCCGAGGAACTTCATGGCCTTGTCCACCATGCTTGAAGTATAGCCCTGCTTGCCCGTCATCTTGTCAAGACGCACAAGCGTTTCGACAACGCTTGCCGTAAGGCTGAACGAACCGTAAGGCATGCCCTGCCACCAGCACCACGAACCGTCGGCCTGGTTTTGCAGTTTGCGCAGCTTGTCAAGAGTCGTCGTAAGATTGTTTGTAAGGGTCGACTCGTTGAAATAGTTTGCAAGCAGCTGCTTCTGCTCGGCTTCCAGTCCAGCATCAGCCACCCACGGAGTTTCGTCAAGCACGATGTTCTTCAGTTCCTGGTTGCGTTCAAGACTACTCATCAGGCTCCCCTGCCCCGGCTCCAACCGCCACTGGTCGAACACAGCCTTTATCCTCGGCGACTGCTTCATCAGGTATGCGCTTATACTGTTGGCGTAATACGCCGTGGCAAGACTTATCACATCGTCATCGTCAACATTGCCTATGTACGGCAACGCCTGTATCATCAGCCAAGCAGGGTTGTTGGTGTATTCCACTGTCAGCTTCTCGTTGCGTCCGCCTTCGGGGAACAGCTTTTGCAGGTCTATCGTATTCGTACCGGCTCCGTGCTGTGTGAACGGCACGGTAGTAGTCACCAGCTCGGCATTAGGCAGAACAGGCAGATAATGCTGCTCGCCGTCACTGAAGTCCTTGCCCTCGGCAAATATCCTGCAAACAAGCAGGGCGTTGTTGGCGTTGGGGTAATAGTTGAACGTCACAGCGCCCGTAGAATCCGCCTCGACCTCAAAATTCTTCTTAACCTCAAGCACGGTCTTCTCTGTTTCGGGGTCGACAAGCTGCATAACGGCCGTGCCCTTAACCTTCTTACCAGAAGTATTGAATATCCGCGTTGAGATCTGCGCACGGTCGCCTACACGCACAAAGCGCGGCACATTAGGCTGCACCATGACCTTCTTGCTCGCCACTGCCGTAGCGTCTATCTGTCCGTTATTCATCTGCTTGTCGTGGGCGAAGCCCATGAAGCGCCACGTGGTAACGCTTTCGGGCAAGGTGAACTTAACCGAAACGTTGCCGTCCGCATCTGCATTGAGGGCGGGATAAAAGAACGCCGTCTCTTCAAGATTTTCACGCAACTGCACTCCTGCACCGGCCTTGCCTGAAGTCTTGCCATCGGCAGTAACAACGTTTTCGCTTAACACGGCCTGCTCTACTGTAGCAGCATCTGCCATAACGTCTGACGCCGTCTTGCTCATAGCCATGTTCTTCTGCGGTGCGGTCGAAGACGCCATAACCCGTGAGCCCCTGAGCATAATGCCAGGAGCGGCACCAGAAAGCTCTTCCTGCGTCACAAAACCATACACGCTTCCATATTTGTTTCCTGAAGAGGTGTCGATTCGGCCGAAGTCCAAAACCGGCACTACCGGCAGCTTCAACGCCGCGCCATTACCGAAGAAGAGCGAGCTGAAACTTGGTTTGTGCCACTCGGTATAAGGCAACGACTGCGACATGTACGGAGCAAACCACCACGAGAACGGTTCTATCTGGTCTAACGACGAATCGTACATCGATGCAACAAGCTGCGCCTCGGCAGGCTTGCCGTCAGGACGTGTTATGTTAAGCGTCCACTCCTCTTTCTGCCCGGGAGTCAAGCGGTTGCGGAAAGTCTTCCATTTCAACACGAGCCTCTTGTCCGGCAGCGGTTTTGCTATTCCTACACTGTGCGAATAAGCCTGACCGTCTTTCACCCAAACAAGGCTGATGCGCAGTCCATCGCCATACTCGTCCTTGTATGTAATCTTGCGTGTAGCCACCTCTCCGTCAAGTTCGTAAGTGCCGCTTTTCAGCAACTTATTACCCGAAACCACGGTATACAGCACATGCACGTCTTTGTCCGACGAACCGAACTGCATGTAAACAGGGCCGCCGTCGCGCGGGAACTCGCTTCCGGATACGTAGAACCAGTCGGGAGTCTTGACGCACGGCACGGTATCTTCATAGCTGAAAACGTAGAAGTCGCGCTTAACGGTATCGTTGCCCCATACCGCCGTCAGTGTGTGCTTGCCTGATTTAAGATTAGCAGCCGTGTTCCATGTCAGCTCCGTGTCGACGTTCGCCTTAGCCTTGAACTCTCCGTCAATGCCGCTTACAGTGTAAACTACATCGCCCGGAATGTCGTTGCCGGCTGAATTCTTCAGCGTAAACCTTATTGTTTTCAGGCTGTCGCGAAGTGTCTTTTCTGGCATATTGCAGTCAAATGCCGTGGCCTTGCTGCCCAACGGCAGGCTTAACGAGCCGTTATGGCTCTCGCCGGCCTGGTCGGTTACGTCCGCCTCGGCAACAATATTATAAAATCTCGGTATCCTGTAGAAGTTCTCACGGCTCACGCCCAAACCTTCAGCCCAGACTGGCAAAACCATAGGCATATCTATCTTAAACGTTCCGTCGGCACCGGTTACGGTTTCGCCTTCGGCAAGGATGTTACTGTTAAGCTCGTCAATATTTGCCGCCGGACTGTAATAACACCACCACAAGGCCTGGTTGCGGCGCACGGTGTACTTCACTTTTGCGCCCTGCACCGGCACGCCTGAATAAGCCTTGGCGCGGCCGGTAACGGTCAGCGTGTCGCCGTTGGCATATTTTCCGTTAACTTCATCGAACACTACCTCGAACGTAGGACGCTTGTATTCCTCAACCCGGAACCCTACCGAACCAGACAACGCCGTCTCGGTACGTATGGTATAATTGCCCGTCAGTCCGCCCTGCGGCAGCACAAAGTCGGCAGAAGCCGTGCCGTAAGCGTCGGTTGTAACGTACTTTTCGGCCACGGTCTTATAGTTGGCGTCCTTCAGCGTCAGCTTGATGCTCCTGCCTTCAACGGCCGTCTGATCCAGTTTGTCTATGTGACGCAACACAGCCGCAACGTGTACGGTCTGTCCGGGGCGGTATATGCTGCGGTCGGTAAACAGCGAAACGACGTCGCGGTTTGTTTTATTTTCACTGTAATAGAATCCGGACAAGAATGTGTCGAACGGCATCGCGTTGTCGCCGTCGCAAGTTGCACGGACACGGTCTCTCGAACTTCTTGAAACTGGAGCATAAACAACTTCGCCGTTTACGTCACAGCTTAGGGTCTTCTTCTTATTGTCCATGTCCAATATCTCAATCTTCGCACCTTGCACGGGCTGTCCCGTTGTCGCGCTTACGGCTGCGAAACGAATCTTCGTTCCCGGCAGTTCCTGGCCCACTATGAACATGTCTGAAACAAACAGCAATCTCCGTTCCTGGTCTATGCCCTTGTTGTCGGGCGCAAGTTCCATAAGATATACGCCTACGGGCAGTCCCTTTATGTCAAACGAGTCTTCAACCACTTCATAGTCGGCATAGCCCGAATAGTCTTTCGTCATAGTCTTCACCGTGCCGCCTATGGCCTTCGCCTTTAATTTGGGATACTCCTCGCTTATACTAGGGTTTAGTTCCGTGTCGCCGCTTACGTCAAGCCGCGTCAACGTAAGCGTCAGCTTGTCTATGTTGCGCACCGTAACAGCCAGCTTCCTCATGCTGCCGGGCAGCATGACATCACTCTGCATCTCGGCGGTAAACTCAGGATTTGTAAGACTCTTCATGGCATTGTCCATTTCCTGTATTCGCTGCCACGAGCCCCAACGTTTCATTACATTCTCTATATATCCGGCCTTCTCTTTGGCTGTGACATCCTCCGCCCTTGCCATCATGTTGTATCTTTCCATCGCAACCTCTGCACATACAGGCAGGTCACCGTACACGCTGATGAGCGAGTCGAGCGACTTCACATATCTTGAACCGGCAAGTTTCCTCAGATACATCTCGCCGCTGTTCCTTGCGTCCTGCCTCACCATGTCGAGAGCGGTAAGCAACGTAGCGGTGCGGTTGCCAGTCTTGGCGTAATACGAATGCATCGTGGCATAGTCTTCAGCGGTATAGCCGATAAGGCTCAACAGGTCGTTGCCAAATAGGGCGGCGTCGCGTCCCTTGACCACGAACGGGGTGTATGCGTCGACCGTCTTCGAGGCTAGCATGGCGGGGTCGGCCATGGCTTTCTTGAAATAAGACGCTGCCGCGTCGCGCCCCGAAGTGCGCGGCACTGATGCTTCGGCGCACGTCTTGCCGAGGGCTGCATAGCACACGGCGGCCAGTGCGGGGTCGCTCTCCGCATATCCGGCGGCCTTCTGCTCGAGACGTGCCATCTGCGGCTGCAACGAGTCGGGCGATATTACGCCCCAAGTCCACATCATGTACCATTCGGCCTTCAGCAGCTGACCGTAATTCCTGTCTTTCTCGGCCTTGGCCACTATCTTCTCCAGATGCCCTATCTGCGTTTTTGGCAGGTCGCGTTTGGATGCATCCTCAACCTTTTTCCATAAATCATCATACCCGTCGGCATGCATCGCCACCGGCATAACTAAAAATATAGCAAGCAATGAAAGCACTGTTTTTCTCATGATGTATTATTTTTATGTTCACATATTACCTGTTTCCCGGCAGCCGTATCAATACGGCAACAACAGCCTGAACCGTTTTACAAAGGTAGGCAAATAACCTCAACCAGCAAAACGATTTAAAGTTTTTTCCTTTTTAACAAACATCTTTATGGCGTATGGCCATGCCGTTGCAAGTACGCAACAGGCACAACACCCCATGGCGTGACGCAGCCGAACGCGTCAGCGCGCACCGCCCGGCCTGCGCATTTCCCTCAACACGTGGCGTATGGCCAGCAAAGGATGATAAAGCACCATCCTCGGACCGGCGTAGCGCATCACCTCACGGACACGCCGTTTCATGTCCTTGCTGTAACAATGCACCTTGCACAACCTGCACGTAGGCTTGTCCTCGCCGAACGGACACCGCGACAGCCGGCCGCCAGCATAGTCAATCAAAGCCCGGCAACCGTCGCAAAGGCTTGCGTTGCCCTCCTTATGACGGCAATACAGGCGCACCATTATCTCGAACGTCCGCCGCTCCGCGTCCAGCCTCGGCGTCATGCCTAATCCCTTGCCCATCCGACCGCTTAGTCCTTCAGTTTTATCTTGCAATCATCAAGACTCTCAATAACCGCCAACGACTCAACGCGCATGCCTGCCTTCCTCAGGTATTCGCCTCCGTACTGGAAAGCCTTTTCGATGACAAAGCCCATGCCCGCCAGCTCGGCTCCTGCCTGGTTTACGAGGTCCATTATACCTTTTGCGGCGTTGCCGTTGGCCAGAAAGTCGTCGATAAACAGCACACGGTCGCCACGGCAGAGGAATTCGCTGCTCACGCAAACATCATAATTACGCTGCTTGGTAAACGAGAACACCGTTGTTGTAAGCATGCCTTCCATCGTCACCGGCTTTTTCTTCTTGGCAAAGACCACCGGCAGTTCGAGCAGATAGCCCGTCATTATTGCCGGCGCTATGCCGCTTGCCTCTATTGTGATAATCTTGTTAATGTCAGTAGAAGCAAAACGCCTCACAAACTCCACGGCGATTGATTTCATCAGGACAGGGTCCATCTGGTGGTTGATAAAGCTATCGACCTTAAGTATCCCGTTTTCAAGGCATTTGCCGTCGCGCAATATCCGTTCTTTCAGCACATTCATCTTTTTTATTTGCAAAGTTAGTGCAAGCCGAGTGAAATGCAAAATAAAAATGAGTGAAACGAGTTTTTATTTTCACTTCCGAGGCGAAGCCTAAGTTATTTAAAGTTAGTGCAAGCCGAGAGAAATGCAAAATAAAAATGAGTGAAACGAGTTTTTATTTTCACTTCCAAAGCGCAGCCTGACTTATTCAAAGTTAACGCAATCCGATTGAAAATTCCATAAAAACCAAAAGGTTACCTTTTGCGTTGTAAAAGGCTACATTTCATCGGGTAAAAGGTTATCTTTTGCACGCTAAAAGGTAACCTTTTGGAAAAGCGTCGTCCAAACGCCTTTACGCGCATGATGGCGAACGACAAGCCAGAACCATAATACACTGACAATCAGAAACATACAAAGCGCCCTAAAAATACAAAGCAAGTAAAACGCAGATGCCGGCTAAAGCTGTCGTAGCACAGGCGGGACGGTATGATGAAAACAAGCGCTTGCTGCGTAATACAGCCGGAAAAATATTCCACACGGCAGTCAGGCGCATCAAAAAAGTAAGGACACAGTAAGCCATTATGCCGAAAAATAATTAATTTTGCATTCACTATAAGCCGAACCTTTTAATACAAAAGCATTATGACACCTAAAGAAATACGCAACGAACTGCTTGCGCAGAAAATGATAAAGAACCTGAAGCGCCGCAACTTTGAAGCCTTCTACTGCCCTACGGCGGCAGAAGCCGTCGAGAAAGTGTCGTCGCTAATCCCCGACGGAAGCAGCGTTACGTGGGGCGGCTCTATGACGATACGCGACATGGGGCTGACCGCCGCACTGCACAAGCGCGACCTTGACATATTAGACCGCGACCTCGCAGCCGACCGCGACGAGGCGCAGCGCATTTACCGCAAGGCATTCTCGGCTGACTATTACCTGTCGAGCGTCAACGCGATAAGCGAAGACGGAGTCATTGTAAACATCGACGGCAACGGCAACCGAGTGGCCGCCATCACGTTCGGACCGAAAAAGGTTATCCTTGTGGTAGGCCTGAACAAGGTGACACAAGACGTGGAGAGCGCCCTGGCGCGCGCCCGCTCGACGGCAAGTCCTATCAATGCCGCCCGTTTCGACATCAAGACACCATGCCGCGCGGACGGAACATGCCACAACTGCAACTCTCCCGAGAGCATCTGCAACTACATACACTTCATGCGCAACTCGCATCCTGCCGGACGCCACACCGTCGTACTCGTAGGCGAAGACCTGGGATATTAAAACAGTTGCACTTATTCATAAAGATATTTTTTCTAAACTCTTGATACAATAAATGATTGTCTGCATTGCCGAGAAACCAAGCGTAGCAAGGGATATTGCCCGCATACTGGGGGCGACAGCCTCGCACGACGGATACATCGAGGGCAACGGATACCAGGTGACATGGACTTTCGGCCACCTGTGCACGCTGAAAGAGCCTGACGACTATACGCCGATGTGGAAGCGCTGGAGCCTCAGCGCGCTGCCGATGCTGCCCGCACGGTTCGGCATCAAGCTGATTGACGACCAGGGAATAATAAAACAGTTCGGCATAATAGAGAAGCTCATGCAGGCCGCCGACGGCATAATAAACTGCGGCGACGCCGGACAGGAGGGTGAACTCATACAGCGCTGGGTGATGCAGAAGGCGCAGGCAAAGTGCCCCGTGAAGCGTCTTTGGATTTCGTCGATGACCGACGAGGCCATACGCGAGGGCTTCAGTACGCTGAAAGACCAGAGCGAGTACCAGCCCCTGTACCTTGCCGGACTGAGCCGGGCCATCGGCGACTGGATTCTCGGCATGAACGCCACGCGCCTTTACACGCTGAAGTACGGACAAAACCGTCAAGTTTTATCGATAGGACGCGTGCAGACACCTACGCTGGCGCTGATAGTTAACAGGCAGAAGGAGATTGACAACTTCAAGCCCGAGCCTTACTGGGTGCTGTCAACCATATACCGCGACACGCTTTTCACGGCCACGGCGGGCAAGTTTACAAGCAAGGAGGAAGGCGAAAGCTCGTTCGCAAAGATAGCCGACAAGCCGTTCACAGTAACAGATGTGCAGAAGAAAGCCGGCAAGGAGGCTCCGCCCCACCTCTACGACCTTACGTCGCTGCAGGTGGACTGTAACAAGAAGTTCTCGATGAGCGCGGAAACCACGCTCAACGTGATACAGTCCTTATACGAAAAAAAGCTCACTACGTACCCCCGTGTGGACACGCAGTACCTCAGCGACGACATTTATCCCAAGTGCCCGGCTACCCTGAAAGGGCTGCGCGGGTACGAAGCGTTCACCCTACCGCTTGCCGACACCAAGCTGCCTAAGAGCAAAAAGGTGTTCGACTCGTCGAAAGTTACCGACCACCATGCCATAATCCCGACCGGCGTTCCGGCCTCAAGCCTCACCGACTTGGAGCGCCATGTCTACGATCTGGTGGCAAGACGCTTCATCAGCGTGTTCTATCCGGACTGCAAGTTCTCCACAACCACGGTCATGGGAAAGGTTGACGACGTGGAATTCAAGGTCAGCGGCAAGCAGATACTCGACCCGGGCTGGCGTGTATTATATTCAAAAGACACGCAGGCGGCCGACAACGACAACGCTAAAGAGCAGGACGAGGAGCGCACCCTGCCTGCTTTTACCAAGGGAGAGAGCGGCCCGCACACGCCGACGCTTACCGAGAAGTGGACGACTCCGCCGAAGTTTTACACCGAGGCGACACTCCTTAGGGCTATGGAAACGGCAGGAAAGTTTGTTGAAGACGAAGAGCTGCGCGCAGCACTTAAGGAAAACGGCATCGGAAGGCCTTCGTCGCGAGCCAATATCATAGAGACTCTGTTCAAGCGACGCTACATAAAGCGCGAGCGCAAGAACATTGTGGCCACGCCGACAGGCATCGAACTGATTGACACAATAAAGGAAGAACTGCTCAAAAGCTGCGAACTTACCGGCATCTGGGAGAAAAAACTGCGCGACATAGAGCACAAGAAGTATGACGCAGGGCAGTTTATCGACGAGTTGAAGCAGCAGATTACAAAGATAGTAAACGACGTTCTCGCCGACAACAGCAACCGCCGCGTAACCATCATGACGGACGAAGACCTGAAAAAGAAGCCACAGAAGAAGGCTGCCAAGCCCAAGCCAAAAAGCAAGACCGTGGCAACCGCCACTCCGGCCGGCAAACAACAGGACGGACAGACATTACCTGCCGATGACACGATAATAGGCAAAGTGTGCCCTGCCTGCGGCAAAGGGCACATAATAAAAGGCAAAACGGCATACGGATGCGACCGCTGGCGAGAGGGCTGCACTTTCCGTCTGCCTTTCAAACAATAAATAGCGGGAAATCAAGTTATTATATAAAAGTCCGCCACAGCCGCGCAACGCGGTGGCAAACGCCTGCCCCACGGCACGTACGAGTTGTGCGCACGGCATGTATCACACCAGGGCTTTTATCCCACTCGAATATGAAAGTCAAAGTCTCAACACATATTATATTAAGCCTAATGGCGCTGTTTCTTGTCTCGTGTGGCGCCGAACACTACATGAAGAAGGGCGAGAAGTTTCTCGCCATAGGCGAATATTACGACGCCGCGGCCGAGTTCAAGACAGCCTACAACAAGACTCCGTCGAAGGAAAGGGACAAGCGCGGCGAGCGCGCACGCAAACTTGCCTACTGCTACGACCGCATAAACTCGAACTCGAAAGCAATCGCCGCATACAGGAACGTCATCAGGTACAAGAAAGACAGCATCGACACACACCTCAACCTGGCACGCCTGCTGATGAAGGCGGCGAGCTACAAGGAGGCGGCAAAGGAATTCCAGCTGGTTTTGGACTCGCTGCCCGACAACGAACTGGCAAAGACCGGTCTGCTTGCTGCACAGACGGCGCAGGCCGAGAAGGAAGCCGGCTCACGATACATAGTGAAGAAGATGGACATATTCAACTCGCGACGGGCGGAGTATTCGCCGATGCTTTTCGGCGACGAGTACGACCAACTGTACTTCACCTCTACCCGCAACGAGGCACAGGGCGACGAGCTTAGCGGCATAACGGGCACCAAGCCCGGCGACATATTCTACTCGCAAAAGGACGAGAACGGCAAATGGCAACGCCCGGAGACGATAGAATCAGGCCTCAACACCGAATTCGACGAGGGCGCATGCTGCTTTACGCCGGACCAGCGCGAGATGTACCTCACACAATGTGTTACCGACCCAAACTATCCGAGGTTTGCCACGATTGTTACATCGGCGCGTTCAGACGCATCATGGGGCAAACCGCAACCACTCGAAATAACGCGCGACACGCTGTCAAGCTACGCCCATCCGGCCATATCGCCCGACGGGATGTGGCTCTACTTCACGTCTGACATGCCCGGAGGCAAGGGCGGACTCGACATCTGGCGCATACGAATAACCTCAGCCGGACTTGGAGGTGTCGAGAACCTGGGCGAACCTATCAACACGCCGGGCGACGAAATGTTCCCTACGTTCAGGCCCAATGGCGACCTGTATTTCTCGTCCAACGGCCATAAGGGACTGGGCGGACTCGACATTTACATCGCAAAAGTTGACCCGAAGACCAGACGTTTCGTACTCGAACACCCTGGGTATCCGCTCAACTCGCAGGGCGACGACTTCGGCATGACGTTTGAAGGGCTGCACAACCGTGGCTTCTTCTCGTCCAACAGGGGCGACGCACGCGGCTGGGACCACATCTACAGCTTCGAGAAACCGGAGATAATACAAACCGTGAAAGGCTGGGTCTACGAGATGGACGGCTATGAACTGCCCGAAGCGCAGGTACACATGGTGGGCAGCGACGGCACCAACCTGAAGCTGAGCGTCAAGGGCGACGGCTCGTTCACGCAGGCTATAAACCCGAACGTGGACTACATCTTCCTTGCAACCTGCAAGGGTTTCCTCAACCACAAGGAAGAACTTAAGGTAAAACCCGTCACTGAATCGGAGGAATACGTATTGCAATTCCCGCTGGCCTCGATACGCGTGCCCGTCTTGATTGACAACATTTTCTACGACTTCGACAAGTATACGCTAAGGCCGGAATCAGAGAAAGCTCTCGACGAACTTGTAAAACTGCTGAACGAGAATCCAAATGTTACCATTGAGCTGAGCGCACACTGCGACTACAAAGGCAGCGCGGAATATAACAAGACGCTGTCGCAAAAGAGAGCTGAAGCCGTGGTCAACTACCTGATTAGCCACGGCATAGCCAAAGACAGGCTTTCACCCGTAGGCTACGGTAAGGAAAAACCGAAGACAATACGCAAGAAGCTGACCGAGAAATACCCGTGGCTGAAAGAGGGCGACGTGCTGACCGAGGAGTTCATAAAGAAGCTCGACGAGGACAAACAGGAAATATGCAACCAGCTTAACCGCCGTACGGAGTTCGTAGTGCTGCGCATCACATACGGCATGTTTGACGAGAAAGGCAACCTGAAGAATCCGCCCAAGACGCAGGAACCTGCCAACAGCGGAAGCAACGGCGACGACCTGTTCTTCGATTTTGAATGACCATGACCGTCAACAAGGTTCCAGCTGTAACACACTGATAATCAGCATACTGCTAAAAGGCGGCCTTTTGCAATGCAAAAGGCCGCCTTTCGTAACATAAAAGGGTTCATCAGACAAATGACGTGATAACAAAGTTGAAAAGTAAAAAATAGCT
>DGYMR06203__coassemble_662_pt1 | contig 40878 bp, 29 predicted proteins | sample DGYMR06203__metabat2_low_PE_044 | metagenome-assembled genome bin DGYMR06203
CGAAGGCTTTGAGCAGCGTTTCATACTCGCCGCCTATGCCCTGATAGGCGTTGCGTACCATCTCTGCCGTCACAAACGCCTCACGGTCGGATATGCGCTGGTAGTGCTTGATGATTTGCGCCTTGATGTTGTCAAGCGCAAGGTTCGTTTCCCTTGCCTCCAAACTCTTGCCTTTGGCACGGTTGCCCTTTGCATCCCAAAGTTCTTTTGAGATGCTCCGCTTGCAACTGAACTGCGCCACCGTCCCGTTGATTGTAACCCGTCCCATGATGGGGACAATCCCATTCTTCTCCTTGCTGCCATTCGCATAGAACAGCACGCGAAATGTACTCCTTGTCATACTCGTTCTTTTTTGAGTGCAAAACTATAAATCAACGAGTTAAACCTTGACAAGCAAACCTATGCAGAACGGCACAAACGGGACGGAGAGTGTTAAATCTGCATTTTCTGACGGGTAACGAATAGGAAACCGTTCTTTTGCTCCAATCCTCCCAAAAGCTGTTTTCAGCCTTTCTCTCAATTTCGGCAATTTTCTCCTAACTGCTTAATCTTCAATTCCTAATTCGCATTTCTGCCGAAATCTGTCGGATATTCCACAGATTTTCAGTAACTTTGCTTTTGGTAGTTACAGCGGTATTGTCCGCAATTCTTCGTTTTTTAGTATTATGAATATGCGGCAGTCTTTGTTAATCACCATATTTACAGGTATTTACGATTCATTTTATTTAAGTTAAGATAACGACAGATATATGGAACAGATATTCAGGGTCGGCATTATAGGTGCCGGCAAGATAGCGGCCTCGATGGCCGAAACGGTAGGGCGTATGCCTGAGGCATGTCTTTATGCGATAGCGTCGCGCAGCATGGAGAAGGCCCGTGAGTTTAAGGACAAATGGGGCGCGGAGAAGGCTTACGGCTCTTATGACGAACTGATACATGACCCGCAGGTTGACCTGATTTACATCGCCACTCCGCATTCGCATCATTATGAACAGGCTCGCCAGTGCCTGCTTAACGGCAAGGCCGTGCTGTGCGAAAAGACGTTTACCGCCAACAAGGCGCAGGCTGAAGAGCTGGTGGCGCTGTCGCGTGAGCGCAAGGTGTTCCTCGCCGAAGCCATCTGGACACGCTACATGCCTTTCTCAAAGGAGATTGTACGTATGGCGCACGGCGGCGGACTGATAGGCCGGCCACGCATGCTGACGGCCAATCTTGGTTATCCGATAGAGCAGAAGGAGCGCATACGCAGGCCTGAACTGTGCGGCGGCGCGCTGCTCGACTTGGGCGTTTATCCCATCAACCTTGCGTTCATGCTGTTTGGAAATGCGCCTGAGCGTGTCATGTCGTGCTGCACGAAGAACGAGCTTGGTGTAGACTTGCAGAACAGCATGACTTTCGTTTATCCGGGCGGTGAAATGGCTGTGATGCAGACCACGGCACGCTGTGCCAACGACCGCATGGGGGTTGTGTCGGGCGACAAGGGCTATATGGTTATCGACAACATCAACAATCCGCACACGGTAACGGTGTACGACGCCGACCACAGGCAGACGGGCGTTTACAACTGTCTGCCGCAGATTACCGGCTACGAATACGAGGTGTATGCGGCAATGGAAGCCATACGTAAGGGAATGATCGAGCCGGAGGACATGCCGCACGCTGAAACCTTGCGGATAATGGGTCTGCTGGACAGCCTGCGCAAGGAGTGGGGCGTGGCTTATCCGGCGGACTTATTAATTTAAGTGAAGAGTGAAGAACGAAGAGTGAAGAATTTAAGTGAAGAGTGAAGAATGCTGCTGTATATGTTAATTCCGCCGGAGCATGGCTTGGTGGGCGCATGTCCGGCGGAACGTCAGGGTAGGGCTACGGCGCCGTTATATGGCGGCGTTCACTCCGAATGCGCCGAGTATGGCGGTAGCCACTGCAATTACGATTTTCAGAATCAGCGAGATGTTGTTTTTGTCCTTTGTTCCCATTGTCTTTGTTTTATGTGAGTTAGTTTTCAGGTTGGTTTTAATGTTTTTACAGATGCCTGTATGCCAGGCGTTCAGTCAGTTCAGTCAGTGTCAGTCTGTCGGTTTTCGGTGCCCGCCGGACTGTTGGCGCCCGGCAGGCAGGGGTAGGGGTCAGACTCCCGGCTCAACGTCGTCGAGGGCGGAGTCAACGGCGTTCTTGGGCAGCTCCTGCACCTTGCATCCCGAGAGCAGGGCGCGCACGCGGGTCTTGTCCTTCTCTATTTTCGTCTCGGGCTGGAAGAGCACGTGCACCGACTTTACGTTGTTGCTCGCGGTGAACTCGCCTACGGTGAGCGCGGGCTTGGTGCTCATGCCGATCTTGAACGAGCCGAGGCGGTCGAGCTTGACGCGGTGCGACATCTGGAGGTGCTTCTTCATCGTCTCCACCAGCTCGCTCAGCACCGCCACGATGTCGGCTCGCTTCACGGTGCAGTTGGCCTGCATTTCCTCGGCAAGGTCGTCTATGTCTACCGTGCCCGTGTGGACGGCGCGGGCGTACCACTGTCCCTTGAATTTTGAACTTGTCCTGTTGTCCTGGTAAAGTTTATAAAATACTGCCATAATTGTTAATTTGTTTTAGTTGGTTTGTTTTTTGAAAATTGGTTGTTTACTCTCAGTTGTTTTTGTGTAGGACGTCTTACGGGTGCAAAGGTACGGCGCGGCGGCGGTTTTTCCAAGCGCCAGGCATTGATAGAGCATGAGTGAGGCCGTTGATATTTCATAACCGGCTGACATCCAGACTGTTGCCGCCATGGGGCGGGGCAGGGGCTTTCAGCCCGCCGTATGCCGCCTTTTGCGCCGCCGCAGGCTGTGTTTTGCCGCCCCGGAGGTGGCCTTTTGCAACGCGCTGTGTGCCAGGCCGTTGCGCCGCCGGCGGCTGAGCAGGGTGGGGCAGGCTTGCCTTGTGTTTGCAATTTTTAATAAAAACGGGGCTAAATATATATGCTTGTGAACTTATTGTGCACGCTTGCGCCGTAATTTTGCAGCCGGTCAGGTTTCCGACAGGCCCGGCCGTGCAAACAACATAACTAAACAATAAAAAAATGATTACAATGATTATCGAAATGTACACAGGCGACGGTGCCGTCACAGAGTATTCAAGCACATTGACCAAGGAGCAGCGCAAGCACGCCCGCAACCAGATGACCATGCACTTCTGCGAGCTGCTTGAGCGCTCGCGGTACGAGAACCTTTACTGGATGGGCAGCATGATAGACCTTGTCGACCTTGCCCACGAGGTATACATGACCGAGACGCTCATCGACCGCGAGGGCCATCCGCTGCCGTTCGGGCTGATAGCCAGGCGCATCTTCGCCGCGCTGCACATGCCCATGCCCTCGAACCTCTACTCCATGGCATACAACGCGCGCAACCGCAAGGGCGTCAAGCAGACGTCAATGTTCAGCCGCTACTGCCTCATGCTCTACGACATGAAGGCGCAGCGGCCGCTCAACAGGATGGTGGAGCGCCGTGGCTGACGGCTGCCTGGCGGGCGTACCGGCCGCCGCATAGGGTTTTCCCCATGCTGTTTTAGGGATTACTCTTTGCCGGCACGCCGCTTTAGGCTTAACTTTGCAGCCGTAAACTTACGCCGTCAAGGCGTGGCACGGGGCTGAGGCATGGCGCAGGCTGTTTAGTGTCAATAGATTATGAAGTTATAAAGGTTAAGATTGTAAGTAGGGACGACGTGTGTTATTATGTGTTAGTCAGCCTGAAAGCGCCTGCCCTGACCATGGGGCGTCCGGAGAGCCGGCCGCCCCGTTGCCGCCCCGACGTCGCCGCCAAGTCGGAAAAATCTGCTGAAATATTTTTTTTAGAACTTGTTTTTGGGTAATTTTGCAGGGTGAATTAAAGGCGATAAGGCGTAATGAGGCCCGGCGGCAAGCCCACCGCGCTTGTCTTTCTGCAACAGCGGCCCCGCCTCCGTATTTGTACCTTTGACACCTGGAAACAATTTTATGTAAACTATTTATTTTTCTTCTCTATACCTATGGTCAAGAAAGACAACGGGCTAACGCCGATGATGAAGCAGTTTTTCTCGTTCAAGGCGCAGCACCCCGACGCCCTGCTGCTGTTCCGCTGCGGCGACTTCTACGAGACATACCTGCAAGACGCCGTCGACGCCAGCCGCATACTCGGCATAACGCTGACGCGCCGCAGCAACGGCGGACAGACTGGCGGCACGCCGACGGAAATGGCAGGCTTCCCCTACCACGCGCTCGACACCTACCTGCCCAAGCTCGTCAGGGCGGGCCGCCGCGTGGCCATCTGCGACCAGCTGGAAGACCCCAAGCTGACAAAGAAACTCGTCAAGCGCGGCATAACCGAGCTGGTGACGCCCGGCGTGGCCATGACCGACAACGTGCTCGACTACAAGGAGAACAACTTCCTGGCCGCAGTCAACTTCGGCAAGACGGCATGCGGAGTGGCCTTCCTCGACATATCCACGGGCGAGTTCCTCACGGGCGAGGGCTCTTACGACTACGTTGAGAAGCTGCTCGTCAACTTCTCGCCCAAGGAAGTGCTCTTCGAGCGAGGCAAGCGCGAAGTGTTCGAGCGCTATTTCGGCAACAAGTACTTCACCTTCGAGCTCGACGACTGGGTGTTCACCGAGCAAGCCGCCGGGCAGAAGCTGCTCAAGCACTTCGGCGTAAGGACGCTCAAGGGCTTCGGCGTAGACCACCTGCACAGCGGCATAGTGGCGTCGGGAGCCGTGCTCGAGTACCTCGAGATGACCCAGCACACGCACATAGGCCACGTGACCTCGCTGGCACGCATAGACGAGGAGCGCTACGTGCGCCTCGACCGCTTCACCATACGCTCGCTCGAGCTGCTGCGCCCCATGCAGGACGACGGCGCGTCGCTGCTCGACGTAATCGACAAGACCGTGACGCCGATGGGCGCGCGCCTGCTGAAGCGGTGGATGGTCTTCCCCTTGCGCGACGCCAAGGCGATAAGCAACAGGCTCGACGTGGTCGACTCGTTCTTCCGAGACACTGAACTGCGCGACGTCGTAGACGAGCAGTTCCACCGCGTGGGCGACCTCGAGCGCATAATATCCAAGGTGGCCGCCGGCCGCGTGTCGCCGCGCGAGGTGGTGCAGCTGCGCACAGCGTTGCAGGCGCTCTGCCCCGTCAAGGCCGCCTGCCTCGCATCGGGCAACGACGAGCTGCGCCGCATAGGCGACAACATAAGCCTCTGTGAGAACCTTGTCGACCGCATAGGCCGCGAGGTGCGCGAGGACTCGCCGCAGCTGGTAAGCAAGGGTGGCGTCATCAAGGACGGCGTCAACGCCGAGCTGGACGAGCTGCGCCGCATATCAACCGGCGGCAAGGAGTACCTGCTCAAGATACAGGAGCGCGAGACCGAGGCCACGGGCATAGCATCGCTCAAGGTGGGCTACAACAACGTCTTCGGCTACTACCTCGAGGTGCGCAACATCTACAAGGACAAGGTGCCGCAGGACTGGGTGCGCAAGCAGACCCTGGCGCAGGCCGAACGCTACATAACGCAGGAGCTGAAGGAGTATGAGGAGAAGATACTCGGTGCCGAGGACAAGATACTCGCCCTCGAGACGCGCCTGTTCAACGAACTCGTGCTGGCCATGCAGGAGTACATACCGGCCATACAGGCCGACGCCGTGCTCATAGCCAAGATAGACTGTCTGCTGGGCTTCGCCAAGGCGGCGGCCGCACACTGCTACATACGCCCCGTAATCGAGCCCGACGAGATAGTGCTCGACATAAAGCAGGGGCGCCACCCCGTAATCGAGACGCAGCTGCCCGTGGGCGAGAGCTACGTGCCCAACGACGTCTACCTGGACGACCGCCGCCAGCAGATAATGATGATAACCGGTCCCAACATGGCCGGAAAGTCGGCCCTGCTCAGACAGACGGCGCTCATAGTGCTGATGGCGCAGATAGGCTGCTACGTGCCGGCAGAGAGCGCTAAAATAGGTCTGGTGGACAAGATTTTCACCCGTGTGGGTGCGTCGGACAACATATCGCTCGGCGAGTCTACCTTCATGGTCGAGATGACCGAGGCCGCCAACATCCTGAACAACGTGTCGCCGCGCTCGCTGGTGCTCTTCGACGAGCTGGGACGCGGCACCTCGACGTACGACGGCATAAGCATTGCCTGGGCGATAGTCGAATACCTGCACGAGCAGCCCAAGGCGGCAGCCCGCACACTCTTCGCCACACACTACCACGAGCTTAACGAGATGGAGAAGAACTTCCCGCGCATAAGGAACTACAACGTCAGCGTGCGCGAGGTTGACAACAAGGTGGTGTTCCTGCGCAAGCTCGAGCGCGGAGGCTCGGAGCACTCGTTCGGCATACACGTGGCGCAGATAGCCGGCATGCCCAAGAGCATAGTCAAGCGTGCCGAGGCTGTGCTGCGCCAGCTCGAGGCCGACAACGCACAGGTGGGCGCGGTGGGCAAGCCTACGGCTGAGAAGATTAACAGCAGCCGCGACGGCATGCAGCTGAGCTTCTTCCAGCTGGACGACCCCGTGCTGTGCCAGGTGCGCGACGAGATACTGGGGCTCGACATCAACAACCTCACGCCCGTGGAGGCGCTCAACAAGCTCAACGAAATAAAGAAGATAGTCACCGGCAAGGAGTGACCGGAGCAAGCGCGTCGCGTGGTGACGGGATAAATTAAAGACGGCGACCAATGCCATAACAGCAAAGCCATGACAATCAGACAGGTTGAACTTACAGACGTGCCGCAGATAACGAGCCTTTACAACTGGTACATCGTCAACGGCGTGGAGAGCTTCGAGACAGAGCCGCTCGGCGAGGACGAGATGCGCCGCCGTGTTGAGGGCATAGCAGGGCGGTTCCCTTATTACGTTGCCGTCGAGGAGGGCAGGGTGGCAGGCTATTGCTACGCCCATCCGTGGAAGGAGCGTGCCGCATACTCGAACACGCTCGAGACGACGATATACCTGCACCCCGGCTTCAAGGGGCGCGGCACGGGCACGGCGCTCATGGACAGGCTCGTAGCCGACTGCCGCCGCATGGGCTTCAAGGCGCTCATAGCCTGCATAACGGGCGAGAACGAGGCCAGCATAGCTTTCCACCGCAAGCTCGGCTTCGAGCAGGCGTCGCTCTTCAGGAGCGTGGGCTACAAGCACGGACGCTGGCTCGACGTGGTCGACATGGAGCTGCTGCTCTGACGCGTGCCGGCAGTTTGCGCCCTCGTAACATGCTGTGCGCAAGCTGCCGGCGGCATGTATGCCGGACGATAGCCGTCCGCCAAACTTGCAAGTGTTAACTTGTCAAGTTTTTATCACAAAACTTCTTTTTTATTATATTTTATTATTAACTTTGCAGGGCGATGTCAAGCATGCTTTTACAATTTTTAATCAGCCTGTGCAAAAACTAAGCAAAACTGATGTTTATCTGACTGAGAATCAACTAATCTGAAATATGGAAAATAAGTCTAAAACAAGAATCATGAAGATGGCGTTGACCGCTCTCGTCGTCGTTCTCGTTTCGAGCCATGCCGCATACGGCCAGATGGCCAAGTGGGCCATGCGTCCCGGCTACGACAGCATACGCCTTGCTGCAGGCGTGCCTGTTATCCTGACCGACTCGGCCGGCACTACTTCATTGTGGAGCACCGATGCCAGGCTGCTTGCCTCTACGACAGACAGCGTGGCGCCGTTCAGCAACGGGTTTGCAGTAGTCCTTAAGAAGGGCACGACGGACATAACCGGCTTCTATGCCACCGACGGCACGTTCACCAAGCTGCAGGGCTGCAAGGCGGTGTACGGATGCCCGTATTTCCGCGACGGATACCTGCTCGTGGACAAGCAGGGCCGCCACAAGCTGATATGCACTGACGGTTCGGGCGACCCGTTCGGCTCGTTCGTGACGATGTATCCTTACACCAACGGATACGCCTGCTGCACGATGTACCGGGACATGGAGAACCTCGAGGGCACGTATTACTACTACGTCGATACAGACAAGAACCCCATAAAGCTGATGCTCAACAAGGAGGACGAAGCCGAAAGCGACGAGGTGTCGTTCCTGTCGTCGCTCAACGACGACGGACTGGGCATTGCCATCGTGAAGCGCCGCGTATACATGTACGATAAGGGCCTGGGCATGCTGCGCCCCGTGTTCGTTGACGACAAGGCCGAGAAGAAGCGCCAGGTGCGCGTGGGCGGCCACTTCAGCGAGTCGATGTACATGGAGGGCGACACTACCGTGGTATGGGCGCGAGCCTCTAAGAAGGACACGGTGTTCTTCAGGTTCGACAAGATGATGAGGCTCGTAAGCGTGAAGTATCCCAAACGCACCGACACTTACCACAGCCGTCATATAGGCCCGCTGAAGCTCAAGGGCGACTTTGCAGCCGAGAAGCGCGAGGGCGGCAAGTATGCCGTGACGCAAGGACAGAAGACCATACTGCCGCCGCAGTTCGAGGGCGGAGGCATCAGCGTGGGCAAGTACCTCGCCGTGCGCAAGGACGGCAAGTGGGGCATGCTCGAGATAGACGAGAATGCAAGCTACCGCATGAGCATGAACAAGGGCAACGCAATCGCCTTCCGCCACCAGAAGTACGAGACCACGGTGCGCCTCGACCTGCCTGCCGACATCAAGGCCGAGGTTTGCAGCTTCGACATACCTTCGGGCAACGGATGCACCATAGACAAGACCTCCGTGCAGACGCGCAACACCGACAGCGGCAACTTCGTGCAGTACAACTGCGTGCTGAGCATACCCGACTCGTTGCCCGACCATATCATTGAAATAACTTACCCCGTGCATGTCGAGTGCGACGGCATAGCATACTCTGAAAACAAGCTGGCCGTGAAGGCATGGCACTACAAGTACGTCAACATGGACCTGAGCCGCGACGAGACCAAGTTTGATGGCGGCAACGTGGAGTTCATAATCAACATGACCACCGACAAGCTGGCCGGCGAAAACGACTATCCGCTCACCGTAAGGGTGGCTGAAGACTCTACGGCGGCCCGCGTAGACCTCGTCAAGCTGTCGGAGACGCGCTACAAGTGCCGCCTGTACCAGCCCGTCGAGGGCATCAACAGGGTTGTGGTAAGCGTTACAGAGCACGGCTGTCCGCCGTCTTACTTCCCGTTTGAGATCAACTACATCAAGCCGAAGGACAACACAGCCGTAGGCCAGGTAGAGGTTACGAAGATCGGAATGGTGCAGCAGGCTGGCACGGCGGCTGCAGCTACCACAACCGGCGGCACCACCGCGGTGTCTGCCGCCACGACAACGGCTCCTGCCGGCACGGTGACCGTACCGCCGGCTCCCGTGCAGCTGCCCAACACCATGCCGCAGTCGGCAGTAGAGCGTGCTACGGCGACACCGGCGCAGATGCCACAGCCCACGGCACAGCAGCAGAACGCCGCCGCACCGGCACCGACAACAACACCCCCGGCTGCCACCCAGACACAGGCTCCAGCAACGGCACCGGCCGCTGCCACCCAGACACAGGCTCCAGCAACGGCACCGGCCGCTGCGCCTGCTCCTGCCGGCACGGCAACCAGCCAGACGGCAGCACCCGCGGCTAAGTGACAAGACGTTCATAAAGGCATATTACGGCATCCCTGCGGTCAAGCGTAATGCTTACCGCAGGGATGCCTGTTTTTTGACGGTGCTGCATATTATCCGCTGTTTTCATGAAACCTGTTTCAGGTTTTATTATTTTTTCCTATTTTTGCAAATGAAAACAACGCTTCCCTAAACGCAGGGAAGACATGTAGCGTGTAAACATAATCTGAATTTTAAAATTTTACCTATGAAAAAACTTATCCTTACATGCCTGCTCGTGCTGGCTGCCGCGGCCGGCATGGCACAGGAGACAGCCGTAATCGACGGAGTTAAATACCTGCTCGACGGCGGCAAGGCGTCGGTCATGCAACAGTCGGGGCTCACGGGCGACATCGTTATACCTGAAACGGTAAGACACGGCAATACCGACTATACCGTTACCACCGTGCAGAGCAATGCTTTCAAAGACAATGAAATTACAAGCATATCGCTGCCCAACACCATAAGCGTCATGGGCGATGCCTGTTTCGAGTCATGTTCAAGGCTCGAGTCGGTCACCCTGCCCGCCGGACTTACGTCGCTCGGCAATTCGTGCTTCTATGACTGTAGAAATCTTGCATCGGTCACCCTGCCCGAGGGTATTACCACGCTCGGCGTCAACTGCTTCTACCGTTGCACGTCGCTTACGCCGGTCACCCTGCCCGAGGGCATTGAAGAGCTTGGCTATCAGTTTTTTTATGGCTGCACGTCGCTCGAATCAGTCGTCCTGCCTGGCAGTCTCCGCACTATTGGAAATAACTGCTTTTACGACTGTTCAGCACTTAAGTCAGTGACGTTCGGCGGCAGCATCGGCGCCTTGCCGGAAAAATGTTTCTACGGTTGTACGTCGCTCGAATCAATCGCCCTGCCTGAAGGTGTCAAGGAGCTTGGCGAAAACTGTTTCTACCGTTGTAGCAATCTTGCATCGGTCACCCTGCCCGAAAGCATTACAAGATTAGCTGACTTCTGCTTCGCAGAATGCACAAGCCTTTCTTCGATAACGCTGCCCAATAGTATAACCGACATGGGGTTCAGATGCTTTTTCAGATGCTCTGGTCTTGAGTCGGTCACCTTGCCCGAAGGCATAACTTTGCTTCCCAGCAACTGTTTCGAGAGTTGTTCAAGCCTTGTTTCAGTCAACCTGCCCGGCAGCATATTGTCACTCGGCTCCGACTGTTTCATTAGTTGCACCTCGCTTTCCTCGATAACATTGCCGGAAGGCCTTGAGATGATAAGCGGCCGCTGTTTTTACCGCTGCACCTCGCTTACGTCGATCAAGCTGCCCCGCAGCCTGAATTACATAGGCGGCAGCTGTTTCGCCAATTGTTCGTATCTTACCGACGTCACCTGCCAGTGGGACACTCCGGCCGGAGTGGATGCTGATACTGACATATTTGAGAATATCTATACAGAGTGCCGTCTGCACGTGCCCGTGGGCTCTACCTCCGCCTACATGTCGACAGAGCCGTGGAGCGCGTTTAAATACGTTATAGAGGCCGACGGCGAGGTGGTAGACCCTGTAAGGTGCGCCACGCCTGTGATAACCTACGGTGACAACGGCCTCGTTTTCAGCTGCGAAACCGAAGGTGCAGAATACCACTATTCAATCACGGCCTCTGACGCTGTAAAAGACGGCTTTTCAGCCGACGGAAGGATACCTCTTGGAGCCTCATACGTCATCAGTGTCTACGCCTCGGCAAAAGACCACATCAACAGCGACGTTGCCAAGGCTACTCTCTGCTTTATCGACGCAGAGCTTAACACCTCGGGAATCAGTCTGACCGGGCAGCGCGGCGTTGTTGTAAGCACCAGCCGCGGCAGCGTAACCATAAGCGGACTGGCCGACGGCGAGCAGGCCACGCTGTACAGTCTCGGCGGCATGGCGCTCTCGTCGGGCAAGGCCGTTGGCGGCAGCGTTACGCTCAATGCAGGCAGCGCCGCGGGCGTGGCTGTTGTCAAGATAGGCGGCAGCAGCATAAAGGTAATGCTCGACGACTGACCGCATGACCCCAATCATCAATAAAAAAGGCGGAGCCTGACGCACATCCAGCGTCAGGCTCCGCCCATTTTCATTTGCAGTTACATTCCAACCGTGCCTTTCCGGCGTTATTCCGGTTTCCGTATTTAGGGAAATTAGGGGAAATTTTCCGTAAATTTCCCCTAATTTCCCTGATTTAGTATGTTATTTCCTCTATTTCCGGCGTTAGGCCGTACCATGCATTATTACTTCTCGGCACCGAGCCGTGCCATCAGTTTGGGGCAAGTCATGCAGACCACGCCCAGTATGACGAACGGAATGCTGAGCAGCTGCCCCATGTTGAGCGCCATAGAGGCCTCGAACGCTTCCTGTATGTCCTTTGTGAACTCGATGAAGAAGCGGGCGGTGAAGATGAGCGTTATGCACAGTCCGAAGAAGAAGCCCGTGCCCACGCGTTCGGGGTGTTTGCGGTACAGGTACCAGCCTATGAAGAAGAACACGGCGTAGGCTATTGCCTCATAGAGCTGTCCGGGGTGGCGCGGCACCATGTCGACGCGCTCGAAGATGAACGCCCATGGCACGTCGGTGGCTTTGCCTATAATCTCAGAGTTCATAAGGTTGCCCAGGCGTATGAAGCAGGCCGTCGTCGGTGTGGCTATTGCCACGTTGTCGAGCACTCGCCAGATGTTCACCTTTGTGCGGCGCACGTATAGCCACAGGGCTATCATGAGGCCTATCGTACCGCCGTGGCTTGCCAGTCCCTTGTAGCCGATGAACTTCCACGAGCCGTCTTCCATGAAGTGTATCGGGAGTAGCATCTCAACTATGTGGCGGCCTGACGACAGGAAATAGTCAGGCTCGTAGAACAGGCAGTGGCCCAGGCGCGAGCCTATCAGTATGCCGATGAAGCAGTAGACGAAGAGCGGGTCGAACAGCTCCGGCTTTATCTTCTGCTCGTTGTACAGGCGCTTCACTATGAGATAGGCTGACAGCAGGCCGAACAGCCAGCACAGCGAGTACCAGTGGAACGAGAAACTGCCGATGTGGAATGCTATATTGTCTGGGTTCCACAGAATGTATAATAATTCAGAATTCATAATTCACAATTCACGGTGTTAATTCATAATTCACAAATCATAATTCATAATTCGCAATTCATAATTCATAGCCTGCAATTATAATTTGGAATTGATAGATTCATAATCCACAATCCATTGTCAGCGGTCGTAATTTGATACGGGCATCCACCCAATTATGAATTATGAATTGTGAATTATGAATTAAAAATTTAGACGTTGAACCTGAAGTGCATTATGTCGCCGTCCTGCACTACGTAGTCCTTGCCCTCGATGCCCATCTTGCCGGCTTCGCGCACGGCGGCTTCGGAGCCGTATTTTATGTAGTCGTCGTACTTTATCACTTCGGCGCGAATGAAGCCCTTCTCGAAGTCGGTGTGTATCACGCCGGCGCACTGCGGAGCCTTCCAGCCGCGCTTGTACGTCCACGCCTTGACCTCCATCTCGCCTGCCGTGATGAACGTCTCGAGGTTGAGCAGGGCGTAAGCCTTCTTTATGAGGCGGTTGACGCCGCTCTCCTCCAGTCCCAGCTCGTCAAGGAATAGCTGCTTGTCCTCGTATGTCTCGAGCGACGCAATGTCCTCCTCGGTCTTGGCGGCTATCACCATTGCCTCGGCGCCTTCCTCGGCGGCTATCTGCTCTATGCGGCGGCTGTAGTCGTTGCCCGTCTTGGCCGAAGCCTCGTCCACGTTGCACACGTACAGCACGGGCTTTGCCGTCAGCAGGAACAGGTTGCGCGCTGCCTCCTGCTCTTCCTTGCTGTCAAACTCGACCACGCGGGCGTTCTTGCCCTGCTCGAGCACTTCCTTGTAGGCCTCGAGCACTGCCACCTCGACCTTTGCCTCCTTGTTGCCGGCGGCTGCCACCTTCTGCTGCTTGCTCAGGCGGCCCTCTATGGTCTCAAGGTCCTTGAGCTGCAGCTCGGTGTCTATTATCTCCTTGTCGCGCACGGGGTCAATGGTGCCGTCAACGTGGGTTATGTTGTCGTCGTCGAAACAGCGCAGCACGTGTATTATGGCGTCGGTCTCGCGTATGTTGCCCAGGAACTTGTTGCCCAGTCCCTCGCCCTTGCTGGCGCCTTTTACAAGTCCGGCTATGTCTACAATCTCGCACGTTGCCGGCACGATGCGTCCCGGATGCACTATCTCGGCCAGCTTGGTCAGACGCTCGTCGGGTACGGTTATCATGCCTACGTTAGGCTCTATCGTGCAGAAGGGGAAGTTTGCCGCCTGCGCCTTTGCGCTCGACAGGCAGTTGAAAAGCGTGGACTTGCCCACGTTGGGCAGACCCACTATACCACATTTTAATGACATTTTCTTATAAACGTTTATATTTCGAGTGCAAAGTTAATGCAAAAAAGTGATATACGGAAGAATGCGGCGGCAGAATTAATTCACATCATGCCAGGGCGTTGGCTGGCGTGATGTTTTTGTCGGTTGTGCGGTGGCAGTGTGCCGCCGTATCGGCACTATGCCGCTGGCATGGTTGCGGCATGTCGTCACGGCCGGTGCCGTGATGAGTATGAAGATGAAAAAGACCGTGGCAGGCCGTTATGGGGCCCGCTACGGTTGATTACATGCCATATTGAAAAAGTTGTTTTATGTTTGCCATTCTTGCCGTTCCGCCGCAGGGGCATGCTGTGCGTCTGCGGCGTACGTGCCTGCTTGTCAGTGCTTGGGATGGATGTCGAGCTTGACAGGGCGTACCATGTTCTTGGCGTCGAGGATGGCGTTGAGGTCTTCTTGCGTAAGTATTCCCTCCTCAAGTACGAGCTCAACCACGCCGCGGCCCGTCTCCATCGCCTTCTTGGCTATCTCCGTGGAGTGCTCGTAACCGATGTAGGGGTTGAGTGCCGTAACGATGCCGATGCTGCGGTTTACTTCGCGGCGGCAGTTCTCCTCGTTGCTTGTGATGCCTTCAACGCAGAGCGTGCGCAGGGTGTCGCATGCGTTTGCCATAAGGTCTACCGACTCGAAGCTGCACTGGGCCATTACAGGCTCCATGGCGTTAAGCTCCATCTGGGCTGCTTCGCCGGCCATGGTGACACAGAGTTCGTTGCCGATAATCTTGAACGCAACCTGGCTTACAACCTCGGGAATGACGGGATTTACCTTTCCGGGCATTATTGACGAGCCGGGCTGGCGTGCCGGCAGGTTTATTTCTGCAAGACCGCAGCGCGGACCGCTGGCCAGCAGGCGCAGGTCGTTGCTTATCTTGCTCATCTTGACGGCTATGCGTTTCAGTGCCGACATGTAGCCTATCATGCACGATGTGTCTGACGTTACGCCGACAAGGTCTTTGGCGAGGGTGATGTCCCAGCCGGTAATTTCTCCCAGAGCCTTCACGCACTTCTCGGCATAGCCTGGCTCGGAGCAGATGCCCGTACCTATGGCTGTTGCGCCCATGTTGACCTCGAGGAAGTCGGCTGCGGCCTGGTCGAGATGCAGTAGCTCAGCCTCGAGTATGCTTGCGAAGCCTGAGAATGTCTGTCCGAGCGTCATCGGCACGGCGTCCTCGAGCTGTGTGCGTCCCATCTTCACTATGTGTGCAAACTCTTCCGACTTTTTGCGGAACGCAGCGATAAGCTCCTTGATATGTGGTACGAGGGCGAGATGGCTGGCATACAGGCCCATGTGGATAGCCGTAGGATATGCGTCGTTGGTCGACTGTGAGCGGTTGACGTGGTCGTGTGACGAGCAGTGCTCGTAGTCGCCTGGCTTGAAGCCCATGTGCATCAGTGCCAGGTTGGCTATTACCTCGTTGGCGTTCATGTTGGTGCTGGTGCCTGCTCCGCCCTGGATCATGTCCACGGGGAACTGGTCGTGGTACTTGCCGGCCAGTATGTCCTGGCAGGCAGCCTTGATACCCTCATACTGGGCATCGGTAAGCAGGCCGAGCTGGTGGTTTGCCTCGGCAGCGGCCCACTTTGTGTATGCCAGGCCGTTGATGAACAGCGGATACTGGCTGAGTTTGAACTTGCTGATTGAAAAATTCTCAATGCCGCGCAGTGTCTGAATGCCGTACAAGGCGTCGGCCGGAATTTCACGTGTGCCGAGCAGGTCATGCTCCATGCGCATAGCTTTTTCTGTCTCCATAATATTAAAGTTTTTTATTATGATTGATTATGTTTTTGCATATACCGGTTAAGGAATGAAACGGCAGGCTTAACCCATGTCGCATGACCGTCCCTTACAGTTTGTAAAATTAGTGCTTATTTTTCATAGTGTCAAGGATTATAGCTGGTTTAACATATTTTTATATCGGTATTCTAAAGTTTTTGCTTATATTAGGCTTTTATCCCTTTCAAATAGTCACATCAGGAATATGCGTTTTGCCGCATATTCTTCTCATGCGACGAATATCCGCCGCATGAGGGGTGGCAGAATAAACGTTTGCGGGTCATGGCATTGGCTGCCCAGGGTGCGTACAGTGTGCCGAGTGCCGAATTTGAAAAAACATGCGTCCGTTGTCTTTGTTTTTGATTTATAATTCGTACCTTTGATACCGGCATAGCCTGATGTGATGTTCTTCGTGTTGTACGGCTTGGTGTAAATAGGCCGCCCGGCTGCTTGCGGTTTACACGCCGGTATCAACTTTTTTGCGGATGGCAGGCTGCCTGGTTTGATTAACTGGTTTAACTTTATGCGTTTAATGGATATTGCGTCTGATACATTGTGCATCAGGCCCTGGCTGGGATCAGCCGGGCCGGCGGGGCGCCGGAGCGGCGCGGGCGTGTGCTGCCGTCTGTCGAGGGCGGTGTTTACGTTGCTGTTGGTTGTTGCGGCCTTGCCGGTGTGCGCCGGCGGCGGCAAGGAAGATTATAGGGAGAGGTGGACGTCGTGCCTGAAGGAGTACGTCCAGCATACGTCGTACGAGAAGTTTTACCTTAACGAGATAGACAAGATAAACAGGAGCAACGCCGACTCCGTGAAGCCCGGACAGTTGGCGGCGAGCTATTATCCCATGTGCAAGATGTTCACCGAGCGTGGCGAGTTCCTTGCCGAGATACTGTTTGCCCGGCAGGTGTTCAACGACCTTGGCAAGACGGCTGCTGCGAGTAGCGACTATTTCATCATGGCCAAGTATGCCAACTCGGCTGGTATCGGCTACACGGCGTTGAGGTTTTACGACGAGGCCCTCAAGATGTTCGACAAGGGTACGGCCATTGCCCGCAAGTACGGCTTCAGGGATGTGTTGTCGCAGATATACACCAACCAGGCCCAGCTATATTACGACACGGGTGAATACGGCAAGGCGCTCAACCTGCTGGAAATAAAAATAAAGAAGCTGGGTTATGTCGATGCCTCGCTGTACAACAATATAGCGTTGGTCTATTCGAGTTTGGGTAAGCACACTGAAGCCATGGTGTATCTGGACAGTGCGCTGCACATGGCTGAAGGCGATGCCGAATTGTCGGCGCGCATCTACACCAACAAGGGCAGCCTGCTTACCGAGACGGCAAGGTACGCCGAGGCCGAGCAGTGCCTTGTCATGGCTGACAAGCTGCTTGGCGACAGCTCTCCCACGGTGTTAAGGCTCATGGTGCAGCTCAATTTCGTGCAACTCTATTTAGCCCGTGGCGACAGGCTTAAGGCCGTCAGTGGCATGGAGCTTATAGAGGAAAGCCTCAAGTCAGGATTGTCTGAAGCCATGAAGGGAAAGTACCTCAAGGATATAGCCGGCCTGTACATACAGTTGGGCGACTACGCGCGGGCGTCGGCATGCCTCCAGGAGAGCATAAAGCTGAACGACTCGATAAACTACGACAACCAGAAACGGCAGCTCTTCCAGCTCATGACGTGGTACGACATAGCCCAGCTGCGCAACGACAACATGCAGCTGAAGATGAAGTACGAGTTCGCCAACATACAGCTGCGCAACCGCACCATAATAGCCGTTGCCACGATACTTGTTGCCGTGCTGCTGTCCGTGCTTGTGGTTGTCAGCATAAAGAAGCGCAAGAACGAGCAGCGGCAGAGCGCCATAATACTTGAGCAGGAAAAGAAGCTGCACCTGTTCGAGCAGAAGGAGCACGAGCGCGAGAAGACGAGGATGGAGACCGAGATAGGCCGCAAGAACCGCGAGCTAGCTACGTTCTCGATAGACCTCTCGTCGATAGACGCCCTGCACGAGAACATCTGCGAGGAGCTGGCCGGCCTGGCCGGAGACGTGCACGACGATGAAATCAGACACCGTATTAACACTATATCGCTGACATTGCGCCGGCAGACATCGAGCCGTCTGAGCGAAGGCTTCAAGAAATACTTCAATGAAGTGTCGCCATTGTTCGACGCTAAGCTGAAGGAGAAGCATCCTAATCTCACTGCCAACGACTGCCGCCTGTGCGCCTACATATACATGGGGCTTACGTCGAAGGAAATATCCCAGTTGACGTTCCGCGAGGTGGAGTCGGTAGAGAAGAGCCGCAACCGTCTGCGCAAGAAGATAAGCCTGCCTAGCGACATGCCGATACGCGGCTACCTCATGCAGGTGGTTGACGGTGACCCTGCCGCCGCTGACGGCCGGCCTGCCGTGTCTGACGCGGATGCAGCCAGTTGACATAGTCAGGCGGTTGCTAAAAAAAGCCGTGGCGAACCATCCCGGTTCGCCACGGCAGATCTGGCACATTACGTATTGAGTTATTTTACTATTACCTTCCTTATTGTTCCGTCAGACATGCGGATGATGTTAAGTCCCTTTACAGGTTCGCTTATCTTGCGTCCGTCAGCCGTGTAGCGGGCTGTTTCTGTCGCGTTTGTCTTGTCTGTGGTGGTGCCGCTTATGCCGCTCGTGCCGTATCCGGCCTTGCATGTCTCGGCGTTGTTCACCCATAAGTCGTTGATACGGCTTGTTCTGTTGAGGGGTCTGCCTATGAATGCTACTACGTTTACGTTGTCAGCGTTCCATTCTGCCGGCAGGGTGAGGCTGTATGTGTTTGAATAAGCGTTGCCGTTCCAGGCAATTGCTTCGCCCGATATGTCCGTAATGGCTTTACGCATCACGTTGTTGTGTACGGCGTTTGCCGAGCCGCCGCTCTGCTTTGCCACGATGCCGTCTTCGGTGAGGTATACCGACAATACGGCGTCTTCACCAACAAAGGTGTCAAAGTCTTCAGTACGGTTTCCGCTTACCTCTATGTTAAGTTGTCTTGTTTCCTTGTCCAGCTGTGTGTTGATGTTTATGCTGGCAAAGGCCGGCATGCTGTTGCTCAGGTCGATGACTTTACTAAACATATCTGCCGCTGCGTCGGCATACATGGCGTCGTAGCCAAGTCCGAAGTACAACTGTCCATCCTGGTTCAGGCTCGCATCGGTGACGAAATATCTGTTGAACACTCCGCTCGGGTTGCTCCTTGCGCCAAGGATGTAAGATATGTCAAGAGCCTCGTTGCATGTCATAGGGTCGCCGGGCGCCGGTATGTCCGTGTGGTGGGCTACGATGACAAAGTCGTCGCGCAGCTTCTCGAGGGCGGCTATTACAGGTTCTGCGTAGGGGCATGCCGGGCATGTTGTCGCGGTGAACTCTTCCATGAGGCTCTTCTGCCTTGGCATGCATGAGTTGTATGTGTTAACATCGGCCTCCGCAATGTCGTCGTCTGTATTTTCCGTCGGTGTGTTACCGTTGATTTTGCTTACCTTTACTGTAAGCTTGTGGCTGCCCGTCGGGGTGCCGTCAGGTATCGTCACGCTGCCGCTTACGGTCTGTGCTACATTCTTCAGCTCCACTGGCGTGTCGGTAGTCTGTATCACTTCACCGTCAAACAACAGGTCCATGGTGTATTGTCCGGGGATTATGTTGCCGTTGTTCCTTATCGTGTAGCTGTAGTCTGCACTTTCGCCCGTCTTCAAGTATTGTTCCGTGGTGAGGCCGTTAACCGTTATGTCTTCGTCGGGGAATGTACCGCCCTTTACGACTGCCTGTATGCACAGGTTGCCGTAGCTTGTGCCGTTGTTGTACCACATGTCGCCGTTGCCGATGTTTCCGTATATGAGGAAACCGCCGTTAACGCCGCCTTCGGGGTTGATGTCCATGTCGGTGAGCAGCGGGTATCCGCTGGTTTTCGACATGAAGTCGAAGGCTATGAGGTAGTCAAGGCCTTCCTGTATGGTGACAGGTTCGGTAAGGGTGACGTCGTTCCATCCCACCTGGGTCGAAGGTACTTCAACCTCGGATACCGGTGTCACCGTGTTTCCGTCGAACGTAACCGTGCATACCGTAACCTTTGACGCACCAACGGTCTCGTTAAGGGCGAAGCGCACTTTAGTTATCTGTCCGCCGATGAAAGGTGTAAGGTGTGTGGGCGTGAACTCGACGGCTGCCTTGAAAAGGCCGTTCTTGCCTAATCCAAGGGCGGTACCTCCGATTTCGTCCGTGGTGTAGTAGCCCATTATCCTCTCGTTCTCGTCCAAGGCTATGCGGTTGGGCGCCTTTGCCGGGTCTTGTGCTTGTGTTACGCTGATACTCTGCATGTCCGCCTGTGCGTTGCGGATCTGTGCATTTGCTGTTGTGAACGCCATCAGGAGCGCCAATAATGAAACAAATGTTTTTTTCATGTGTTTTTTACTAAATGTTTTATAATGGATGTTTTGCCCGGCAAAGTTGCCGCCGGGACGGGCAAAGGTACGTTTTTTTTGTTTCTTTGCAAAGAGTTGGTTGCTTTTTGTGTTTCTCTGTTTTTCCCGTCCTTACCGTAAGGCGTTTTTTAGCGGCATGTCCGGTTTAAAAAATCCTCGCGCAATTTTGCATTGCGGGAGGATTTTCTTTTCCATGGAGTCAATGTATGTCTTGTTTTCTCCTTGGGCGATGGTCTTCTACTTACTTGACGATGACTTTCTTGTTATTGATGATGTAGATGCCCTTGGCAAGTCCGTCGGTCGCATTGGCTGCCGGAGCTTCCTTGATGAAGCAGCCCTGCAGGTCGTATACCTTCACGTTGCCTGTGTTCTCGGCTGTGTTGACGTCGGTAATGCCGGTTGAAACTCCGTCGAGCTTTATAATCCAGCTGTTAAACACGCCTGCTCCGCCTGTGAAGCCCGATATTACGCGGCCGTCGCTGCTGCATATAGCCGTACCTGTGGCGATGTTGTCCAGCCAGTCGGCTGCCTCGGTTTCGCCTTTAGACCTGAGAAAGTCGGGCAGGATGACGCGCTCGGTGCTGCCTGCGGGATAAACGTAAGCCGTGCCCTGGTCGGAAACGAAGAAGTTGCCGTCGTTGTCAACGCAATAGCCGTAAAGACCGTCTTTGTATTTATGCTCCTCGATCTTGTCGCCTATCGTGAACAGTACCGAATTGCCTGCCATTGACCATTCTTTCTCCGATGCGGCATAATACTTGCCGTTAGCTGAGAGCCATACTCCGTTCTGCGTATAGAAGTTCGGATTTACGTTCTCATACAGGAAATACCTGTACTCATTGAGCTGCTCCATGAAGGCAGAGCTTTCCGTATTATATGCAGCCCAATCCTCGTCATACTGAGCGGCCTTTTCTTCCGTCATGTAATATCTTTCGTCGGGATAGTAAGTGGGAAAGTTACATTCACCCAACTGTGCCAGCTGCAAAGAGTCTTTGTATTTGATTGAATCCTGCCGATATACCGCAAGTTCTTCAGCCGTCATGTAATCGTGAAAATCAGGAGCGACGGGCCGATTCTTCGGACGCTCGGGGAACACCGTGCCCGGCTCGCAAAGGTCGTTCTCGTACAGCTCGTATGTCCACGTGCCGTCCTGTGCCTTGCGGTAAACAAGAGGCAGGCAGTTGTTCTCCTGAGTAACCATCTGTGCGGCTATCACGGTGCCGTCCTCAGATATGCAGTTGGGCAATATGTTTTTAGGAGTAACTCCCGAATAGTCGGCGGCAGGGTAGGGTAGCTCCTCATATACGCCGTAGCTGCCGTCGCTGTTCTGCGTCCATATAACCGGTTTGTTCAACAAGGCGTCGAATTTCTGGTCGCCAGTGGCAACATATCCTATGATATACTTGCGCGACGGCGTTATTCCGTTGGCGCACGAATACAGTCCCTCGTCGCCTTCCTTCATTCCCAGGCGGCTCCACGTCTTGTTCTCGATGTCGAGTATGGAGGGTGCGCCGTTCACGTCGCCCACAAGGAAACCGTCGTTGGTCACCATGTTGCCCATGCCGAGGTCGTAAGCCACGTTCGGGTCGTCGTAATCAAAAAAATCATTGGTTTCCGTGTTGTATATTCCTATATACCCCGTTTCATAAGTTAGCATGTATTTACCGTTCTCGCTCATTGCATGAAAACGTCTTCCTACCGGGATTTCCATCATCGTCTGTGCGAATGTAGAGCCACCACAAAGCAACACTGCTGCAAGTAATAATAACTTTTTCATAATCGTTTCTTTTAAGGGTTTATGATTAAGGTTTATTATAACAATCACAATCCGTAAGTGGACATGGATTTGTTTCTTTTTTTATTATGGCGTACTTGCGTACCTTCATGTGGAATTTATTTCTCACACCGCAAAATTATGATATACAAACATTAAAACCAAACAAATATACCCTGACAAAACCCTGACAATTCATGATTTTTTTGCATTTCGGGGCTGTTTGCGGCCTTTTGGCGTGCGGAAGGCGGCCTTTTACGGCGCAAAAGGCCGCGAACGGGAGTGCAAAAGGCCACCTTATGTAAATGGCTGGCTGCCAGTGCCGACGGCTGTGGGAGGCGACATGGTTGGCGGCGTGTGCGCTCCGTTTGAGCTAAATAATTTAACAACAATAAAAATTTATGTTAAACACTTGTTACTTTTTTACACTTAATCAGTCTTATACGAAAATAACGTAATCTTCTAAACATTCAATTAGTATAATTATGAACAAGAAAACATTGGCAATCGTGGCTCTTGCTGCAGGCATAGGGTCACAGTCGGCTATGGCCCAGTATCCCGAGCTCACGCCGGAGGGAAAGGCCAAAATCGACTCTCTCACGAAAGTCTGGACGGCTCATTCAGACTCTGCGTGGGCAGTAGCGTTCCCAATCGTTAAGAAGGAGGCCATGGAAGGCCGTCCTTACGTGCCATGGGCATGGCGCCCCTACGACCTGAAGCAGGCCAAGATTCCGGCATTCCCGGGTGCCGAGGGTGGCGGTATGTACACCCAGGGCGGACGCGGCGGCAAGGTGCTCGTCGTTACCAACCTCAACGACTCGGGTCCCGGTTCGTTCCGCTGGGCTTGCGAGCAGGGCGGCGCGCGCATCATCGTGTTCAACGTTTCGGGTATCATCCGTCTCGAGACTCCTATCATCCTGCGCGCTCCTTACGTTACGATAGCCGGACAGACTGCTCCCGGCGACGGCATCTGCATAGCAGGACAGTCGTTCCAGGTTAACACCCACGACGTCATCGTGCGCCACATGCGCTTCCGCCGCGGTGCTACCAACGTATGGTACCGTGAGGACTCGTTCGGCGGCAACCCCGTGGGCAACATCATGATAGACCACTGCTCATGCGAGTGGGGCTTGGACGAGAACATCTCTTTCTACCGCCACATGTTCGACATGGGCGACGGCAAGCCCATGCGCAAGGAGCCTACTGTTAACGTGACGATACAGAACACTATCTCGGCCAAGGGTCTCGACACGTACAACCACGCCTTCGGCTCTACCATCGGCGGCGAGAACGCATCGTTCATGCGCAACCTCTGGGCTGACAACACCGGCCGTAACCCGTCAATAGGATGGGGTGGTGTGTTCAACTTCGTCAACAACGTCGTTTACAACTGGGTTCACCGTACTGCCGACGGCGGCGAGTTCTCTACGATGAGCAACTTCATCAACAACTACTACAAGCCCGGACCTCTCACTCCGAAAGACTCTCCTGTAGGCTACCGCATCGTCAAGTCCGAGAGCCGCAGCCAGAAGCTCTTCCCCTACCAGCAGTTCGGCCGTGTTTATGCCATCGGCAACATCATGGAAGGCAACGAGGCTGTGACCAAGGACAACTGGGACGGCGGTATCCAGATTGCCGACAAGGACCTCAAGGGCGAGGGCGGCGTGCCCGAGGACGTACTGGCCCTGATGAAGTCGAACGAGCCGTTCGAGATGCCCCACATGACCATCATACCGTCTGAAAAGACATTCGACTACGTGCTCGAGAACGTCGGCGCAACCCTGCCTACACGCGACATTGTCGACCAGCGCATCATCGAGGAAGTTCGCACGGGCGAGGCTTACTACGTGAAGAAGCTGCCCAAGGACAACCCCTACGGCGACCACTGGGGCATGCGCGACAGGTCTAAGAACGAGGACGGCCTCTTCAAGTACCGCCGTCTGCCGAAAGACTCTTACAAGTACGGCATCATAACCGACCCGCGCCAGATGGGCGGATATCCTGAATACAAGGGCGAGCCGCGCGTTGACACCGACGGCGACGGTATGCCGGACGACTGGGAGACAGCTAACGGACTGAACCCCAACGACCCGTCTGACGCCAACGGCGACTGCACAGGCGACGGCTACACCAACATAGAGAAGTACATCAACGGCATAAGCACCAAGGTTAAGGTTGACTGGACTGACCTCAAGAACAATTACGACACCCTGGCCGGCCGCAAGAGCCTGTATTAATGATAATGTCCGGGTAACCGGATGAATGATACACCGTAAACAAGCCGGGACTCAATCCGCGACGGCTGCCATCGGGCCTTAAGCCCTTCGTGCAGGCAGCAGCGGATTGAGTCCCGGCTTCTTTTTTATATATCAATAAACTAAAGCCAGCCTTTGCCCTGACTATAAGGGCAAAGGCTGGCTCTTATCCTTCCGTTCGTGCAGCCGGCTTGCAAGCGGTCGCCGGACGCCATGCGGAGCCTTGTGGCGCGTTTCCACGCCTGCGTCAGCCCCTTACGTAGTGGGGCATCTCCTCGGGTATCACCATTGAGATTTCGACCAGTCCGGCCACGCTTCCGTCCTCGGCGGTGTAAGCCGTCTGGTAAATCATCTTTTTCTGTCCGTTCTTGTGTATGGTGTAGGCGTTGCTGCCGCCCGAGGCAAGCAGTCCGCGTATAATTCCGGCCGCGCGCTCTCCGTGGCAGTCAAAGAGGTTCTTGCCAATCAGGTCGCCATGCTTCTTGTACGTCTCCCTCGCCCTTGCGTTCATGTAGGTTATCATGCCTTCGGCGTCGCATACGGTAACGGCGCAGTTCATGCCTTCTGCCCATTCGATGTCTTTCATAATGCTTTGTTTTTGTTATGTTATATTTGCTGCAAATATAGTAAATATTTGCGTTCGGCGGTTGCGCCTGAGGGCAAAAAACAACCGCGGAGACAGGTAAAGCCTCCGCGGTTGTTTTTATATCGTTGCGTGTTATTGTGCCGGAACCTTGTCGGGGTGTTCTATTATGAAGCGTGCCGCTTGTCCCCATACCTCGCCGGCGCTTTCTGGTGCTACGTATACCCATTCGTATTTGTCCGACGTATATGAGTCAACCAGTTTCCCTTCGGCGTCGAACGCCTGTATTTCCTTGACGCACAGCTTGTTCCATGTGCTGTCGTAGCAGTATAGGTTTTGGTGTTCGCAGATAGACTTTTGCGTGTTATATTGCTTCTTTACATCCTGCCTCGCCTCTTCGCTGTCGTATGTCGTCTTTATCCATACCAGATAGTTGCCGTTCTCGGTCTTTATGTCCGTGTGGATGTAGAACGTACTGCCGTTTTGCGAGTCTATCTTAACCCATCTTCCTGCCGTGCATATTGCCGGTATGACTATTAGTGCCAGTGTTAATAGTAAGTGTTTCATATTAAGTTGTTTTTTATTGGTTATAATTGTTGATAGGTATGTTTGCCCCTGGTCTTGTGTCTCTGCGTTTTTTTATTTGCCGCGTGCATTCCGCCGGCCAAGCCCCAGTCTTCTGCAAAGATAACTTATTTTTGTCATAAATCCGTTTTTCCCCACGTATTTTTATGTCAGTCAGGGCGAAAGTTCCATGTTGTAAGTGGTTGCCGGCCAGACCGCCATGCTTATTGTTACGGTTGTTGACCGGCTTTCGCGTCAGTGCGCCTCCAGCCAGTTGGCGCCCCAGCCGCAGTCGGCCACGAGGGGCACGTCGAGGGGGTAGGCGTTCTGCATCTCCTCGAGCACGATGCGCTCCACTTTCTCCTTCTCGTCGGGGTAGACGCTGAAGTTGAGTTCGTCGTGCACCTGGAGAATCATTTTCGAGCGCATGTTTTCCTGCCTGAAGCGTTTCCAGATGCGCACCATGGCTATCTTTATTATGTCGGCCGCCGTGCCCTGTATCGGGGCGTTGATGGCGTTGCGCTCGGCAAAGCCGCGCACGGTGGCGTTGTGCGACGCTATGTCGGGCAGGTAGCGGCGGCGGTGGAGCAGGGTCTCGGCGTAGCCGCGCTCGCGCGCCGTCTGCTTGGCCTGCTCCATGTAGTCTGCCACGCGCGGGAATGTGGCGAAGTAGCCGTCTATCAGTTCGGTGGCTTCATGGCGGCTGATGTCGAGCCGCTCGGCCAGTCCGAAGACCGTTATGCCGTAGATTATGCCGAAGTTGGCGCGCTTGGCCTTTGTGCGCTGGTCGCGCGTCACGCTGTCCATCGTCTCGTGGTATATCTTTGCGGCCGTGGCGGCGTGTATGTCGTAGCCCTCGCGGAAGGCTTCCTGCATGTTTTCGTCGCCGCTGAGGTGCGCCATCACGCGCAGTTCGATTTGCGAGTAGTCGGCCGAGAAGAACAGGCAGCCCTCCTCGGGCACGAAAGCCTTGCGTATCTCCTTGCCGTCCTCGCCGCGCACGGGTATGTTCTGCAGGTTGGGGTCGCTCGACGAGAGCCGTCCCGTGGCTGTCACGGTCTGGTTGAACGACGTGTGTATGTGCCCCGTGCGCTTGTTTACGAGCTTGGGCAGGGCGTCGACGTATGTGCCGAGTAGCTTCTTCAAACCCCTGTGTTCCAGTATCTTGCCCACTATTTCGCTCTTTCCGCGCAGCTGCTGGAGTACTTCTTCCGACGTTACGTACTGCCCCGTCTTGGTCTTCTTGGGTTTCTCGACAATCTTCATCTTGCCGAACAGCACTTCGCCGACCTGCTTCGGTGATGCTATGTTGAACTCCTCGCCTGCCAGCTGGTATATTTCCTTTTCGAGTTCGTTCATGCGCGAGGTCAGCATCTGCGAGGTTTCGGCCAGCGAAGCGGTGTCTATGCGCACGCCGCCCATCTCCATCGATGCGAGCACGCGCACCAGCGGCATCTCCACTTCGCTGAACAGCTGCCACACACCTGCCTCGTGCAGCTGCGGCTCGAGCAGGTTTTTCAGTTGCAGGGTTATGTCGGCGTCTTCGGCGGCGTACTCGTACACTTCGGCAGGCTCAAGGTCGCGCATCGACTTCTGTCCCTTGCCCTTCGGTCCGATAAGCTCGTCTATGTGTATCGTCTTGTAACCGAGGTACACCTCGGCCATGTAGTCCATGTTGTGGCGCAGCTCCGGTTGCAGCAGGTAGTGTGCTATCATCGTGTCGAACATCTCGCCGCCGAGCGTCACGCCGTAGTTGGCGAGCACCTCGAGGTCGTACTTTATGTTTTGTCCGATTTTGAGGATTGAGTCGCTTTCATACACCGGTTTGAAAATATTAACTATCTTTTGGGCTTCTTCACGTTCGGCTGGAACGGGCACGTAGAACGCCTCGTTTTCCTTGACCGAGAAGCTCAAACCCACCAATTCTGCATCGATTGAGTCGGTTGAAGTCGTCTCCGTGTCTAGACTTAAAAAACTTTTTGTCATGAAAAAGTCACAAAGACGGCGCATATCTTCCTCATTATCAACGAGTTTGTACGTGTGAGGCGTGTCAGTTAACGCTCTGAGAATCGATTTTTTTGCGTCGCCCGCCTCTTCGGTCGTATTTTCTGCAAATAAATCGAGTTGTTGATTAACTTTGTTTTTAACGTTTTCACTTCTGTTAATAAACTTGTCCGAGAGCGTCTTGAACTCCAATTCCTGGAACAACCGGCGCAGTTCGCCGGCGTCGGGTTCGGTCACGCGCAGCGCGTCGAGGTCGAGACTGACCGGCACGTCGGTGCGGATGGTTGCGAGAAACTTCGAGAAGCGAATCTGCTCCTTGTTCTCCTCGACCTTCTTTTTCAGCGCACCCTTCAGCTCGCCGGTGCGTTCGAGCAGCGAGTCAATCGAGCCGAACTGCTGCAAGAGCTTGACTGCCGTCTTCTCACCCACGCCCGGACAGCCCGGTATGTTGTCGGCCGCGTCGCCCATCAGTCCGAGCAGGTCGACCACTTGTGCCGTCGACTCGATGCCGTACTTCTGGCATACGCCGTCGGCGTCGAGCGTCTCGTAGCCACCGCCGTGGCGCGGACGGTACATCACCACGTTGCCGCCCACCAGCTGGCCGTAGTCCTTGTCGGGCGTCAGCATGTACGTCTTGATGCCTTCTGCATCAGCCTTTGCCGCCAGCGTGCCTATTACGTCGTCGGCCTCGAAGCCCTCCGCCTCAAGCACAGGTATGCGCATGGCTTTCAGTATGTCCTTGATTACGGGCACGGAGCGGCGTATGTCTTCAGGCGTCTCCTCGCGCTGCGCCTTGTACTGGGCGTAAGCCTCGCTGCGGAAAGTGGGGCCGTGGGGGTCGAAAGCCACGCCGAGATACGCCGGTTTTTCCTTCGACAGCACTTCGTGCAGTGTGTTGCAGAAGCCCATCACGGCCGACGTGTTCATGCCTTTCGAGTTTATTCGCGGGTTCTTTATAAACGCGTAATAGGCCCTGTATATCAGGGCGTAAGCGTCTAAAAGGAAAAGTTTATCCATGTTTTAAATCTTTTTTATGTGTAAAGTTAGTGATTTTTTGTCATTAATCGGATAAAATCATTACTTTTGTATCAAATTTTGTGGCATGACTGACTATTTATCTCTCATCAAGGAACCTATAAAGAGTGAATTGGAACAATTCATCAGCCTCTTCAACGCCTCGCTGACACACGAAGGCAAGCTGCAGGAGGAGATTTTCGCACGCATACGCAACCGCGCCGGCAAGCGCATGAGGCCTATGCTGATCATGCTTATGGCGAAAAACTACGGCATGGTTACCGACGCTACCTTGCACGCCGCCGTGGGTCTCGAACTGCTGCACACGGCTTCGCTCGTGCATGACGACGTGGTGGACGAGAGCCGCCAGCGGCGCGGACAGGCTTCAGTCAATGCCGTTTACGACAACAAGGTGGCTGTGCTCGTTGGCGACTATATCCTGTCGACGGCGCTGCTGCACGTTTCTGTAACGCACAACGAGCTGATAGTCAGATACCTTGCAGAGCTTGGCCGCACGCTTTCAGACGGTGAGATACTCCAGCTTACGAGCATATCGGACAGCGTGATTTCAGAAGATACTTACTACGAGATAATCAGCCGCAAGACCGCCGCGCTGTTCGAGGCTTGCTGCGCCATCGGTGCCATATCCGCCGGCGTGCCCGAGGACATGGTGGGCGAGGCCAAGCGCTTCGGCAAGACGCTGGGCATTATCTTCCAGATTCGCGACGACATATTCGACTATTACGACTCTGCTGAGATAGGCAAGCCCACCGGCAACGACATGGCTGAGGGCAAGCTGACCCTGCCTGTAATCTACGCGCTTAAGTCAACGGGCGACGAGGAGATGCTCGCCCTGGCGCGTAAGGTGAAGGAAGGCACGGTAACAGCCGGCGAGATAGCCCGACTGGTGGAGTTCACCAAGGCCAACGGCGGCATAGATTACGCCGAGCGCCGCATGCAGGAGATGCACGCCGAGGCAAAGACTTTCTTGTCAAGCAGGGTGCCTGACGAGACGATACGCCGCGCCCTCGAGGCTTATCTGAGCTACGTTATAGAGAGGACGAAGTAGGGTAGTGGTTGATTAGAATGATTTGAGCGATGCCACTAATGTGGAATATTTGTGTGGAATGACTGATAAATGCTTGACAGTCAACTATATTCATCAATATAAAATAAAAAAGCAGGGCTTGTTATTTTACAGGTCCTGCTTTCTTATTGGTTGTTTCTCCGCCATTCCTTGCGTGCTGAATACATCTCTTCTTTTATTCCGCCGTTGGTTAGGAACTCTGTTTTCTGTCGTTCTATGAGCTTCCCCGGCAGCATGTCAGTCTGGTGGATTAGTGTTATAGCGATGTTTGCTATCGTCTCGTCCGAGCGGACGGTTATCGCTTTGCGGAAGAACTCGCTGTCGCAATGCTTCTTGCACACAATGGGACAACTGGGAGCCATGGGAGAGATGTGAGTAATGCGAACCATGTTTTCCATAAGTCTCATTTGTCTCATTACTCCCATCTCTCCCATACAATTTAGAAGAACTTAGTCTCTTCTCCCGTGATTTCGCTGAGCAGCAGGTTGGCCAGTCGGCTTGTGCCGAGGCGCAGCCACTTGTTGGTAAGCCATTTTTCGCCCAGGACCTCTTTAACTATCGTGTAGTATATAATTGCGTCCATGACCGAATTAAGGCCGCCAGCGGGCTTAAAACCTATCTGTATGCCCGTTTCTTCATAGTATTCCTTGATGGCCTGGCACATCACGTAGGCTGCCTCCGGTGTTGCGGCAGGTTCCAGCTTGCCCGTAGAGGTCTTTATGTAGTCTGCTCCGGCGTACATTGCCAGTATCGACGCCTTCTTGATGTTGCTTGCCGTCTTGAGGCAGCCGGTTTCGAGGATTACCTTCATAGGTGCGTCGCCGCACGCCTCCTTCAGCTCGCTGATGTCGTCGGCCACGCCCTCGTAGTCGCCGCTCAGGAACTTGCCCACGGGCATTACGATGTCTATTTCAGTGGCTCCGTCCTTCACGGCGAGTGCAGTTTCGGCCACCTTGACCTCGATAAGTGCCTGCGACGAGGGGAAACTGCCTGATACACAGGCTATCTCAACGCCGTCAACCTCGAGCGACTGGCTTACCGTCTGTGCGAAGCACGGGTAAACGCAGATGGTTGCCACGTGGGGCAGGTCGGGGTAGGTGGCGTCAAACTCGTTGACCTTTTCAGTGAAAGCCAGTATGCTTTCGTCGCTGTCGGTGGTCTTGAGTGATGTCAGTTCGATGCTGCCGAAGAGGAACTTCTTTACCTCCGGCGTGTCGTTCTCGTGCGCCTTTTCGGCTATCAGCTGCCTTACGGCGTCGCGCACTGCGGCATCGTCAAGGTCGGTGTTGTACTTTGCGAGTGCCTCCTCGTACTTGCTTGTTTTCGGGAAGTCAGCTTCGTGCTTGTGCTCGTGCCCGCAGTTGCAGGTCTTGTTGTCGTTTTCTGTTGCCATAATGATATGATTTTTAATTTTTACTTTTTAATTTTTCATTGTTAATATGTCTCGTATTGTCGCGTTTTGTCTTCTTTTCAAGGTTCTTGCGCAGCGCATCTGTCAGGTCTGTCCCGGTCTGGTTGGCTAGGCAGAGCAGCACCCACAGCACGTCTGCCATCTCGTCCGACGGGTCTTGCGGCTCACCCTTTTTGAAGCTCTGGTCGCCGTACTTGCGCGCCATGACGCGCGCCAGCTCGCCTACCTCCTCTGTTAGGCAGGCCATGTTGGTAAGTTCGCTGAAGTAGCGCACGCCGTATTGCCTAATCCACTGGTCTACAAGCTGTTGCGCCTCGCGTAAAGTAATGTCCCCATCCATGTCAAAATAGATTTTTCACTCTTAATTCTTCACTCTTCACTCTTAATTCTTCACTCTTAATTCTTCACTCTTCGTTCTTCACTCTTCACTTATTCACTCCTTATTCCTCGTGTCCATGCAGATGGTCACAGGACCGTCGTTTACAAGCTCCACCTTCATGTCGGCGCCGAACTCGCCAGTGCCTACCTTGAGTCCCGTGAGGCTGCGCAACTTCTCGCAGAAGCTCTCGTATAGCGGTATAGACACTTCGTGGCGTGCGGCGTGAATCCATGAGGGGCGGTTGCCCTTCTTGTACGACGCCAGCAGGGTGAACTGGCTCACAACGAGCATCTCTCCGCCAACCTCGGTTATGGGCAGGTTCATCACTCCGTCGGCGTCGTCGAAGACGCGCAGGGCTGCAATCTTCCTGACCAGCCAGTCTACGTCTTCCTCGGTGTCGCCTTCTGCCACGCCCAAGAGTATCATGTAACCGCGGCCTATTTCTGACTTTATTTCGCCGCCGATTGTCACTGACGCACGGCTGACGCGTTGGATTACTGTCTTCATTCCGGTTAAAATATTAGTATATTTTGCCCTCTACGGGCGTTTTGTCGTCTTGTCCCTGTAGCCCCCGGCGGCGTGCTTGCAGGCCTTCAGAGGGCCTTTAAAATGCCTCCTGCACTGCGTCTTGAACCTCATCTGCCTGCTCAGCGCCGCCGTTGTTGAAGTGTTGCCATACTATCTTTGCCTTAGCCTTTCCTATTACTGCCGCCAGGTCGTCTATGCCTGCCTCCCTGATGCGTTTCACCGTCTTCAGTTCTTTCAGCAGGGTGTCCTTCGTCTTGGGGCCTATGCCCTTGATGTCGTCAAGCTCGGAGTGCAGTGCGTGCTTGCTGCGCTTGTCGCGGTGGAAGGTTATGGCGAAGCGGTGCACCTCGTCCTGCATGTGCGTAAGCAGGCGGAACAGCTCGCTGTCGGTCTTCATTCCCACCACCATGGGCGGCACGCCGTAGAGTAGTTCGTTGGTGCGGTGGCGGTCGTTTTTTGCCAGTCCGGCAATGGGAATGTCGAGCTTTAGCTCGCCTTCCACAACCTCGCGCACCACGCTCATCTGCCCTTGTCCGCCATCGGTTATGATGAGGTCGGGCAGGGGTTGGCCTTCGTCGCGCAGACGGGTGTAGCGTCGCCTTACCACCTCCTGCATCGAGGCGTAGTCGTCGGGGCCGGTCACGGTCTTGATAATGTATTTGCGGTAGTCCTTTTTGCTTGGTTTCATCTTCTTGAACACCACGCACGCCGCCACGGCGTCGGTTCCGCTGATGTTCGAGTTGTCGAACATCTCTATCTGGTAAGGCATCTTGGGCAGCTTCAGTGCGTCCTGTATTTCCTTCATCAGGCGCACCGATTTCTGCTCCGGATTGAGCTTTTCAGCCTGTTTCAGACGGTCGAAACGGTACTGTTTACCGTTCATTTCAGACAGTTCGAGCAGGGTGCGCTTGTCGCCGCGCTGCGGCACGGTGAGCGTTATGCCGTCAAGCTCGATGTCGAGCGGGAACGGCACTATCACCTCGCGCGACCTGCTGCCCATGCGTTCGCGTATCTGCACAATGGCGAGCTGGAGCACTTCCTCGGCAGTTTCGTTCAGTTTCTTCTTTATTTCGAACGTCTGAGCCTGGTTTATGCTGCCGTTGGTGACGTGCATGTAGTTCACGTAGGCCGTGTTTACGTCGTCAGTTATGGTGAATACGTCGACGTTGGTGATGGTGTGGCTCACAACTTCGCTCTTGGCGCAGAAGGTATCGAGCGCCATGTAACGCTGTTTCAGCACCTCGGCTTCCTCGAAGCGCATCTCCTCGGCCAGTTTCATCATCCTTGTGTAGATGCTGCGCTGCAGCTCGCGCGTGTTACCTTTAAGTATCTCGCGCGCCTGGGCGATGCACTCCTGGTAGTCCTCGTAGCTCTGCTTGGCAATGCACGGCGCGCCGCAGTTGTGTATGTGGTACTCCAGGCAGGGCTTGTATTTACCCTGCTCGATGCCCTCGCGCGTTATCGGAAAATGGCACGTGCGCGGGCGGTAGAGCTTCTTTATCAGGTCGAGTATGGCGTACATCGAGCCTACATGGCTGTAAGGGCCGTAGTACGAGCCCCATTTCCTGTTGATGGTGCGCGTCTTGAATATGCGCGGAAAATACTCGTTGGTGACGCAGATTGAGGGGTATGTCTTGCCGTCCTTGAGCAGGATGTTGTAGCGTGGCTTGTATTTCTTTATCAGACTGTTCTCGAGCAGCAGGGCGTCTTCCTCCGTATTGACCACGGTGTAGGTTATGTTGTGAATCTTGCTTACAAGCACTTTCGTCTTGAAACGGTCTACCTCCTTGTGGAAATAGGACGACACGCGGTTCTTGAGGTTCTTTGCCTTGCCCACGTATATTATCGTGCCGCTCTCGTCGTAATACTGGTAGCTGCCGGGCTTGTTGGGCAGATTGCTTACGATGGCCTTCAAGCGCTCGAGCCGTTTCTCGTTTTCTTCTTTAGTCATGACGCGTAAGTGCTTTGTTTAAAAGGATTTTCAGATATAATGTTTCACGTGAAACTTTAGTGACGTGATGCAATACGAGGGTTAAGTAAACCGGTGAGCCTTGATGTTAGGACGGCTGCCGTGAAGATTGTCGGCCGCCTTAGCCTGTGCGGTTCGCCCTTGCAAGGCACATGTCCTAACCTCAAGGCTCACCGGTTATTTTACTCCATTGAGTCTTCGGCTTCTCCGTTTCCGGCGTCCTACACTTGCAGTAGGCTGGTTATGTCGGTATCCTTGTCGAAGTTGTCGCGGCCGTTCAGTCCCTCGCGTGTAAGCTCGATGATGAAGTTTACGTAGATTTTCTTCGGGTTGAACTTCTTCACGAGGTCGTACGCCGCCCTCATCGTGCCGCCTGTGGCGAGCAGGTCGTCGTGCAGCAGTACGACGTCATCGCTCGTTATGGCGTCCTTGTGTATCTCGATAGTGTCTGTGCCGTACTCCTTGCTGTAGCTCTCCTGTATCGTTTCGCCCGGCAGTTTGCCCGGTTTGCGGCACAACACTACGCCTGCGTGGAGCCTTAACGCCAGCGCCGACGACATGATGAAGCCGCGGCTCTCGATGCCTACAATCTTGGTGATGCCCTTGTCCTTGTACAGGTCGTACAGTTCGTCCTGCATTATTTGCAGGCATTCAGGATTGTCGAACAGCGTTGTAACGTCTCTGAAGTTGATTCCTTTTTTCGGAAAATCCGGGATGCACCTCAGATTATCCAGTAAAGTCTTGTTGTTCATTTTGTCTTTGATTACTTTATTATTATTATGGTTTAAATTCGTTGTTATGGCATGCCGTCGAGTAGGGCAAAAACAACCCTGTTCCAAGAGTCCGCCTTTTGCCGTCCAAGAGGTTGCCTTTTGCACGGTGAAAGGATGCCTTTCGCGTGATGAAAGGTTACCTCTTGCAAAGCCTCCCGCCGCCGTCCGTCGTAGGGCGGGGTGGGGCTTGCCCTGCGGGCTGCCGGCATGCGCCGTGGCGTGGCATGCCGGCTACCTTCAAAATGCGCCCTTTCCTTCGTGCCAAACGTCAATTTTAACATTCAAGCAAACTTGTGGGTCAAATCCCTATGTTGCTATTTTACAGACCTTTCCATCGTTTCGGTTTGACAAAATATGCTCATTTTGTTTCACGTGAAACATAGGTTCGTCCTATCGTTTCATGAGCACCAGCATTATGTTGATGTCGCTTGGCGACACGCCCGGAATTCGACTGGCCTGTGCAAGCGTTTCCGGGTCGATTTTTTCGAGCTTCTGCCGGGCTTCGGTCGAGAGCTGCTGCATCTCCGAGTACTTGAAGTGTCCGCGTATTTTTATGTTTTCAAGGCGGTGCATCTTGTCGGCCACCATGCGCTCGCGCTCTATGTAGCCCTTGTATTTCATCTTGATTTCAGCGGCCTCGGTTATCTCCTCCTTGCGGTTAGACAGCGATTCCAACGTCTGTTTGAGTCCCGGCAGAATCTCTGAAAGATTTGCCATTGTCAGCTGCGGCCGTGCTATGAGGTCGGCTATCTTGCAGCCCTCGCGCAGCGGGGTGGTGCCCAATGCTTCGAGCGCAGAGTTTATGTCGTGCGGTTTCACCGGTGTGTTGTCGCAGTAGTCTATGACGCGTGCCACAGCTTCCTTCTTCTGCATCCACCAGTCGTAACGCTCGCGTGTGGCAAGACCCAGCTCGTAGGCGCGCTCGGTCAGTCGTGCGTCGGCGTCGTCCTGCCGCAGCAGTATCCTGTACTCGGCGCGGCTGGTGAACATGCGGTAAGGCTCGTCCACGCCCTTGGTCACAAGGTCGTCAACCAGCACGCCGATGTACGACTCGTCGCGGCGCATGGTGAACGGCTCGCCGCCGGCGCAGCTGAGCGCCGCGTTCACTCCTGCCACGAGTCCCTGGCCTGCCGCCTCCTCGTAGCCCGTGGTGCCGTTCACCTGTCCGGCCATGAAAAGTCCGGGCAGTATTTTAGATTCGAGCGAGTGGCGTAGCTGCGTCGGGTCGAAGAAGTCGTACTCTATTGCGTAGCCCGGGCGGTAAACCTTGGCGTCGCGCAGCGCCGGAATCTTCCTCAGCGCGTTTATCTGGACGTCCATCGGCATTGATGACGAGAAACCGTTGAGGTACATCTCGTTGGTGTCTTCGCCCTCCGGCTCGAGGAACAAGGGGTGTTGCTGCTTGTCGGGGAAGGTGACGAGCTTTGTCTCTATCGACGGGCAGTAGCGCGGGCCTATGCTCTTTATCTGTCCGTTGTAGAGTGGGGAGTCGGCCAGTCCGCCCATCAGCGTGGCGTGTACTTCGGGGTTGGTGTAGCATGTCCAGCAGGGCAGTTGCCTGAGCGGCCTGCCCGTAGACATGAAGCTGAAGCCGTGGTAGTCGTGCTCGCCCTCCTGTATCTCGAGGTCTTCAAAGTGGACCGAGCGGCGGTCTATGCGCACCGGCGTGCCCGTCTTCATGCGTGCGGCCGTTATGCCGTGGCGCGTTATGCTCTCTGTGAGCCGTTCAACGGCAGGTTCGGCTATGCGCCCGCCGGGCAACTGCTTGCGCCCTATGTGCAGCAGGCCGTTGAGGAAGGTGCCCGCCGTCAGTACTACGCTCTTTGCGCGCAGCTCCACGCCCCACACGGTCCTTACGCCCACGGCGCGTCCTTGCTCCACTATTAGCTCTTCGGCCTGGTCCTGCCAGATGTCGAGGCGGTCGGTGCGGTCGAGCACGGAGCGCCACTGCCAGATGAACTTGCCACGGTCGCACTGGGCGCGGGGGCTCCATACGGCCGGGCCTTTCGAGCGGTTGAGCATGCGGAACTGTATGGCCGTGGCGTCGGTGACGAGACCCATCTGTCCGCCCAGCGCGTCGATTTCCCTTACAATCTGTCCCTTTGCAATGCCGCCCACGGCCGGGTTGCAGCTCATCTGGGCGATTTTGTTCATGTCCATTGTAACCAGGCACGTGCTGGCGCCCATGCCTGCCGAGGCGGCGGCGGCTTCGCAGCCTGCGTGTCCGCCTCCGATTACGATAACGTCGTATTTCAAAATCATGTTCATACTGTTTTTTCGGCATGTTGGTACGGCTTCCGCGGTACTGTCTCCGCAGCTATGCCGGCGGCCGCGGGGTGGTGTGCCGTGCTGGCCGCAGGCGGCGTGTACGTTACGGTACATCTGCAGCCGTCAGCCGGGCTTTGCCGCTGCCCGTTATAGCGCGGGCCTGGCCGCTTGCCAACTTGTTTGCAGCCGGCGTGTGCGCCGACAGCGCAAAAGTAAGAATTAAAATCGAAAATTTAGGCAAATACTTTGATTTATCGCCAAAATAGAGTATATTTGCATCCCCAACATGCACCGTCATACCTATTATAAGGTATAGCGGGGCTTATGGTTTCGTGTGAACGGACATTATCAACAATTTAATTTAATACTTTAAAACTTCAATCATTTATGTGGTTATGTAATTCATCTATCGGAAGGAAAGTCGTGATGTCCGTTACAGGCGTCGCGCTTATCCTGTTCTTGACATTCCACATGTCAATGAACTTAGTGGCTCTCTTCTCGGGCGAAGCTTACAACGCAGTGTGTGAGTTCCTCGGGGCTAACTGGTACGCCCTTGTGGCTACGCTTGGCTTGGCTGCCCTGGCTGTCATCCACATCGTGTATGCGTTCCTGCTCACGATGCAGAACCGCCGTGCACGCGGTGACGAGCGTTACGCCGTTACAACCCGCCCGGGCAAGGTGGAGTGGGCTTCGCAGAACATGCTCGTGCTGGGTATCATCGTATTGCTCGGCCTTGCCCTCCACTTGTTCAACTTCTGGTACAACATGATGTTCGCCGAGCTTACCGGCATCGCCGTTCCCCATCATCCGGCAGACGGCTTCGCTTACATCATCGACACCTTCTCTTGCCCCGTTTACGTGGTGCTCTACATCATCTGGCTGGCTGCTATCTGGTTCCACCTCTCTCACGGATTCTGGAGCGCAATGCAGACTCTTGGTTGGAGCGGCAAGGTGTGGTTCGAGCGCTGGAAGGTCATCGGCATCGTCTATACCACTCTGCTCATGCTGGGCTTCCTCGTTGTTGTGCTGGCTTTCGCTTTCGGCATGGCTCCGAGCATGTGGTAATCCAATTCATAATTCATAATTCGTAAATTGTAAATTATTATGGCAAAGCAATTAAATTCCAAGATACCAGAGGGACCGATAGCAGAGAAGTGGACCAACTATAAGGCTCACCAGCGTCTGGTTAACCCTAAGAACAAACTGAAATTGGACGTCATCGTCGTAGGTACCGGCCTCGCAGGAGCTAGTGCTGCAGCATCGCTCGGCGAGATGGGCTTCAACGTCCTCAACTTCTGCATACAAGACTCGCCCCGCCGCGCACACTCAATCGCAGCACAGGGCGGTATCAATGCAGCCAAGAACTACCAGAACGACGGCGACTCTGTTTACCGTCTGTTCTATGACACTGTAAAGGGTGGCGACTACCGCGCACGCGAGGCCAACGTCTACCGCCTTGCCGAGGTGTCTAACAACATCATCGACCAGTGCGTGGCACAGGGCGTTCCCTTCGCACGCGAGTACGGCGGCATGCTTGCCAACCGCTCTTTCGGCGGCGCGCAGGTGTCACGTACGTTCTACGCAAAGGGCCAGACAGGCCAGCAGCTGCTGCTCGGCGCTTACTCTGCACTGAGCCGCCAGGTACACGAAGGCCGCGTCAAGCTCTACACACGCTATGAGATGGAAGACGTTGTCATCGTAAACGGCCGCGCACGCGGTATCATCGCCAAGAACCTCGTGACAGGCAAGCTCGAGCGCTTCTCTGCCAACGCAGTGGTTATAGCAACCGGCGGATACGGCAACACATACTTCCTTTCAACCAACGCCATGGGCTGCAACTGTACAGCCGCAATGGCATGCTACCGCAAGGGAGCTTACTTCGCAAACCCGTCTTACGTACAGATACACCCGACTTGTATCCCCGTACACGGCGACAACCAGTCTAAGCTGACCCTTATGTCAGAGTCTCTGCGTAACGACGGCCGCATCTGGGTGCCCAAGAAGCTCGAAGACGCAAAGGCACTGCAGCGCGGCGAGAAGAAGCCGACCGACATTCCCGAGGAAGACCGCGACTACTACCTGGAGCGCCGCTATCCGGCATTCGGCAACCTCGTTCCGCGTGACGTTGCCAGCCGTGCAGCCAAGGAGCGCTGCGACAAGGGCTACGGCGTAAACAACACAGGTCTTGCCGTTTACCTCGACTTCTCTGAAAGTATCGAGCGCCTCGGCCTCGACGTCGTACTGCAGCGTTACGGCAACCTGTTCGACATGTACGAGGAAATCACTGACGTAAACCCGGGCGAGCTGGGCAACGAAATCAACGGCGTGAAGTACTACAACCCGATGATGATTTACCCCGCAATCCACTACACCATGGGTGGTATCTGGGTAGACTACGAGCTTATGACGACAATCGAAGGACTCTTCGCAATCGGCGAGTGCAACTTCTCTGACCACGGAGCCAACCGTCTTGGTGCTTCAGCCCTCATGCAGGGTCTGGCCGACGGATACTTCGTTCTGCCTTACACTATCCAGAATTACCTGGCCGACCAGTCTATCTGGCCGCGCATTTCTACCGACCTGCCCGAGTTCGAGGAGGCAGAGAAGGGCGTACAGAAGGAAATCGACCGCCTCATGAACATAAAGGGCAAGCGCTCAGTCGACTCAATCCACAAGGAGCTTGGCCACATCATGTGGGAGCACGTGGGCATGGGCCGTACGGCTGAAGGCCTGAAGGAAGGACTCGAGATGATCAAGAAGATACGCAAGGAGTTCGAGACCAACCTCTTCATCCCAGGTTCTAAGGAAGGCCTTAACACTGAGCTCGACAAGGCAATCCACCTCCGCGACTTCATCACAATGGGCGAGCTGGTGGCTTACGATGCACTCTCGCGCAACGAGTCGTGCGGCGGACACTTCCGCGAGGAATACCAGACCGAGGACGGCGAGGCTAAGCGCGACGACGAGAACTTCTTCTACGTAGGCTGCTGGGAGTACCAGGGCAGCGACGAGAAGGCGCCCGTGCTTATCAAGGAGCCGCTCGAGTATGAGGCAATCAAGGTTCAAACACGTAACTACAAGAACTAAGGGAAACGTCAGGTCACAGGCCGGGAGGGGCCACCGAGCCGCTCCCGCGACCGCAAAACTGTAAAATAGAATACAACAATGGAAGGAAATATAAGTTTTACGCTTAAGGTCTGGCGTCAGAACGGACCTAAGGCAAAAGGTCATTTTGACACGTTCGAGATGAAGGACATACCTACTGACACTTCATTCCTCGAGATGTTGGACATCCTCAACGAGCAGCTCATCGAGGACGGCAAGGAGCCGTTCGTATTCGACCACGACTGCCGCGAGGGCATCTGCGGCATGTGCTCGCTCTACATCAACGGCCATCCCCACGGTCCCGCAACGGGAGCTACCACCTGCCAGCTCTACATGCGCCGCTTCCATGACGGCGACGTAATCACCGTAGAGCCGTGGCGTTCGGCTGCGTTCCCCGTCATCAAGGACTGCATGGTAGACCGCGGAGCTTTCGACAAGATTATACAGGCCGGCGGATACATCAGCGTACGCACGGGACAGCCCCAGGACGCAAACGCCATCCTCATACCGAAGGAGAACGCCGACGAGGCTATGGACTGCGCTACCTGCATCGGTTGCGGCGCCTGCGTTGCAGCCTGCAAGAACGGTTCGGCAATGCTCTTCGTCAGCTCTAAGGTAAGCCAGCTCGCACTTCTGCCCCAGGGACGCCCCGAGGCTGCAAAGCGCGCAAAGGCAATGATAATGAAGATGGAAGAGCTCGGCTTCGGTAACTGCACCAACACACGTGCATGCGAGGCTGAATGCCCGAAGAACGAGTCGATAGCCAACATCGCCCGTCTGAACCGCGAGTTCATCAAGGCTAAGCTGAACGACTAACAGCTTGATAATCAATTTGTTTTATTGCTTTATTCATGAGGGCGCGGCACGTTTGTGTGCCGCGCCTTTTCTTGGTTCATCAGACAAATGACGTGATACGTCTTTCATGTAGGTTGTATAGCCTTAGC
>DGYMR06203__coassemble_665_pt1 | contig 40291 bp, 29 predicted proteins | sample DGYMR06203__metabat2_low_PE_044 | metagenome-assembled genome bin DGYMR06203
CCTTTTATCATCCATAACGGCCTCGGCACAGCAAGAAATTAAGCTCACTGTCAACAATATCCCAAACGACAAGGGAACAATCCTCATAGCAACAAAAAGCGGACAATGGGCAAAAGTAAAAGCACAGAAAGGCAAAATTGAAACCATCTTGCACGATGTGCCTGAAGGAAAAGGCACGATATACGCATTCCACGACGAGAACGACAACAAGAAACTCGACGAAAAGGACAACATCCCAGTAGAGTATTGTGCCTTCAGCGATTACGAAATAAGCGCTGGGAATAATAATATCAGCATCGAGCTTATATACGTTCCAGACATGATAATGGACAAACAAGAAGAAAACAAATGACCGATAACCGACCGAAATACACCCTCCGGCCACAAATGTTCTGACCGGTGGAATAACTTAGAAATAATTTAACCCATTAAATTACAGCCAGTATGGAAAACAACGAGAAACTGTCAGCGGAACAAAGCCTTAAAATTATAAGTGAAGCCATCGAACAAAGCCGAAACGAAATAATGCAAAACGCAGGCGCGCCAATGGTGTTCTGGGGTGCGCTTACATGCGTAACATCAATCATTATATGGCTTCTTTGGACAGCAACTGACAATCCTTCATGGAACGCCCTTTGGTTCTTAATGGCAATAACAGGCTGGTCAATCATGACCGTAAAAATGAAAAAACAAAGAGGAAGGCCTTCAAACATCTTAAGTAAAATACTCTGTGTATCGTGGATATCTTTCGGCCTGTTTGCAATGGTAACGGCAATACTCGGAACTATCTCACTAAACAGTCTCCACTATGCCGGCAAACTGCCCATAGCATCAGTCCTAATACTCCTTCTTGGACTTACAGGCATGACCACAGGGCTCTTGCTACGCAACAAGATAATAGTCCTACTGGCAATAATATCCATCTTTATCTCAAACTCGGCACTTATGCACCCGGGCCCGTATGATTGCATTGCTATTTGCGCGACTTCATTGATACTGCTTATAATACCAGGAATTATCATAAACAGAATTTACAAAAAAAGATAATGGACATGGAAAACAACGAGCAACTTTCAGCCCAACAGAGCCTCAAGATAATAAGCGAGGCAATAGAGCAAAGCCGCAAGGACATGACGCGCAGCTGCGGAAAGACACTGCTGATGTGGGGTACCATAATCTGCCTGACGGCAACTGTAATAGGCTTCCTATGGAAACTTACAGGTTCATGGTACTGGAACTTCATGTGGCTGGTAATGGTTTTCGGCGGCCTGCTTGCCAACAGGAAGATAACCAAAAGCGAGAACATAGCCGGAACTCCAAAAATGTTTGTCAACGACATGGTAAAAAATATCTGGAAAGCATTTGCTGTAACAGTCTTCATCGCCATTCTTGCCGGTCCATTCTCCATCTTCGACGGTGAGTCACAGAGCCACGAGCAACCTATAACAGCCACAATTATTATCTGTATCAGCCTTGCAGCATTCATTACAGGACTTGTGCTGAAAAGCAATACCATAATACTATGTAACTGCGCAGGCGCATACAGCAGCACAAGCGCGGCACTTGAAAGCAACGGAGCAATGGAAATGGCTGCCGTATTCATGGCCGGACTGATAATGATGGTGGTGCCGGCACTGATAATATTGTATAGAATGAAACGCGCAGGGGAAGGCGCGGCGCAGGCAGAAAATAACGAGTAAAACGCTAACCAAGGAGAAAAATGTTTAAACCGTTAGACCCACTGCTGCACAGCGAACTGCGATTGGCCGTGATGTCGCTGCTGTTAAGCGTAGACGAAGCCGACTTCGTTTACCTTAGGGGACAAACGAAAGCCACCGCAGGCAACCTGAGCGTGCAGCTTGACAAGCTGAACAATGCAGGATACATTGAAATACAAAAGAGCTTCCAGGGCAAGAAGCCGCACACAACATGCCGCATAACAGACAAAGGGCTGAAAGCTTTTGAAGAGTATGTAGAAGCCCTAAAAAGCTACATTCCGCAACAATAGCGGCTACATGCAGTTGACTTTACTGCGCAAGAGTATAAAGACACTGGCAACCGAAGCCTGCACGGCAGGCCGTATCCATAATGCCGCAAACAGAAAAAAGGGAACCAACCGAAGCTGGTTCCCCTTTTTCTGTTTATGCAGTAACATTATTTCTCCAATGTTGCCAACACCTCAATCTCAACCAAAGCGCCTTTAGGCAAAGTCTTAACGGCAACGGCTGAACGTGCGGGGAACGGCTCCTTGAAGAACGTAGCGTAAACTTCGTTCATTGCAGCGAAGTTGTCCATGTCAGAGAGGAACACGGTTGTCTTCACCACGTGGCTCAGGTCGATGCCTGCCTCGGCAAGAACGTTTGTCACGTTAGTGAGCGACTGACGAGTCTGCTCCTTTATTCCGCCTTCTGCAAACTCACCCGTAGCAGGGTCGATGGGCACTTGTCCTGATGCGAACACGAAACCGCCGGCAACTATTGCCTGGCTGTAAGGGCCTAAAGCCTTAGGCGCCTTGTCTGAATGTAATGCTTTCATTTCCGTTATTTATATTTTAAAGGTTTGTCAATCAACTTTATCCATAGCCTTATTTCAGGCTGAATCCCTTCTTTGCAAGTCCTTCCTTTATTGCCTCGACATGCTCGTGGTTGCGGGTTTCGAGCTTAACGCGCAGCTCGCACCTGTTGATGCTGTGGCTGTATACGCCGCGCTCGTGGTGTACGCTGAGCACGTTGGCACCCATTGCAGCCAGTACTTCGATAACCTCGAGCAGCTGTCCGGGCTTGTCGTCAAGCTCCATGGCGAGCGTGCAGATACGTCCGCCCTTGTCGAGACCGCGGTTTACGACACGGTTCAGGATGTTTACGTCGATATTTCCGCCGCTCACAAGACAGATGGTCTTCTTGCCCTTGATAGGCACCTTGTTGAACATAACCGCAGCAACGCTCACTGCTCCTGCACCCTCGGCTATCATCTTCTCCTCCTCCATCAGGCGGAGTATGGCTGCGCAAATCTCGTCTTCGCTTACGAGGGCTATGTCGTCGACATACTTCGAGCATATTTCGTAAGTAAGGTCGCCAGGAGTCTTCACTGCAATACCGTCGGCAACGGTAGACACGCTGGCAAGAGTTTCGGGATGATGGTCGCGTATGCTCTCATACATGCTCGGCGCTCCGGCTGCCTGCACGCCGTAAACCTTTACACCAGGCTTGAGCGACTTTATCGCGTATGCAACACCGCTTATCAGTCCGCCGCCGCCAATCGGCACGACAACAGCCTCAACGTCTGACAACGCGTCGAGCAGCTCGAGGCCTATCGTACCCTGTCCGGCAATCACATGGTCGTCGTTGAACGGGTGGATGAACGTATATCCATGCTCGTCGCGGAGCTGGAGCGCACGCTGGTATGCGTCGTCGTAGACACCGGGCACAAGGCAAATCTCCGCACCAAGACGGCGGGTAGCCTCAACCTTGCTTATCGGTGCGCCCTCAGGCAGGCAGATAAGCGACTTTATGCCGTGGCTTGTAGCACCGAGCGCAACACCCTGGGCATGGTTGCCGGCTGAACAGGCTATAACGCCCTTCTTCTTCTCCTCGTCGCTCAGCTGCGAAATCTTATAATAAGCTCCACGCACCTTGAACGAGCCGGTAATCTGCAAATTCTCCGGTTTAAGGTAAATATCACTCTCTGGGTTCAGCTTGGGCGCATGCACGAGGTCGGTGCGCCTAAGAATCTTACTAAGCACGTAACGTGCCTTGTACAGATCATCTAAATTAAGCATATTTTTCGTTTTTCAATATTCGATATGCAAATTTAGGCAAAATATCTGATACTTATATCCGACAGCACAAAGAATTTTACATTTTAAAATGATAAAAAATGCTATCAGACCACTCCGCGCCAACAGCCTCGCACGGTCTGGCTGCCCCCAGTGCGGCGCCCTGCCGGGTACTGGCGCAGGCCTATGCGGGCACAAAACGCAACAAACTTATAACCGGTTGATTTTCAACGGTTTGCAAAACATGGTCTTTTAGCGTGCAAAAGGTTACCTTTTAGCATGTAAAAGGTAACCTTTTGTATTGCAATAGGATGCAAATTGGAAATATTAGTATCGTTCGTACATTACGGCCCCGTCACCTCATGTCGCCCGGCGCAGTGCCGAAATGGTCCTTAAAGCACTTCGAGAAGTAAGACGGCGACGAGAAACCCACCTCGTAAGATATTTCAGACACGGTCATGTTGGTTGTCTTCAGCAAATGCTCGGCACGCTTAAGCCTCGTCACACGTATCAGCTCGACCGGCGACGAACCCGTAAGCTGCTTCACCTTGCGGTACATCTGCACACGGCTTAAGTTGAGCGCGGCACTCACAGTCTCGACAGTCAGGTTAGAGTCGGCAAGGTATTCCTCAACCACACGACGGAAGTCATCCATGAAACGGCTGTCCACGTCGCCGCACTCTTTCTGCACATTATCGGCCACAACGCCGTACACATACTTAAGCCTCTTACGGTTTTCGAGCAGGTTGCGCACGCGCGACACCAGCACCTTGCTGCTGAACGGCTTCGTTATATATGCGTCCGCGCCACAGTCGTAGCCCTCGGCACGTTGCTCGGCAAAGGCCTGCGATGTCAGCAGGATAACAGGCACGTGGCTCGTAGCAGTGGCCTCCTTTACACGCCGGCACATCTCAAGGCCGTCCATGACAGGCATCAGCACGTCGCAGATTATAACGTCAGGCACATTCTTAAGTGCAATATCAAGCCCCTCCTTGCCATTTCCCGCCAGAATGACGTCATATTCGCCATGCAAAATCGAGGCCACATACTGCCTTACCTCTATATTGTCGTCGACTATGAGCACCAGCAGGCGCGAGTCTGAAGGCACCACGCCGCCATTGGCGTCACCGGCTGCTGTTTCGGCAGCATCTTGTCGGCCGTCATGTCCACCGTCGGCCACACCTTCGCCACCGCCGTCCTTGCCGGCGACAGGCAACTGCACGGCATGGAAGCCATCGCCACTGCCGGCGCCTAACTGCTGCTGCGACGGCTTCGGCGCAGCAGCGTCAGAGTTAAGCGGCAATCTTACAACAAATTCGGAGCCCTTGCCCTCGACGCTGTCTACCGACACGTTGCCACCGTGGAGTTCCACAAAGGCCTTCACAACGGCCAGCCCCACACCGGTGCCGCCACTGTTGTTTTCCACCCGGTAAAACTTATCGAATATCTTGCCTACGCTGTCCTTCGACATGCCTATGCCCGTATCGGCCACGGATATCTCGGCATAGCCACCACTTTCGGCCACCTTCACAGTTATGCAACCACCCTGCCTGTTATACTTAAGCGCGTTGCTTATCAGGTTGTAACAGATACGTTCCACCTTGTTATAGTCGGCCTTGATGTTCAGGCACACGCCGGCGTCTATGCCTATCGTCACCTTGTGCGCGGCAGCGAGCGACTTGAAGTCGTCCACCCACATCCTTATGCTGTCGCAGAGGTTAAACTCGGTCAGCGCCAGCGTCATCTTACCGTCCTGTATCTTACGCAGGTCTAGTATCTCACTGACAAGATTAAGCAGCGTGGCGGCGTTGCGCTTAACCGTCGCCAGCATCTGCCTTTGTGCCGGGGTGATGTTATCGTCGTCGAGGATACGCTCCACCGGGTCGGCTATCAGCGTCAGCGGGGTGCGCAGGTCGTGGCTTATGTCGGTGAAGAAAGCCAGCTTGGCGTCAGCCGCCTCGCGCTCCATGCGCCTTTTCACCATTGCCATGCGGTATGATATGACGAACACCACCAAGACAAGAACCAATATGACAATGCTCAGCATGAAGTAAATCTTCTGGTGGCTGTACTGCGTGAAGAAGAAGTCCAACTTGCCATGAAGTTCCTCGAGCTGCGAACTCATGTGGCTTATCTCCTCCGCCTGCATGAGCATAGTCTCCGCATTGTCCTTCGTTACGAGGGCCGCCTTCATGTAGTTGTCCTTCTTGTAAGGCCTGCCCTCAAGTATGTTGAGCGCCAACTGTATAACGAGGTCGCCGCGCGTAGGGTATATGTACGAGGCGTCGAGCACACCGTCGCGCACAAGGCGTATGCCTCCGTCCTTGCCGGGCAGCGCGTCTATGCCCACGAACTTTATCTTATCACCTAACCCGAGGCGGCGTGCCACCTGCCATGCGCCGAACGCCATGCGGTCGTTATGGGCGAACACGTAGTCAGGACGCACGCCTCCGGCAAACACGCCCTCGGCTATACGCCGTCCGCTTTCCTGCTGCCATGTGCCGCTTTGGCTTGCAACGAGCCTTATACCGGGATACTTCGACAGGGCTTCGATAAAACCTTTGTGGCGCTCAATGGCCGGCGACGAGCCTTCAAGACCCATTATCTCAGCCACCGTGCCCTTGCCTCCGAGCTTGGATGCGATGTATTCTCCGATGGTACGCCCTATCTTCACGTTGTCACCCCCGATAAAGGCTGTGTACTTGCTGTCGCCCGCCCTGCGGTCGAAGAATATCACGGGAATGCCTTTACCGTAAGCCTTAGCTATGGGCTTGGTAACGGAATTCACCTGGTTAGGCGCAACAATGAGTATGTCTACACCGTCGTCTACAAAGCGGTTTATCTGCTCTGCCTGCTTCTCGTCCTCGTCATCTGCCGACTTGATGCTTAACTCCACGTTTTCGTGGACGTACACCGCGTCGCGCAGTTCGTTGTTAAGCTTGTTGCGCCAGATGTCCTCACTGCACTGCGACACGCCTATTACATAGCGTTTCTTGCCGTTTGAGCATGACGAGAAACAAACCGACAGACAGAATAAAGACAACAAGACGAGAACATCAAACACGCAGGAAAGACGGCAGGACGACGCATGGCGCGTCTTGCTGAAAGTTCGCCTTGCAGCCGTAAGCGCATTGACGGACGGATATAAGCCCGCAAGCGCCCCACCAATCATTCTCATTCCAAACATCTGTTCCCGTCTTATTATAAAACCGTCGGCCTTGTGTCAGGCGTCAAGCCTCCACACGCTGCCGTCCTTTGTGTCGTTAACCTCGAAGCCGGCTGCAGCCAGTTCGTCGCGTATGCGGTCGCTCGTGGCCCAGTCCTTGGCGGCCTTGGCCTTGGCGCGGAGGTCGAGCACCATGTCGACCACCTTGCCGAAGGCTTCCTCACGCTTCTTGCTTCCGCCGCTTTCAGCCTCTTTCAGGCCGAGGATGTCGAACGCGAAGAGGCGCATAGCGCCGTCGAGTTCTTCAAGGTCGGCTGCCGATATGGCGCCCTTATGGTCGAGTATTATGTTTATTACGTGGCAAGCCTCGAACAGAAGGCTTATCACCACGGGTGTCTGCATGTCGTCGTTCATGGCGTCGTAGCACTTCTGGCGCAGCGAGCCTACAAACTCCTTCACCTGTGCGTCGCTTTCTGCGGACGGCTTGATGCGCTTCAGGTCGGCCAGTCCGGTCAGCAGGCGTGCCAGTCCCTTCTCGCTTGCCTGCAAGGCTTCGTCAGAGAAGTCGACCGTGCCGCGGTAGTGGGCGGAGAGTATGAAGAAGCGTATCGTCATTGGCGAGTACGCCTTTGACAGCAGCTTGTGTTCGCCCGTGAAGAACTGTTCGAGCGTAATGAAGTTGCCGAGGCTCTTGCCCATCTTCTGTCCGTTGATGGTTATCATGTTGTTGTGCATCCAGTACTTCACCATCTGGCTGCCCTGCGATGCCACGGCCTGTGCTATCTCGCACTCGTGATGCGGGAACACGAGGTCCATGCCGCCGCCGTGTATGTCGAAATGCTCGCCCAGATACTTTCTGCCCATGGCCGTACACTCGCAGTGCCAGCCAGGGAATCCGTCGCTCCATGGGCTCGGCCAGCGCATGATGTGCTCGGGCTGTGCCTTCTTCCACAGGGCGAAGTCGGCCTGGTTGCGCTTCTCTCCCACTCCGTCGAGCTGGCGGCTGGCGTCTTTCACATCGTCAAGATTGCGGCCTGACAGTATGCCGTAATGGTATTTCTCGTTATATTTCGCAGTGTCGAAGTAAATGCTTCCGTTGCTCTCGTAGGCGAAACCGTTGTCGAGTATCTGCCTTACCAGCTCCTCCTGCTCGATGATATGGCCCGTGGCATGCGGCTCAATGCTCGGCGGCAGCACGTTGAGCGCCGCCATGGCATCGTGGTATCGGTTGGTGTAATACTGCGCTATCTCCATAGGCTCAAGCTGTTCGAGGCGCGCCTTCTTGGCTATCTTGTCCTCGCCTTCGTCGGCATCGTGCTCAAGATGGCCCACGTCCGTAATGTTGCGCACGTACCTCACCTTGTATCCGAGATGCTTCAAGTAACGGAAAAGTATGTCGAAAGTTATGGCCGGGCGGGCATGTCCCAGGTGCGGGTCGCCGTAGACGGTAGGTCCGCAGACATACATGCCGACGTTAGGGGCATGCAGTGGTTCAAACCGCTCTTTGCTTCGTGTAAGCGTATTGTAAATCAAGAATTTCTGTTCCATGTTCCTTTGATATTTATTCCAATTGCAAAGTTAGTGCAAATCGAGCTAAATGCAAAATAAAAAGGTAGTGAAACGAACTTTTATTTTCATTTACGAGATGCAGCCTGACTTATATAAAGTTAACGCAAATCGAGCTAAATGCAAAATAAAAAGGTAGTGAAACGAACTTTTATTTTCATATTTACCAAAGACTGCAAGGACGAGAACAAGAGAAAAACTGACATGAAACGAAAATGCGTATCAAAAATTACAGTCTTGCCAAAGGTGGCATATTACGTTGCAAAAGACGGCATATTGCACGATGAAAGGTGACCTTTTACAATGCAAAAGGCAACATATTGCACGGCAATAGGTAACAACCTGGCTGACAACACATTAGCCAAATATCAAAAAACCGGGGCATACAGGCGTATATGAGGTTTCAGACCACAACACGCCGAAAATTCAGCAACACATCAGTAATGCATATTCAAACATCCGTAAAATATCCACACCGGAATAGTCTTAAATGCCTTAACTTTGCAACGGGACAAGTAAATACCACTATAACGACCTAACACGCAACGGAATGAAAGCAGCAATAATATCGACGGCGATGCTGATGTTCTTCGCCACGACGGCCGTCTCGTGCGGCAACGATGACTACGACAGTTACACAGGACAGAACGTAGTAAATGGAACTGATAACGGCGAGAGTGAAAACGACAGCACACAACAAAGCAACAACAACGGACAAAACGAAGAAGAAATGACAAGGAAAATCACAATCAGCGCGGGCGGGGCAAACTTTACCGCCACACTTGCAGACAACAGAACGGCACAAGCATTCGCAAGCATGCTGCCGCTGACGCTCGACATGAACGAACTTAACGGCAACGAAAAGTACTTTTACCTTGACAGCAGCCTGCCTGCTGACAGCAACAACCCGGGAACCATCAACGCAGGCGACATCATGCTCTACGGCTCGGACTGCCTCGTGCTGTTCTACAAGACGTTCAGCACATCATACAGCTACACAAGGATAGGCTCGGTAGACAATCCGCAACAACTGGCAGAGGCCTTGGGCAGAGGCAACGTTAAGGTGACTTTCAGCGCGGCTGAATAAGAACAGCTTCATAATATCAAAGTTTTTTAGGTCTGAAATGTAAGAAACGGAGACCGTCAACAATATGACGCGCCTCCGTTACGCTCTTTTTATATAAAGAAAAAACGCTATCCTTACTGGCAATCACAACAAAATTAAGAGAGAATCATTATAGCCTCAACGGCTTATCTGTAATTAATCACTATTGTAACCTTTACCTCCTCGAACTTCGTATATGATATGCTTTTACTCCACCAGTGATTGCACACATACCGATATGGCATTTACAATGCGATTATATCGCACCTGATCAGAATTTGTTGAGCTTGCTCGTGTTCGCCATTGGGCTGCCACCACCTTACAGATCAACATTGTCTGTCTCGCCAGAAAACGTCATGTGCAGGACACCAGACTTGTCAATATAGACCGACTTGCAGTCAAGATTGATATCAAGATTGCCCAAATCGCTACAATCTAGATTCAGACAGGCGCCACTTAAATTTATGTTTGAATTTTTATCGTGCGACGGCGAGGTTATGAACAGCTTTAAAGGTTCACTTATATCATTTTTAGCGTTTTTATCACACTTCCTTTTAACATCAACATTTACGACTCCATCTTCAACCGTAATGACAGCCATGTCGGATGTATCATTTCCCGCATGCAATACAACTTTATATTTATCGCCCTGAGTATAGTAGACTTCAACATTGGAATAGCAATTTACACCAAGGAAATCTTTCAAATCGAGAGTCTCCTTTATTACACCATTCTCATTATCAGAAACCGGTGCTGATTTAGGAAAATAAACCTTTTCCTCAGCTTTGACACTACAAACTGTAAGTGTTAAGAACACGGCTAAAAACGCAAAAGTAAGTCTCTTCATCTTCATAATTATTCGATTTAAATTGTTTCCTTTTGCTTATACTACGCAAAGATAGGCCATTTGTGACACCGGCAAACCAACTTTTTTCAAAAAAATTTCCATTGACGGTGCAGCCGTTTTGTTACAAGCGCCATAACCATCTGTATTCCAGCATATTACAAAAGCTTGTCTTTTACGTTGTAAAAGGTAACCTTTTAGACGGCAAAAGGCAAGCTTTTAGGTCGTAAAAGCTTGCCTTCCGCAAAACAGTCAATATTGATGCAAAATCAGGCTGACGGCAAGTTATGCCTCTTTCTGCCTTGTACCCATGCGCGCCTCGACGACGTTGATAACGTAGTCGGCCAGTTTCTCGCACTCTGAAACCACGTCCATGTACATCGTACCGATAGCGTAAGTGTACTCGTGGGCGTTCACGTCGTTGATGTTCTGGCTGCGCAGCTGGTCGCGGTAGTTGTTTATCTCGTTCTCTATGTTGAACGAGCGGTTCACGTCGAGCTTGTCCTTGCGCCCGGACAGCATTATGTTCATCTGGGTGAGGCTGTCGTCGGTCAGTTCGAACATCTGGTGCAGGTGCTCGTACTGGCTCTCTGTGAAGTCTTCCTTGCCCTTCACCTTGCGGTTTATCGTGCGCGCAATGTTGTAGCAGCTGTCGCCGATGCTCTCTATCTCTGATATCTCGCGCAGCATGGCTCGTATCTTGGCCTTCGTCTCGTCGCTAAGGTGGGCGTCGCTTACCTTGTCGAGATACTTGGCTATCTCTATCTCCATGTTGTCGCTGATGCCCTCGTATTTCTCGATACGGCTGAACAGTTTGTTGAAGTCAGCATCGTTCTTGGTGCCAAGCAGCTCGCGGACGAAACCGAACATGCGCTGTATGCGCTCGGCAAAGAGCTGTATCTCCTTCTGCGCCTCGAGCACCGACAACTCGGGAGTCTTCATGATGGTGTCGCCGCCGATGTAGCGCAGGCGGAACTCATCCTCGCCTTCCTTCGTCTTAGGCTTGATGAGATAGCAGACGGTACGCTCTATCTGCGGTATGAACCATATCAGTATGGCCGTGTTGCAGACGTTGAAGGCCGTGTGGAATGCGGCCAGCACGACCGACAGCAGTGCCGGGTCGATGGCCGTGCTCTCAGGATCGTAGCCAACAAGCGAGCACACCGTGTTGACGAAAGGATAAAACAGACACAGCACCCACAACACTCCGAACACGTTGAACACCAAGTGGGCCAGCGCCGCCCGCCGCGCCTGAGTGTTCGCCCCGAGGGCTGCGAGGTTGGCCGTAGCCGTAGTTCCGATGTTCTCTCCCATGACAAGGGCGATGCCGAGGTATATGGGTAGCACGCCGCTCGAGCAAAGCATCATCGTAATGGCCATCAGCGCGGCCGACGACTGCAGGATGCACGTAAGCACGGTGCCGATGAGCAGGAACACGACGATAGTGACATAGCTGCCCGTGTCGAACGAGCTGAAGAAGTCAATCAGGTCCTGGTTGTGCCCCAAGTCCATCTCGTCGCCCGTCTGACTGAGCAGGGCGAGCGAGAAAAACATGAACGCTATGCCGAAAAGAAAGTCGCCCACGTAGCGGTGTCGGCGCGTGTAAATGAGCAAGATGCCGGCAATGAATGCGGGGAATACGGCGTCCATGAAATTAAACGAAAAGCCCAAGCTCATTATCCAGGCGGTCAGCGTGGTGCCGATGTTGGCACCCATGATGACGGATATGGCTTGGGCGAGCGTTAAGAGTCCGGCGTTGACGAACGAGACGGTCATCACCGTTGTGGCCGACGACGACTGTACGGCGGCCGTTACGAACATACCGGTGAACATGCCGGTAAACCTGTTTTTGGTCATCGTGCCGAGGATGTGGCGCAACTGCGAACCGGCCATCTTCTGCAGGGCTTCGCTCATCACCTTCATTCCGTAGATGAGAAGAGCCAACGACCCGATAATCTTAAAAAAAATCCAAATCGACATATTTTAAATTAATTTGATGTCGCGCATTGTGCAGTGTCGAAAAAACGGAGTATCTTTACAATCGTGAAATCTAAAACTGCATGAAAAATGAAACAAATGATACAAATACGTTGCAAAAATAATAAAAAAACGCAAAATGTCACAATAGGAAGCACTCTTTCTGAGATTTTCCGTGAATTAAATTTAAAAATGGAGTACGGTCCGCTGAGCGTTAAAGTAAACAACAAGGTTGAGGGCCTGCACTACCGCGTCTACCACAACAAGGACATCGAATATCTTGACATTACATCGTCGTCAGGTGCGAGGGCTTACACGCGCACACTGTTCCTGGTGCTGTGCAAGGCCGTGCACGACCTGTGGCCGGGCTCCGAGGTAGTTATAGACATTCCCGTATCAAACGGATACTACTGCAACCTGAACATAGGACGCCCCATCACGCAGTTTGACGCAGAAGCCGTAAAACAGCGCATGCAGAAAATAATCGACGACGCAATACCTATAAGACGGTATGAAAGCACGACCGAAGAAGTGGTCGACATGTTCAACGAACTAGGCATGAAGTCGAAAGTGAAACTGCTGAAAAGCGTAGGAAGGCTTTACACGACATACTATGACCTGGACGGATACAAGGACTATTATTACGGCACCCTTCTCACCAACACGCGGCAGCTATATCTTTTCGGACTGGAAAAATACTATGACGGACTGCTGTTGCGCATCCCCTCGCGCGACAATCCGTCGCAACTGGGCGAGCTGGTACGCCAGGACAAGATGTTCGACATATTCAAGGAACACCACCGCTGGCAAAAAATTCTCGGCATATCTACCGTCGGCGACTTCAACGAGGCTGTACAGAAAGGCATGTCGACCGACCTGATAAACGTATCGGAAGCTCTCCAGGAAAAGAAAATTTCACAGATAGCAGACATGATCTCGACACGGCGAGGCGTGAAAGTGGTGCTAATATCAGGACCGTCGTCAAGCGGCAAGACCACATTCTGCAAGCGTCTGTCCATCCAGCTGCTGACATGCGGCATCAAGCCCGTGCAGATTTCGCTCGACGACTACTTCGTAAACAGGGAGGAAACCCCCAGGGACGAACACGGCGAATACGACTACGAAAGCCTTTATGCACTCAACATACCACTGCTGAACAGCCAGCTCAACGCCCTGTTTGCCGGCGAGGAAGTGGAACTGCCGAAATATAACTTCCAGACAGGACGCAGCGAAAAGAGCGGACGCAGGCTCAAAATGAGCGATGACAACATTCTCGTAGTCGAAGGAATACACGCACTCAACCCCGAACTTACAGCCTTAATACCCGAAGAACAGAAGTTCCGCGTATATGCGTCGGCGCTCACCACAATCCTGCTTGACACGCATAACTACATACCGACAACCGACAACAGGCTGCTGCGCCGCATCATACGCGACAACAAGTACCGCGGAGTGAGCGCAATGGAGACCATTCGCCGATGGCCGAGCGTGCGTGCAGGAGAAAACAAATGGATATTCCCCTACCAGGAAAACGCTGACGTGATGTTCAATACGGCAATGCTGTTCGAGCTTGCCGTGATAAAAAGCCAGGCAGAACCGCTGCTCGAACTTGTGCCTGAAAACGCCGACGAACACGCCGAAGCCTACCGCCTGTTGAAATTCCTGAAATACATTGCTCCGATACAAAACCGACAGCTGCCGCCAACGTCACTGCTGCGCGAGTTCCTCGGGGGCAGTTCCTTCAAATACTAAGGTATCCTGCACGACGCCGTCAGGCAGGACACTTTCCACCATTATATATATAGCGGCATGGCAGGAGACGGCGGAACTGACGCACAAAGTATTTTGGAACAAAGCTTTAACTTTTAACCACACCGCATAAAACACCATAACGAAGGCCCTTGCATCATCCAAATGCAAGGGCCTTATACATATACCTACTTATAAATTAACACCACAACCATAAACCTTCAGACAGCTTACAGACAAGCAAAATGTAACTAAACAGGTCCATGTATACGTTCAAGCACGTCCAATCAGCTATCAATCTGTTACGACACACGCCGAAAAGCGTGCTGCAAGGCACAAAAAAGCCGTCAAAACATGGAGTAAACCTGTTTGTTTATAAATTTATCAAAAAACATTTTGATAATTCAATAATCTTTCCGAACTTTGCAAAAAATGCAACAAGGGCAACAACCTTACGGTAACAGCCACGACTGTCCGGTTAATAAAGCACCATGTTGCACTGATGAAAAACATGATTAACAAGCTCAAGCTAAAAATACTTTGATTTATGGCAGAAGAATTGGAAGTAAAGCAATTAGACGATGTCGTAGTGCGTTTCTCGGGCGACTCGGGCGACGGTATGCAGCTGGCGGGCAACATTTTCTCGACAGTTTCAGCTACGGTAGGTAACGGAATATCAACATTCCCCGACTATCCGGCGGACATCCGCGCCCCGCAAGGCTCGCTTACGGGCGTATCAGGATTCCAGGTACACATTGCAAGTGGCCGCGCATACACGCCCGGCGACATGTGCGACGTGCTCGTGGCAATGAACGCCGCAGCGCTGAAGACACAGTACAAGTTCGCCAAGCCACAGGCAACGATCATCATCGACACTGACAGTTTCGGTCCCAAGGACCTCGAAAGGGCCGAGTTCAAGACTCAAGACTACCTCGGAGAGATGGGCATAGACCCCGACCGTGTGGTTGCCTGTCCAATAACACAGATGGTTAAAGACTGTCTTGCCGACAGCGGAATGGACAACAAGGCCATACTGAAGTGCCGCAACATGTTCGCACTCGGTATCGTATGCTGGCTGTTCAACCGCGACATAAGCTTCGTTGAAGCGTTCCTGCGCGAGAAGTTCGACAAGAAGCCGGCCATAGCCGAAAACAACATTAAAGTTGTAAACGCCGGTTATGACTACGGACACAATGTAAGCGCAAGCGTACCGGCAACATACCGCATCGAATCTAAGAACAAGGTGAAAGGCCGCTACATGGACATCACCGGCAACAAGGCTACCGCATACGGACTCATAGCTGCCGCTGAAAAGGCCGGAATGAAACTGTATCTAGGCTCATACCCCATCACTCCTGCCACCGACATCCTGCACGAGCTGGCCAAACACAAGTCTCTCGGCGTGATGACAGTACAGTGCGAGGACGAGATCTCAGGATGCGCCAGCGCCATCGGAGCATCGTTCGCAGGCGCATTGGCCGCCACTTCCACATCAGGACCTGGCATCTGCCTTAAGTCTGAGGCCATGAACCTGGCAGTAATAGACGAACTTCCGCTCGTTGTCATCGACGTACAGCGTGGCGGTCCGTCGACCGGCCTGCCTACAAAGAGCGAGCAGACCGACCTGTTACAGGCCCTCTTCGGACGCAACGGCGAATCACCCATGCCGGTAATCGCCGCAACAAGCCCCACAAACTGCTTCGATGCAGTGTACGCTGCGGCAAAAATCGCCCTTGAACACCTTACTCCCGTAGTGCTGCTCACCGACGCATTCGTGGCCAACGGCTCTGCCGCATGGAAGCTGCCGAACATCGACGAGCTGCCGGAGATTCATCCGCACTACGTAACTCCCGAACAAAAAGGACACTATACGCCGTACCAGCGCGACCCGGAGACCGGCGTACGCTATTGGGCCATACCCGGACAGGAAGGCTATGAACACATATTGGGCGGTCTGGAGAAAGACGGAAACACCGGAGCGATATCAACCGACCCGGAGAATCACGACAAGATGTGCCATCTGCGCGCATTGAAAGTATACAAGATTCCTGTTCCTGACGTTGACGTACTTGGCGACGCTGACGATGCCGACCTGCTTATCGTAGGCTTCGGAGGCACGTTCGGCCACTTGTACACAGCCATGTCTGTACTCAGGGAAATGGGTAATAAAGTGGCATTGGCCCACTTCAGCTACATCAACCCGCTGCCTAAGAACACCGCCCAAGTGCTTACAAAATACAAGAAGGTGGTTGTGGCAGAGCAGAACCTCGGCCAGTTTGCCGGTTACCTGCGCATGAAGGTTGACAACTTCGCGCCATACCAGTTCAACCAAGTCAAGGGACAGCCCTTCGTTGTGTCAGAACTTGTCAAGGCGTTCACCAAAATTATCAAGAATTAAGAGTTTAACCAGAAGTTAAAGACGTTGCGGATATAAATGTAGAAAAGGACGAATAACGTGCTTGCACACGATTTCAAGACACGCCGAACGAGACATTCGAGGCCGGCGCTGACAAACGGCGGAAGCATCGTTCTAAACATCTAAGAATATCCGGAACCATTTAACAGCTAAAAACATAAAAGCGATGAGTTACACTGCTCAAGACTATAAGAAGGGACAACCGCGCTGGTGTCCCGGTTGCGGAGACCATTTCTTCCTGGCTTCGCTTCACAAGGCGATGGCTGAACTCGGCGTGCCGCCGTATCAGACAGCCGTAATTTCAGGCATAGGTTGCTCAAGCCGCCTGCCGTATTACGTCAACACGTACGCCATGCAGACCATACACGGACGCGCGGCAGCAATAGCCACGGGCGCAAAGGTTGCCAATCCCGACCTGACGATATGGCAAATCAGCGGCGACGGTGACGGACTTGCCATCGGCGGAAACCACTTCATACACGCCATGCGCCGCAACATCGACCTTAACATGATATTGCTCAACAACCGTATCTACGGTCTGACGAAAGGCCAGTACTCGCCAACGTCACCACGCGGATTCGTCAGCAAGTCGTCACCTTACGGCACAGTGGAAGACCCGTTCCTGCCCGCCGAGCTTTGCTTCGGCGCAAGAGGCCACTTCTTTGCACGCGCCGTAGCCACTGACGCAGAAGGAACAGTCGACATACTGAAGGCTGCCTACAAGCACAAGGGCGCATCGGTATGCGAGATTCTGCAAAACTGCGTAATCTTCAACAACGGCTGCTACGACTCCATTTACAAGAAGGAAGGCCGCGCCAAGAACGCCATCTACGTGCGCCACGGCCAGCCCCTGCTCTTCGGCGAGAACAACGAATACGGCCTGATGCAGGAAGGCTTCGGCCTTAAGGTTGTGAAATTGGGCGAAAACGGCATCACCGAGAAAGACATACTCGTACACGACGCACACTGCCAGGACAACACCTTGCAGCTGAAACTCGCAATGATGGACAACGAGCATGGATTCCCCGTAGCACTGGGAGTCATCCGCGACGTCGACGCACCAAGCTACGAAGAAGCCGTGAAGGCACAGATTGAAGAGGTGAAGGGTAAGAAGAAATACCACAACTTCGCCGAACTGCTCGAGACCAACGACACTTGGGAAGTAAAATAACACTTTACCGAATACGAAAAGCAAGAAGGATGCGCCTCATTTTGACGGTGCATCCTTCTTTTTTTATTGCAAAATAATCATAACGGAACAACAGGATACGGGATTATTTTTGTAACTTCGCAGGAAAAGGCGGCACGCACGAGCCGCACAATCTTTCCATGTCACACTAAAAAGACAACAATATGGCAAAAGAAAAGAAGAAAAACAAGAGGCTGACGAAAAACCAACTGACCAAAATGCTGCAGGACCTGTTCATGCGCAACGCGGACAAGACGCTCAGCTTCAAGCAGATATTCAAGGACTTACGCCTTGTAACCCACCCTGCGAAGATGCTCGCCGTAGAGATTATGGAAGACATGGCTTGGGACGACTTCCTAAGCAAGGTAAGCGATAATTCATACAAACTGAACATGAAAGGCCAGGTGCAGGAAGGCCGGTTCATACGCAAGTCGAACGGTAAGAACAGCTTTGAACCTGACGACGGCGGCAAACCGGTATTCGTGGCCGAGCGTAACTCGAAGTCGGCGCTTACCGGCGATCGCGTCCGCGTAACTTTCATGGCGCGCCGGCGCAACCACATCAAGGAGGCAATGGTAACCGAAATACTCGAAAGGGCGCGCGACTCGTTTGTCGGCAAGCTGAAGGTTGAGCGCGACTTCGCCTTCCTCGTGCCCGACGGCAACGTCTTCGCCAACAACATCATCATACCCAAGAACAAGCTGAAGGGCGGCAAGACCGGCGAAAAGGCCGTGGTGAAAGTGACCAAATGGCCTGACGAAGACAACAAGAACATCATAGGCGAGATTGTCGACATACTGGGCGAACAGGGCGACAACGACGTCGAGATGAACGCAATACTCGCCCAATACGGACTGCCCTACAAGTACCCGAAGCGCGTGGAGGAAGCCGCAGACAAGATAACGGGCGAGATTACCGAGCAGGACTACAACGAGCGCGAGGACTTCCGCGAAGTGACTACATTCACCATTGACCCGCGCGACGCAAAAGACTTCGACGACGCGCTGTCGATACGCAAACTGGGCGACAAGCTCTGGGAGGTAGGCGTGCACATTGCCGACGTGTCGCACTACGTCACCGAAGGGTCCATCATTGACAAGGAGGCGCAGAAGCGCGCCACGAGCGTATACCTCGTAGACCGCACCATACCGATGCTGCCTGAACACCTTTGCAACTTCGTCTGCTCGCTGCGCCCCGACGAGGAGAAGCTGACATACAGTGCCGTGTTCGACTTGGACGACAACGCCGAGATAAAATCATGGCGCCTAGTACACACGGTGATAAAAAGCAACCGCCGTTTCGCCTACGAAGAGGTGCAGCAGATACTTGAAGACAACGGCGTTATCGACGGAACGGGACAGCCTGCGCCGCCAGCAGGACCTGAAGGATACAAGGGTGAATACGCCGAGGAACTGGTAACGCTCGACATGCTGGCAAAGAAGCTGCGCGAGGCGAGGTTCAAGAACGGCGCCGTGAAGTTCGACCGCGAGGAGATGCGCTTTGAAGTTGACGAGACAGGCAAGCCCGTGCGCTGCTACTTCAAGAAGTCGAAAGACGCCAACAAGCTGATAGAGGAGTTCATGCTGCTTGCCAACCGCAGTGTGGCCGAGAGCATAGGCAAGGTGAAGAAAGGGCAGAAGGCAAAGACCCTGCCCTACCGAATACACGACGCACCCGACCCGACGAAGCTGGAAACCCTGCGCGAGTTCATCGTGAAATTCGGCTACCGCCTGAAGACTGCCGGCACGAAAGGCGAGATATCGCGCAGCCTCAACAAGCTGATGGACGACTGCAACGGCAAGCGCGAACAGAACCTTATCGAGTCGGTAGCGCTCAGGGCGATGATGAAAGCCAAGTACAGCGTGCACAACATAGGCCACTACGGACTGGCGTTCGAGTACTACACCCACTTCACCAGCCCCATACGCCGCTATCCCGACACAATGGTGCACCGCCTGCTGACACGCTACCAGAACGGCGGACGCAGCGCAAACAAGGAGTACTACGAAGAACTGTGCGAGCACTCGAGCGACATGGAGATAATAGCACAGAACGCCGAGCGCGACTCCATAAAGTATAAGATGGTGGAATACATGGCCGACAAGATAGGCAACAAGTACGACGCACACATAAGCGGCATAACATCGTACGGCATTTACTGCGAAATCGACGAGAACCACTGCGAGGGAATGGTGCCCATGCATGACCTTGACGACGACTATTACGACTTCGACGAGCGCAACTACTGCCTCGTAGGACGGCGCCACCACCACAAATACCAGCTGGGCGACCCCATTAAAATCATAGTAGCCAAGGCCAACATAGAGAAGAAGCAACTCGACTTCGCACTCGACGAAGACTGACAACGGCAGGCTGAATGACCGGTAACGGCATATAATCCACCAACGCCTTGAGGACGTACAGACAGCCCCGCGCATCGGAACCGGCATTGCCGGATGGCTGCCGGATTAAGGTCTGAAGCCGGAAAAACATCATACAAGACGTGCCAAAACCACATAACGGAATACCTCCGTACATGGTTTTGGCACGTTTTACTTTACTCCTATCATACGAATCCAAACCATTTTGAGAGCCTTCGCAGCCCTATTTCATAACAGTCTGAAATTCAATGCGTTGCAAAAGACCGTCTTTTAGCCTGCAAAAGGAGGCATATCAGGAGGCAAAAGGTAACCTTTTGCAACGCAAAACATATCCTTTTGGAAAAGCGCCGCAGCCGGCACGCGCCATACGGGCCGTGCATACATGGCGCCGACGCCCGATATGTACAACGCGACGGGCACAAAAAAAGCGGAAGGTTGAAAACACGACGACGTCAGACATGCGTCCGCCGTGCTTGCACCCTTCAGCGAAACAATCTTTTTACCTTATATTTACTTATCTACCTTTTCCAATATAGAGGCCGGCAGTTCGGGCATTGCGCCGCTCTGCGTACATACGTATGCAGACACTTCCACAGCCAGCTTGTGAGCGTCGGCAACGCTCATGCCGCTCAATATGGCCGAGCAGAACGCTCCAGTGAACGAGTCGCCCGCCCCGACGGTGTCCACTACGTCAACATGCGGCGTAGGCTGGAACGACACGCAGCCGGGCGTGAACACGTAGCTGCCGTTGACTCCGCATGTAAGCACGAGCATGTCAAGGTTGTACTTGCCTAAAATCAGCCAGCACTTGTTGCTCATGTCGAGTCCCGGATAGTCGAACATGCGGCCTATCATGACAAGCTCCTCGTCGTTGATTTTAAGTATGTTGCAATGCTTCAGCGAGTCCATCAGCACTTCCTTTGTATAGAAGTTCTGGCGCAGGTTTATGTCGAAAATCTTTAACCTGCCGCCACCGTCGGGCATGGTTTCGAGGAACTTCCTTATAGTAGTCCGCGAAACGATGTTCCTCTGTGCCAGCGAACCGAAGCACACGGCACGGCAGCTCTTTGCCACTTCCTCAAGTTCCGGCGTGAACGGGATGTTGTCCCACGCCACGTTTTCACGTATGTCGTACGTCGGCACGCCGTTGTCGTCAAGCTCAACCTGCACCGTACCCGTCGGATAAGGTGTCTGCGGCATTATGTAGTCGAGCCCTTTCGCATCGAGCGCCGCCAGCGTTTCGTCGCCGAGCTTGTCCTTTCCCACGGCGCTGATTGCAATCGAATGGAAGCCGAACTGCTTCACATGATATGCGAAATTAGAAGGTGCGCCACCAAGTTTCTTTCCTTCGGGGAGAACGTCCCACAATGCTTCTCCCAATCCTACGATTATGTCAGTTTTCATAATTATTGTTTTTTAGGTTTTAATGCCGCGAGGGTTACGGCCTGACCGGCATTCGGCGGGCTTGTCCGCCATGCCTGTGCCGCCTGCCGCCGTACGCCCCGGCGACTCTTTGTCAATGTTTTACTTTGTTTATATAGCTGAACAGGTAAACCACGCCGACGGCCATTACAGCCACGGCTCCGGCCTGTCCTATGGCGTCGCTGGCAAAGCCCATGAGCAGCGGGAACACCGTTCCGCCGAACAGACCCATTATCATAAGTCCCGAAACCTCGTTCTGCTTGTCGGGTTCAGACAGCAGAGCCTGCGAGAACACTATCGAGAATATGTTCGAGTTGCCGTAACCGACAAGGGCTATGGCTGCATAGAGCACGGCCTTGGACGCGCCGAAGAGCATTCCAAGCATGCTCAGCGCCATCATTACGACGCTTATCACGAAGAACGTCTTGTTGTTCATGACGCGCAGGAAGAACGAGCCTGTAAGGCAGCCAATGGTACGGAAGATGAAGTAAAGGCTCGTGGCGAAGGCTGCCTCGTTAAGAGTCATGCCCAGGCGCTCGATGAGCAGCTTCGGCGCAGTGGTGTTAGTGCCGACGTCTATACCTACGTGGCACATTATACCAAGGAACGACAGCAGCACGATAGGCTTGCCGAGCAGTTTCAGGCAGTCGCCGAAGCTCGACGCCTTGCCCTCGATGCGTTCCTCGTGTATGGGCGTGGCGAACAGCAGCAGGGCTGAAATAACACCTACAACGAAGTAGACAAGGAACAGCACTTTCCAGCCAAAGCCGAACGAAGGCATTACGGCCGTGGCTCCCCACATGGCTATGTAGGGCGCAAGGAACGACGCTATGGCCTTCACGAACTGGCCGAACGTAAGCGTGCTGGCAAGGTTGCCGCCCTGGAGGACGGTCGAAATCAGGGGATTAAGTGATGTCTGCATCAATGCGTTGCCGATGCCGAGCAGGCAGAACGAGGCGAGCATCACTCCGAAACTGCTGCCGCACAGCGGCATTACGAGTGAAACTACCGTCACGACAAGCGAGAGCAGCACGGTATTCTTACGTCCTATGCGGTTCATCAGCATGCCCGTAGGCACTGAAAAGATGAGGAACCAGAAGAACACCATCGAGGGGAAGATGTTTGCAACGGAGTCGCTCAGGCCCAGGTCGGCCTTCACATAATTGGACGCTATGCCCACAAGGTCTACAAAGCCCATGGCAAAGAAGCAAAGCATCACGGGCACCAACTTCATGTAATTAGTCTTGTTGTTCATGGCAATGCGTTATTTGTTTGTTAAAGGATAAACTTTCAACGAAGACACGGCGGTCTTCTTGTCGCTGCCTAGCGTCAGGCTGTTGTACGGTTCGGAAGGGAACACGAGGTTGGTCATCACCGCGCGGCCGTCGTTGCCGAACACCTCAACGCTGCTCTTGTCGACAAACACGCGCAGACTGGTCAGCTTGCCGTGTACGGGAGCGGTTGTGACGGCCGGGAACAGCTCGCTGAACTTGTTGTCGCCTCCCTGGCGGCGGTCAAACGAAAGCGTGCCCATATTTCCGTCGTAGACTACAGTGACATACTCGCCCTTCTGGTTTGACAGCATCAGCTTAACCGTAGCGCCGTCTTGCGGGGCCATGGCGAGGTCTATTTCATACGCGCCTGAAGGCGTCTTGAACATCTTCTTGACAGACAGTTCGCCAAGAGTGGCCTTCTTGCTTACCACCGCATCTCCGCGCAAGGTCGTCATATCGGCTACGGGACGCGAACCAACGTAGTCAACGCCCTTGTCGCGGAACAGGTAAACGTCGCGCGCTATGGCGTTGGCGCTCCTGAACTGGACGGTCGGCACCTGGTTGGCATACTGCCAGTTGCTCATCCAGGCTATCATAACACGGCGCCCGTCGGGAGCGTTGTCGAACGACACAGTAGCGTAATGGTCCTTGCCGTAGTCCATCCATTTCGTCACTTCAGGCTTTGTGTCGCAAGTGAACTTGTGACCGTCGAACGTTCCGGTGAAGTACTGCGTGGCGCTTCCGCCAAACGGTCCACCGGGGTTTATGTTGCATACAAGCACCCACTTCTTCTCGTTTGTACCCTCGACAGGCAGCTCGAACAGGTCGGGACACTCCCAAACGCCGGCGTGTGAACCGTACTCCTTGCCGAAACTGCTCTCGTAAGTCCAGTCCTTCAGGTTGGCAGACGAGTAGATACGCATCTCCTGCCCTGCCGCAAGAATCATTATCCAGCGTCCTGTCTGCTCGTGGCGGAACACGTGCGGGTCGCGGAAGTCAGGTATGTCGGCAACTATTATGGGGTTACCTTCGTAACGGGTGAACGTCTTTCCGTCGTCGGTACTGTACGCCATGCTCTGCGTCTGACTCTCTGCGGCCGAAGTGTAGAAGGCGACAATGGCATCCTTGCCAAAGCCTGCCGTGTTGTCCTTGTCAACCACCGAGCTGCCGCTGAACACCATGCCGTGGCCGTCGGGAACAAGAGCCACGCCCTCGTTTGTCCAGTTTACAAGGTCCTTACTTGTGGAATGACCCCAGCTGATGTTGCCCCACTGCGAACCGTAGGGGTTGAGCTGGTAGTACAGGTGCCACACGCCGTCCTTGTAGAACATGCCGTTGGGGTCGTTCATCCAGCCCCATTCGGGCGTATGGTGGTACACTGGGCGGAAAGGCTCGCCGGCATTTATCTCGACGGTGTCGGTATATTTCATGTCCTTCCAGCATACATGGTCCTTTATTCCGCCTGTAAGACGGCTGTTGCCGTTGACATGTATGTCGAACAGGACTTTCTTTCCATCGTATTCGGACAGGTCGAACGGAACGTAGTAATCAACGTTGTCGACCGCAAGACGCACTTCGATTGTGCGCACGAGGTTGTTGCCGGCTATCACCTTAATGTTGCATATTTCAGCATTTTCCTGCACTGGCAGCATTATGTAACGGCTGCCTTCGGCCATACGGACAATGCAATGCGAGCCACTGAGGAAAGAGACATCGCTTGTCTGTGCCGAGACGCCACAAGAGGAGGCGCCTAGAAGCAGTGCAACCAGTATGTTCCTTATTTTCATGATTATTTTATTTAATGATTATTTTCTTGCTCAATGTATTCCCGGGAGTCGTAAGCCTTGCAATACATACGCCGCTGCCGGCTATGGCAATGGTGCCGCTGCCCACTTTGAGGCTTGTCGATGACACCATCCTCCCGCCCAAGTCAAAAACCGACAACGTGGCGTTTTCGTATGCGTTTGTATAAACCAGGCGGTCTCCGGCACTCTCTATACTGAACTTTCCATCAGCCTCGACCGATGGAACGGATGCCGGATCGCCGATGTTCTCATCAAGATTCCACGCCTCAAGACTGTTGACATGGGTGCTGCCGTCGGCAAAAGCCTCAACGCCATCGGCCTCGGCGTCTGTCGGGAACAGGCGCATCGAGAACGCCCATGTGTCGTTTACGAATACGTCCATTATCGAATGGTCGACAAAGGCGTTGATTTTCAGCACCTCGCCAGCCTGTATCCTGCGTGGCAGTTCACTGCGGTAAACACCGTTGAAGGTTCCGTTGTCGTTAACGATACGGTCTATGCCGGTAAGGTCGACAGTAAGCGCATTGTCGGTAGGCGAATAGTAAAGACGGGCCTGTTTGCCTCCGTTCTTGAATAGGTTGAAGCCGAAATCGCCCGAACCTACAACAAACTCGCCGCAAAGCTCGTACTTGCGACCCGACACGGGAGCGAGAGACTCAGTGCCGGCAAGGTCGAAACCAGTGCGCGAATACTTGACTCCGGTGCGCATAGCCTTAAGTCCTTCGTAAGGTTTCTGCACGAGCGTGCCGTCAGACGCAAGCGAAATCTCGCGCGGCAGACTGTAACAGTGAGCCCAGCCTAGCTTGTAATTCTCGTCAGAAGGCAGCTTGTCGGGCACTATGCCAAGCAGAATGGTCTTGCCACCGTGGCTGAATATAGTAGGCGAAAGCAGTCCGTAGCCGTCCTTGCTGAAGCCTTCAAGCTCGAGCTTGGAAGGATTTTCCACCGTGGAAGACGTCGGGACGAAGTTTCCGTCTGAATTAATGTCGCCCGTCCAGTAAATAACTTCCACGCCTGACTGCGTGTTCTGCGGGGTGACCGTAAAGAGCCACTTGCCGTCAATATTGGTTATGTTGGGCATTTCCCAGAAAGTGCCGTTCCTTGAAGCCGACGTTCCGCTGAAGAACGTGCGACCGTCATTGCTCCACTTGCCTGTCTCTGCATCATATTCGTGCAAGGTCGTCGTGCCTATTCCACCCTTTGCCGAGCCTACGATGATGTATTTCTTGCCGTTGGCGGTGAAGAAGTACGGATCGCGGAAGTCATCGCTAAGTCCGGACGGGCGGCCGTCGATAATGGGATTGGCGGCATTTTTCGTCCATGACGTAAGGTTGTCGTCATCGGGCAGCGCCATGTTTATCGTTGCACGGGCGTTGTCAACGCCTGTGTATATTATCGCCGGCTTGCCGCCGGTTAGTCCGTCGTCGGTGAAAACGGCTCCAGACCAGCAGCCCTTGATGTCATACGAGGTCTCGGGGGTAAGCGCCGTCCTGTCCTCGTGCCACTTATACAGGTTTTCCGAATAGATGTGTCCCCAGTGCAGGCGTGCCATGTATGGACCGTTGGCGTTTTTCTGGAAGAACAGATGGTAATTGCCGTTTGAATAAGCCATGCCGTGACACTCGTTGGTCCACGCCGCACCGGGCATTCCGTGGAATGCAGGACGCATGATGTCGGACGCGAAACGTGAGTCAGGTATGCTTAAGTCGGCAGCATTCTCGGCTGTCGGAGCAGCAGCCTCGGCTGCCGTCAGCACCTTATTGTATACTGTAATGTCGTCAATCAGCCCGTTGAACGTGTTGAGCAAGAACTTGTCGAAAGTCTTGTCAACAGAGCTTTTACCTATAAGCAGCGTGTTGTCTCCGACGTTGATTGGCGACATGCACCGGCTCGTAGCCACCTGCTCGCCGTTGCGGTAGAGCGTGGCAGTGCGGTTGCCGGCGTCGATAACGGCGACAAGATGGCTCCATTCATAGCGCGGCAGTTTGCCTTCGGCGGTCAACGTAACGAGCCATCCGCCCGTGTAACACTTGAAACCGTAATCGCCCTGCGACGTCAGCGTGAAGGCAAAACCTTTACGCCCGGCTTCGTCAAGGTTGCCGGCTATCCATGTCTCGGCGTTCTCGGCCTCGGCGGCGTTCATCATCGGATAAGTCTCCGGCGCGCACCACAACGACACGGACAAAGCCTCCGTGCCAATGCCGGCAGCGTCGATCCCTGCGGCTACGTATGTAGAATATCCGTCAAGGCGCAAAGCCTTGCCTACGGCACCGTCTACATTCTCCGGGGCAAGGGCTCCGTTTACCGCCCACTTGCCGCCGCTGACGCTCTCCGTTATCGTGTTGTCACTGCCGACCGTCATGTCGAAACGTGCGGCTATGTCTGTCTGTGCCGTCGCCGTAAGGCTTACAGCCAGGGCTAATGCTATGTTATGAATCCTCTTTTCCATTATCGTAATTTAATAGTTATTGACCAGTGTTGCAACAAAACGCGTGCCCGCGGCAGTACATTGTACGACAAGCCGGGCGTCATAGGACTTGGATTCTTGACTAATCGGTAAGTGACTGTATCACAACGTCTTACCTTTAATGTTCCAAGATGCGGCATATTGGCATGCAAAAGATGGCTTTTCAGGCTGCAAAAGGTAACCTTTTACGGTGCAAAAGACCGTCATTCGCAAACTTGGATTTTTGCTCCAGCCATTACATCTCAAATCCGCCGCAGGCACGCCTGCTACATGCTACTGTTTCAGATACTCAAGACAATTCTTAGTAAGCAGTTCTATGTTGTCCTGATAGATGTTCTCGGTGTCCTTCTGGTTCCACTCATAAGCGTTAAGGCCTATGGCGATGATGCGTCCGAGGTAGTCGCCGTCAGGATTAAACTCAATTATACCGGCGCAGCAATAGTCGAGCACGTGGCCCCATGTGGCAAGTACAGTTGAATTGGTAGCCTCTTCAAAGCCCTTGACAACATTGGGGGATGTAGATATGTCGAGTGCTGCCACATTCAAGTCCCACATGCAGTTGTGGTCCTCGCGCCAGCCCGGTCCTTCCATTCCGTAAGTATCGTCGCCGAAGCCGGTCTGCTCAGAGGTTGCAACCTCAAGACCGTTGTATATCGCGTGGCCGGTATGGTCGTAAGCCTCGCTCTGTGCACTGCCTATAACGGCATTGGCCGTCCAGATGTCTGTGCCTACACCGCCTTCGCCAGAGCTGAACAGGTTAGGTGCGCGGTTCTCTGAAACGCGGCCTATCGCGGCTACAAGCTGCGTGGCGTGCTTGGTGAGCAGCAGGTTGCCGCCGTTCTTAACGTAATCAGAAAGGGCATTGACAACATCTGCCGTGACAAGCTCAGACGGCAGGTTCTGCCAGCCCTGGTTGATGCCTACACGGTCAACCTGCACCCATATTTCACCATACTTGTCGGGTGTAACCTCGCCCGAAGCCATGTCGGCAGGGGTAAGCACGGTGCCGTCCTGGTAGTTGGCACGGAACCAGTCGAGTGCGGCCTTCTCGTCGTCGTCGAGTGCAGACTCGTCAGCCGTCGGCAGCAGCATCGCCGCAGGAGTCACATCGCCGTCGTAGCGTGCCATGACGGTTTGTCCCTCAGACACCGAGCCGTCGGCGTAACGTGCCTTGACTGTGAAATAAATGTCGATGTTCTTGTCAATGTGTCTTGCCGTGTAAGATGTAGCCGGAACGTCAAGGTTTATCAGTTTTGAACCGTTCTTGTCGATTCTAACGCCCAACAGGTTCTCGGCCTGCGGCAGGGTCCATGTCAACGAAACGTTGCGCCCTTCCTGGGTCATGGACAAATCGCTGACTGACGGATACATGGAAGCGCCTGCTGAAGCCGAAGGCATGTCCACGTCCGAACATGCTGCGAACGAAAAGCCCGTCAGCACGACAGCCAATATCTTAATTATACTTGTTTTCATTGTCGTCTTGTTTTGATTGTTAAAATGCTTTTTCCTTTGTTTGTCGCAAGGGTACGGGGCTAGCGAGGCACCAGCCTGCCGTCCGTTTCCCTGCAATATGCTTCATGACGGAGTTTACTGCTTCGGTTCGTCGTAAGTTCCGTTGGCGGCGTTATCAACCTCGTCGAGCGGTATCGGGAAGTAAACGTCGTCGTCGCTCATTGACGCACCCTCGTAATAAGTACGCAGGCTGCTCTCGTTCTGCATGTATTTGTTCACCACGTCTACCACTGTGCCCCAGCGCACGAGGTCAAACCAGCGGTTGCCTTCCATGGCCAGCTCGAGGCGGCGTTCCATGCGTACGGCGCGGCGTGCGTAGTCTTGTGTCCAGCCTTCGGCGGGATACGGCTCAACCTTATAGCTTGCGCGCATCGGGTCGAGGTCTACCGGCGAATAAGCGGCGTCAATGCTGCGCTTTGCCTTCTCGCGCACGTCGTTGATAAGTTCGCGCGCCTTGCCAAGGTCCTGGTTGGTCTCGATGAGGGCTTCAGCCTTCAAGAGAAGGATGTCAGCGTAACGTATCAGGCAGAAGTTAAGGCCTGATGCACCCCAGGGCACAATGCCGGGAACCATGTTGGGGTCTTCGGGAGCGAGCTGGCCCTTCTTGCCGGAATACTCTCCATATATGTCGTAAGCACGGCACCAGCTTGAGGTATAGGTATGGCCGCGGAACGGGAAGCCGATGCGTCCTACCGTGAAGTCGAGGCGCGGGTCAACGTTGCCCTGGTAGTCGCCCGTAACGTTCACATTGTTGTCAACGTCGCCGGAGTTGCCGCTGAGGTATGGCAGACCGGCGTCGTTGGTGCGGAATGCGTTAACAAGGTTCTGGCTGCCGAGGAAGAAGTCGTCGCCGTTGCCGTAAAGGTTGCCTTCACTGATTGTACAGTTAAGCATGTTGGGATAGTTGTAGTGGGCGTTGTCGGCAGTAACTGCAAACTGTATGGCCATGATTGACTCGTAAGTGTTGTCAAACTCAACTTTCGACATGTCGAGGAAGTTTGGATAAAGCTCGTACTGGCCGCTTCCTATTACATAGTCGGCGTAAGTTATCACCTCTTCCCAGTCTTGCTGGCTGTTGTTCAACGAAGCCGTGAACGCGCTGACCTTTGCCATGAGGGCGGCTGCAACATACTTGTTAAAACGGCCCTTGTCCTGCTGTTTTTCAGGCATTGCAAAGTAAGCTTCGCGCAGGTCTTGCTTTATAAAACCGAATATCTCGTCGCGCGAATACTGGTAAGGAGAAACAGAGCTGGGGTCGTCGACAGTCTCGTCAAAGTATGGAATGTTCTTGAACACACGAATCAGGTCGAAGTAGAAGTAAGCGCGGAGCGTCTTCAGCTCGCCCAGCATCGACTCGCGGTTGGCCACATTGCTGCCCTCGATGGCCCTCATGGCCTTGTGCACACGGTCGATGGCATAGAAGTTGTTGCGCCACTTGTCGCGTACGCACACGTTGTCGCTGCGGAGGTTTGACACTTCAAGGTCGTGGATGTTGCTCTCCATTGAAAGAGAGCCGCCGCCTTTGTAAGCATCGTCGGAGCGGACATCGAATATCCAGTTGGTTATCGGGCCCTGGAACGACTCGTTGTTGCCGAAGAAGTGGCACTCAAGGCCTGCGTATGCTGATGTCAGAAGACCCTCAATCGTGGTAGAATCGAGCTGTGCATCGGTGAATGTACCCTGCGGAACGAGGTCGAGCATGTCGTCGCATGACGAGAAGAACGTCGGTGAAACGACCACGGCCAGTCCCAGGGCGGCTTTTGCTATGTTGCTTTTAATCGTTTTCATGTCTTGATGTTTTATATTGCGGGGCGCAGTACCGGCAGGCATCCTGATAAGTCTGCCGCGGCTTGTTGCAGCCTGCCGTCAGTCTTCTGGCGGCTTGCCGTCATGCCTCCCGCGTGCATTTCTGCTTTAAATGTTAGAATTGGAGGTTTAAACCGATTGAGAATGTACGTGAACGCGGATATGGAGAGTTGTCCACACGTGCGCCGTAGCTGCTTAACGGAAGCTCGGGGTCGAGTCCTGAATAGCCGGTTATGGTAAACACGTTCTCAACTTGTCCGTAGATGCTGAGTCCCTGGCAGAACTTCTTTGCTATCTTTGAAGGCAGGTCATACTGGAGTTTGATGTATTTCATCTTGAAGTATGAGCCGTCCTCTACGAAGTAAGTAGACATGCGCATCTCGTTGTTTGCATCGGTAAGCGCCAGTGCCGGGATTGTAGAATTCGGATTCTCTGGAGTCCAGGCGTTCAGTATGCTTGAGCCGTGGTTGATGTCGCGCAGGCCGGTTCCCATGAAGTCGAGCTGCTTCTTGACAATGTTGTAGATGTCGAAGCCGAACTCTCCTGTGAAGAATGTGCTGAGAGTGAACTGCTTGTACTTGAAGCTGAGGTTCAAACCGATTGAAAAGTCGGGGTTCGGGTCGCCAATTACGCAGCGGTCGTTTTCGTTGATTACACCGTTTCCGTCAAGGTCCCTGTACCTGATACGTCCGAGACCCTTGCCGTCCTGGTCGGCCGAATTATAAACTTCCTCTTCCGTTTTGAAGAGTCCGTCAGCCACGTAGCCATAGTAAACGCCCATGGGCTGGCCTTCCATGATGCGCCAGTCACCGGCGCTGATGAAGCTTACGTAGTCGTTGAGTTTCTCAACCTCGTTGCGGTAGAGCGAGAAGTTGAACGATCCGTCCCATGAGAAATCGCCGTACTGCTTGCTGTGGTAGTCGGCCATGAGTTCGAAACCGTGGTTCTTCATACTACCCGTGTTACGGTAAACCACTGCGTTTTCACCGGCAACAGAGAGTACTGGAGGCATGGTGAGCATGTCTTTCGTATTCTTGATGAAGTAGTCAAGCGAGAGTCCGAACGAGTTGTTGAACAGGCGGAGGTCAAGACCGATGTTGGTCTGTGTTGTAGTTTCCCACTTCAGGTTCTTGTTTCCTGATGCTGAAACGATAACTCCACCAACGACAGCATTGTTAGTTCCTGTAATGTCGTATGCTCCGTTGCCCGACGTATAGGCGTAAGAAGTATAGCCGGCGTAGAAGTTATCAATGGCGGCGTTGCCGTTCTGTCCCCAGCCCAAACGTATCTTGACGTCGTTTACTATGTCGTTCTTCGGGAAGAACTTTTCCTCTGACAAGCGCCATGCTGCCGAGAATGCGGGGAATACGCCTGAATTCTGACCCTTCCACAGCCTTGACGTTGCATCGCGGCGTATCGTAGCAGAAAGAAGGTAGCGGTCAGCATAGTTGTAGTCGGCCTTAGCAAAGAGGGAGAACAACGCCCACTGGTTCTTGCCTCCGCCGTTGGTCTGGTCGCCGGTACCTGCGCCAATCTGCATGAAGCTGTCGTCTTCAAATGCATAGTCGTAGCGTGTGGCTGACAGGTCCTGGAATGTGTACTTGATTGCCTCGACACCTCCAAGTACGTTCAGGTGGTGGTTGTTAATGTCGAGATTATAATTAGCGGTGTTGGTCCATGTCCAAGTGTCGCCCGTACCGTATGCGCGGTAAACGCTGTTGCGGTCGGTCGAGTTAACCTTGCGGTTGAGAGTCTTGTTGAAATACTGCACATGCTCGATACCGAGGTTGCTCTTCAGCGTGAGTCCCTTGACTGGAGTCACCTCGATGTAGCCGTTTCCGAAGATTCGCCAGCTGTCGTTGCTGTTGTCGCGTCCGTTGTAAACGGTCTGAACAGGGTTGGCGAAGTCTGAATTACTCAAATACATCGGGTTGGCGAAATTGCCGTTCACGTCGTAAACAGGAATAGCCGGGTGCTGGAATATTGCCATTGCGGGCACACCACGGTCAGCGTTGGTGGTGAAACCGCGGTCCTGCCAGTTGGCTACCATGAGGTTCTCGCCTACCTTAACGTATTTGCCGATGTTGTATGTAGAGTTGAGTCGTGCCGAATAGCGGCGGTAGAAAGTGTTGTCAACCAAACCGTCCTGGTTAACATAGTTGAGCGAGAACATTACAGAACCCTTCTCACTACTGTTTGTCACGCTTGCCGAGAGGTTGTGAGTCCATGCCTCAGAATATACTTCATCCTGCCAGTCTGTATTTGAAGACCTGACCGCATGTGCCGCGTCGAGCCACTCGCCCAGCTGCGGAGTTGCACCGCTGCCGTAGAATGGGTGGGATGCCGTCACGTTAGAGTTCTTTGCTGCCGTCCAGTAAGCCTGTCCCCACTGCTCGGCAGTGAGCATGTCGTAAGTCTTGGCTACGGTCTGCAGGCTGAGCGAATAGTTCACGTTGACCGAGAGCTTGTTGCCCTTGCCCTGCTTGGTGGTGATTATTATCACACCATTAGCGGCACGCGAACCATAGATTGAGGCTGAAGATGCGTCCTTCAACACCTGTATCGACTCTATGTCGGCGGGGTTGATAGAGTTTAGGTTTTCGGTAGAAGCAACTCCGTCGATGATGTACAGCGGCGAGTTGTTCGGGTTTACCGTACTCATACCACGCACGCGGATAGTGGAGCTGCCGCCTCCAGGGGCTGCGTCGTCGGCAATAGTCACACCGGCAAGTTTGCCCTGCATCGACGAAAGCATGTTAGGATTGGCTGCGCTTATCGGCTCGTCCATGTCCATTACAGCCACCGAACCTGTAAGGTCGGCCCTGCGCTGGGTGGTATAACCCGTCACGACGAGCTCTTCCATAACGTTGTTGTCCTCCTGCAACACGACGTTGACATTAGGACCTGCGGTGACAGTAGCCGTCTTATATCCTATATAAGATATCTTCAACTTGGCTCCCTGTGCCGTTTTAAGACGGAATTTACCGTCAAAGTCTGTCACTGTGGCATTCTTGGTGCCATCTTCCGTTACCGTCGCTCCGATAACGGCATCGCCATTACCGTCTTTCACCGAGCCGCTAACGTCAGCCTGCTGCTGCGCGAAAGCGGTCGCGCCGATGGCGATGAACACTGCACTAAGCAGCATCCGCTTAAATTTTGCAATCATAACTTTGTCTTTTTACGGTTAGTGTATATTAGTTAAAGTTTTGCCTGCAAAATTAGCTTAACTTAAAAAAAGAAGATTAAAAATTCATTTCATATTCTATAAAAAAACGTTCATGAAACAAAATTGATATGGTTTGAACTAAAAATACAAGCCATAGGCGTTGTTTTCGCATTATTTAGGGACGAAAAGACAACAACCTAAGTAAACAATGCGCAATGAAAGGGCTGCAACGGCAAGGATAAACGGGCAGAACAGGGCTTGAACATGGGCGCCGTGCGCCGGAAGGCAGCTAAGAAAGCAAACTTACAGGGCAGACAGGACAAAAAACACAGTTTGTCGGCTGACGGCGCTTTTGGCTTTCGTTGTGTCACATTAAGAAATTCAGTAATTTTTGCAAAAATAGGGAGCAAGAACATTGCGAATTGCCTTAACAAGAGTAGACAGGCATATCCATTCGCGCAAAAGTCGGTTGATTACGGAGTAAAAGACGGCTGATTGCCGGGCAAAAGACGGCATATTGGACTGCAAAAAGCATCAAAACAGCGTATAAAAAACGGCAGTTACTGATGCAAAATGCCGTGTTTTGCACCCGTTACAGCACTCATTTAATGCACACTCCAGCATAGGGCACCATAACAGACACAATGTCAGACATTTACGTTTGCACACGAAAAAGCGTCCGGTCGCATGGATTTTCTGAGCGACGCCCTCCTACAACGCCAAGCAAGATCAGGAAGAAAGCAAAACTTGTATTTGGCTTGCATAATGGCATAGCGCAACGGTCGTGAAGCATCAGGCGCACGCAAGCCTTGCCCGAAAAGGCGCGGACATGGCTGTCCATATACGGCACAGTGGCAACAAACATCAGCCCCATACGCGTAATTAGAAATAAAACGAGTAAATTTGCAGGAAAAAGCAGTACGTATGAACCAGAAATACATAATAGCAGTCGACTCGTTCAAGGGTTGCCTTACGACGGCTGAGGCTGGAATGGCTGTGGAGGAGGCGCTGCACGAGGCCCTTGGCGACGTAGAAACGGTATGCCTGCCGATGTCGGACGGCGGCGAAGGCATGGCCGCAGCATTCACAACAGCACTCGGCGGAAGCATGACCGGAGCTTACGTGCACGACCCGATGATGAGGCGTGTATGGGCAGAATACGGATTGGCGCCCGACGGCACGGCGGTAATAGAGGTGGCAAAGGCGTGCGGACTGACACTTGTGGGCGAGGAGGAGCGCAACCCCTTGAGGGCAACGTCATACGGTGTAGGCGAACTTGTGGCTACCGGAGTAAAGCGCGGATGCCGCCGGTTCATAATAGGCCTGGGCGGAAGCGGCACGAGCGACGCCGGCATCGGCATGCTGAAAGCGCTGACGGAGAAGCTGGCGCCACGCGGCGGCACGATAGACGACGCGCTGAAAGGCCCATTGGGCGGATGCAGCTTCACGCTGGCGTGCGACGTGGACAATCCCCTACTCGGCGCCAACGGGGCTACGGCGGTTTTCGCACGGCAGAAAGGCACCACGCCAGAAATGATGCCGCTGCTTGAAAGGCGCGCCATGCGGTTTGCCAAGGCTTCGGCAATGCACTTCGGCTTCGACCGCTCATGCCTGCCCGGAGCCGGCGCCGCCGGCGGACTGGGCTATGCCTTCATGCAATACCTGTCGGCGGTACAGGTATCAGGCGCCGACCTGCTGCTCGACCTACTGGACTTCGACAGCAAGACAGACGGTGCGACGGCCGTGATAACGGGCGAAGGACACGCCGACCGCCAGACGCTGATGGGCAAACTGCCGGTGCGCGTAATGGAGCGCGCACGGCAAAGGGGCGTGCCCACGTGGCTGCTGGCAGGACGTGTGGAAAACAGCGACGAACTGATAAGCGCAGGATTCGCCGTAGCCGAAAGCGTAACTCCCGACGGCATGGACCTTGACGAAGCTATGAGGAAAGAAACAGCCATGAGTAACATGGCGTCAGCGGTAAGGAAGCTGACAAGCCGGCTTCCTTACCTATGAGTAATTATACCTAACGCACGAAACGCCCCACAAAACGCCTTACGCGCTCGGTATATTGGCGCGGATAGCTATGGAACGACTTTGCATGTATGCAGCCCGGCGTTATCCAGATGTCGTTGAAATGACGGTATTTGCCGTCGGGGGAAAGGTATACCGGGTTGGCGTTGTATAGGGGAAACACCATTTCAGAGGGTACATAGCCGTCTGACGAGCCGTGTATGTAGAGCATCGGCGTCTCGTTCTTGGCCAGCTGCCTTACGGGAGCCGCCTGGCCAAACGTCCAGCCGTAGCGCAGCTTGCACAATACGCTGGCGGCATAAAGCACGGGGAACGACGGCAGGCCGAACTGGTCGGCAAGCTGGTGGCTGAACTCGTCCCACACACTTGTGTATCCGCAATCCTCAACAAAACACCTGACGCTCGAAGGCAGGCTCTCGCCTGAGACGTTCATCACCGTGGCTGCCCCCATCGACACGCCGTGCAATACAATGCGCGTCCGGCCGTGGGAGTCGGCAAACAGGCTGTCGGCCACTCCAATCCAGCGTATCACGTCTTCCCTGTCCTTCCATCCCATCTGTATCTCGCCGCCGTCGCTCAGTCCGTGGGCGTGAAGGTCGGGCAGCATTATGTTGTAGCCCATGTCGGCGTAAATCTTTGCCAGCGGCAACATGCCTACGTAACTGTCCTTATACCCGTGCACGAGTATGGCCGTGCGTCCATGTGCATCGCGTCCGCGTGCATAAACGGCGTGGTGGCGGCAGCCGCCGGGCATGACTATAAACGTGTCGCGCAGAGCCTTTGCATTGTTCAGGCTGTCGACCCAGTGGCGCATATAAGGATACTCGCCATACATGCGCCTGTAGCGTAAGCCCATGTCACGGGCGTCAGCTGCAGGTTTAAGGGCGTAGTCGAGCATGAACCAGCCCGCGCCGAACGAGAGCAAAACAAACACGGCAAACACGCTTGCGACAGTAACGGTAATCTTATTTATCCGTGACATTGCAGTATCCTCATCCTTTCATTATCAATCAACTTTTAATCTTGGCATTGCCATTGCAGGCCTTACGGCCTGGCATTTGCCGCCGGCCAAATGGCAAGAGGCGTGGACGGCGCCCGGAAAAATCACTTAGTGGCGACAATATTAAACTCGCTTACGTTTGAGACGACCTCGTGGTTGCCGCTGACAGCATACGCCCTGAAAGTCAGGTTGCCTTTTTTCAACTTCTTGCCGGCCTTCACCATGGCTGTATAACGCACGCCCTTGCCCGGCATTATGCACTCGACATGGATTGTGCTTGATATGGCCACATGCTTGTTTCCGGTAGTTTCGACCACAATGGGCTGCACGTCGTACACAGGCTCGTTCGACTTATTGTACACCTCGAAGATGACCTTGCACAACTCGCCTGGATTTAAGTTGCGGTCCTGGTTGTCGTCGACGAAGCGGGCTGCACGCACTTCAAGCGGCATAGCGGCTTCGTGTAAAGGCTTGTCGAAGCCGTCGTAACGCACCGTCGGGGGCACGTCTCTGGGTTCGGTCGCCGTATAATCGCCAGTATAGTCGGAGCCCTTGAAATCGTAAAGCACGTCGTCGCCGCTGTTGGTTGGGTCGAATCCGCTTGCGCCATCATCGTAATAAGCGTCGTCTCCATAATAATACGTGTCGTTGCCCCTGGTTGCAGCGTCGCGGTGTTCACGGTATTTCCGTTCAAACCTGTAATCGCTTTCGCGCTGCCGTTCCTCTGCCTCCTTCTCAGCTTGCGCTTCGATGGTGCCGCCGATGACAGCTCCACCGGCCATGCCGACAAGCGTACCGATGTCGCTTCCACGCGGTCCGCCTGTTATTCCGCCGATTGCCGACCCGATAACCGATCCCAACATCGCTCCGGCAGTTATTCCATCACCCTGGTATGTGCCGCAACTGCTGACCAGCAATACGCCACTCAACGACAAAATACCTATTTTATTCATGACAGCCTCCTTTCATTTGTATACACGGCAAAGTTACACATAAAAATCAACACCAAAATACAAGAATGCATTAAATTTTTGTTGGTGCATTCTAAAAATAAGTTAGCAAATATTACGACATTGCATTAATGTGACATTTTGCCATTGAACAAGGTGAATTTTAACTACTAATTAGTGTGTCAAGTTACGATACACCGTGTAGACGAACAAACAATTTGACATTTGTTAATATGGCTTTTAATTTATTTGAACATCATACAAATTTATGTTTGAATGCAAAATGTTAAAATATTCAGACAATAAGTAGTTTTATTATATAAATCTGGCATTTTTTGTAAATTATATCTATACTTGCGAAGTAATCGGACAATTGCGTGCATAAAAATACATTCAGGCCGCTTTTGTTACGAACAGCTATTTGTGAAAATACGTTAACCTGCCAATTCCTAGAATAAATATGAAAAATACAACAATAAAATTAATATCAGCATTGCCCACGTCGGTACAAACGAAAGTTAGCATCAGGGTCGCGGGAGGCACTTGAATAAGCATTGCATATCACATTAGCCCAACAATAAGTTTTGCGACGGGTACAAGGAGGTCTGCCTGCCGCAATTCTTGAGAACAATATAACCGACCTCCCAATTTAATCATAAATATCTATGAAAAGATTCACAACTCTATTCTTATCCTGCACCATGTGTGCATGTATGGTCTTCGCCCAGGATGCAAAGCCGTTTAAGGCAAAGTATATGGGAAATATGCTCGGGCGCAGCCTGCAGACCAATTTGAGAAGTGTGGCAAAAACTTCTGCGGAAGCTGCGATAACAGAAGACTTCTCCAAATTCACAAAGGGTACGGAAGAGGCTCCCGACAATGAAGACCTCGGCAACAATGGAACAATCCCCGAAGATTACACACAGACGCCGGGATGGCAAGGCGCAGGTGTATACCAGGCGGGTGGAGTTGCGTATATCGGCATGGATAATTCAGGCACAAAGGGATATCTGAGTACACCGGAAATGGATCTCTCGGCCAATAACGGATTCTTTACAATAAGTTTCAGGGCAAAATCGACAAAAGCCGAAGGCGACCAGATATATATTCAGAACTTTGTCACTGGAGCATATTTTAACGAGTCGTCAACCAATATAAACATAACTAATGAATGAAAAGAATATACCGTACAACTGAATGCGGGAACATCGACCAGCTATATAAAACTCAACTCGACTTCAGCCGAATGGTATATCGATGACATAAAAGTTGCTTGCGACGGCCTGCATGCCCGGAAGGACTGGCTGTGACCGGATATAAAGGAACCGAAGCCACACTGAATTGGAATGCAGTGGAAGGAGCGGATTACTATGTATACAATCTTTTCTACTTCAGTATGGAAACCTTTAAATATGAATACCAGAAGAAAGACGAAAGGGTTGATGGTACGTCGGTAACCGTAACCGGACTCGACAGCAAAGAGACTTACTTCTGGCAAGTGGCAACAGTGAAAGACGGTATGCAGTCAGCATATTCGGACCAGTCAACAATAAAGATAACCAAACAGGCGCCTGAGACATACCAGCCAACTGACTACGACGGAACACAGTTTACTGCATCTTGGGAAGACTTGGGTGAGGGAAGCCAGTATAAGCTGAGCGTGTACTCATATATCAACGGAGGAACTTATTACGAAGAAAGAGTGCCTATCCTGGAGCAGACAGTTTCAACCAATTCGTTCCTAGTAACCGGCCTTGACGAAAATACGATCTACTATTATACCGTACAGGGAACAATGCAGGACGGCGAAATAACCATGATTTCAAAAGAACTTCAGGTTCGTCCGAACATCGAGGCCCCGCAAGTCGCAGAAGCAACTGAAGTAACGTCAAACTCATTCGTCGCAAACTGGAACACCGTGAAAAGAGCCAACCAGTACCTGGCAACAGTCTACAAGGAACATACGGCCACTGCTGACGGTGAATATGTATTAGCCAACGGTAACTTTGAATCATACACTCCGCAGGAGACATCAAATCTTACACTTCCGCGCGAGACAGGTGCAGGCATGTGGTACATTAACTATGCTGCTTCTGGAGACGGCTACATCGCTATTGACAACTCGTACAGATACGTGCTCGGTTATGGATATATGTACTCACCAATGTACGACCTTGCACAATTTGACGGAAAGGCATCACTTGACATAACCCTGGCAAGCGATGACGCAACATCCGCAACAATTTCATTGGCAGAGTTGGGTACAGGCGACGTTCTCAACGAATTTGAAAAACACACGGTGCCTGTAAGTAAGGAAATGACTACACACCACATAGAATTCAGCAAGGGAACTGAACAATGCTGCGTGCTTATACACTTTGATTTCGGTTACTACCTCAACATTAAAGACCTGAAACTGACTGTTAACATGACAGAAGGCGGAAAGATTGAAATACCATTCGACAGTAAGGTGATCGATGCTACAGAAGAGCAATGCTTCCCTGTCAACAATATTGAAATAGAAGAAAGCGACCGCCTTTCTTACGACGTTATTGCAGCCCTTTCAAACGAAGAAATATACGTAGAGTCACCTAAGTCTGAACGTATGTATGTTGATATCGCAACTTCAATAAACGTGAGTTCGATATAAGAACCTTACGCAATAAGCCTGCTTTTGTCAATGATGT
>DGYMR06203__coassemble_675_pt1 | contig 39467 bp, 23 predicted proteins | sample DGYMR06203__metabat2_low_PE_044 | metagenome-assembled genome bin DGYMR06203
GTGCAATGTATGTTGTTGACCAGACTGCAAAGAACGGCGAGGGCATGATGGTTCTCCAGAGCCGTACACGCTGTTCGGATGAGAGTGTCAAGACCCACACCGCACAGTTCGGTGTAGAGCCTGGCCATACTTATTACATCGTATCTTCTGAGAAACAGTCGGTAGAGCTTTATTCTATCGGTTTCTGCCCGGCTTCAAGCGAAGTTTACGGTGCAGGTTCTACAACAGGCATCGAGAACATCGAGACAAGCACTGTAGCTACTCCTACAACCGGCAAGATTTACACAATCGACGGCCGTTACGTAGGCAAGGACAAGGCTGCTTTGGTTAAGGGTCTGTACATCATGGACGGCAAGAAGTTCGTCGTTAAGTAATCAAACACCTTTGATTCCATTGAGGGGTGGGCTATCCGCTGGCTGCAAAAGGCAGGCGGGCCCGCCCTTCATCGTTTATGCAACCCATGCAGGCCTTCCGTGCTTGCGTCTTAGGGTGCCGCCAGCCTGCAATACGGTTTCTTGCAGACTGGCGGCTTTCTTATGGCCGTAGGGCATACGGTGTCACAGTCTTCGCCCGGTAAGGAGTGTGGCATGCCTTGCTGTATCACGCTCTTTGCAGTGTCGGTGCAAGTGCCTGGCAGCCAGCGTTATATCCGTGCTGCTGCAAAAGGTGGCATTTTGCGTTGTGATAGGTTGCCTTTTAGCGTGCAAAAGGTAACCTTTTACCGCATGAAAGGCGGCCTTTTGTATTTAGGCCGGTGGCGTGCCGGCTGGCGGTATGTGTTTTTTTACTTTTTTGTTACATTTCACGTAAAAAACGGGGAAATATTTGTAAGTGTGCGATTTTATTGCTACTTTTGCAGCGTTCAGTGGAATGAGGGGCCTCACGGAAGGCTCCTCATTTTATTTTAATTACCCGTTTATGATAGACAAAAACGTAGTTAGAAGTTTAGTTGAAGAGTGGCTGAAGGACAAGGAGTATTTTTTGGTTGACGTCGAAATCAGCCCGGATGACAAGATTGTAGTTGAGATTGACCACGCCGATGGCGTTTGGATTGAGGACTGCGTGCAGCTTAGCCGCTATATAGAGGAGCGCCTCAGCCGCGACGAGGAGGATTACGAGCTCGAAGTTGGCAGTGCGGGCCTTGGCCAGCCGTTCAAGGTGGCTCAGCAGTACGTCAATTATATTGGCAAGGACGTCGAGGTGCTCGACGCCGCAGGGAAGAAGCACCGCGGAGTGCTCCAGGCCGTGGACGGCCGCAAGTTCATCCTCACCGTGAAGGAGAAGGTTAAGAAGGAAGGGGCCAAGCGCCCTGTGGTCGAGGACATTGACAAGGCTTTCGACATGGACGAGGTGAAATACACGAAATATCTGATTAGCTTCAAGTAACCGGAGCGGGTCGGTATTAATTAATGCGCGGGGTAAGGGCGTCTTGCTGTGGACGCAAGGCGCACGGGAAAGGAGCGGCGCATGCAGCGCGGCAGCCCGCAGGAGCCTGGTTGAGGGCTTCGTACCGCCGATTAAGTGGAAATAAAAACAACGAAATATAATGGCAGTAAAGAAAAGTGGTGAAGATACCGTAAGCATGGTTGACACCTTTAAGGAGTTCAAGGATACCAAGAACATCGACCGCACTACGCTCATGAGCGTGCTGGAAGAGAGTTTCCGCAATGTCATAGCTAAGATTTTTGGCAGCGACGAGAATTTCGACGTCATCGTAAACCCCGACAAGGGCGACTTCGAGATTTACCGCAACCGTATCGTAGTGGCCGACGGCGAGGTGAAAGACGAGAACAAGGAAATATCGCTCACCGAAGCCTTGAAGATTGAACCTGACTATGAGGTTGGCGAGGAAGTCAGCGAGAAGGTCGACTTCAGCAAGTTCGGCCGCCGTGCCATATTGAACCTGCGCCAGACGCTGGCTTCGAAGATACTCGAGCTTGAGCACGACAGCCTGTACAACAAGTACAAGGATCGTGTGGGCCAGGTCATCAGTGCCGAGGTCTACCAGGTGTGGAAGCGCGAGGTTCTGCTCGTCGACGACGAGAACAACGAGCTTATCCTGCCCAAGAGCGAGCAGATACCGCACGACGTCTACCGCAAGGGCGAGACCGTGCGCGCCGTCATCAAAGAGGTGAACAACGACAACAACAACCCGAAGATAATCCTCTCGCGCACCAGCAACATGTTCCTTGAGCGCCTGCTCGAGGCCGAGGTGCCCGAGATTGCCGACGGACTGATTATGATACGCCGCATAGCCCGCATGCCGGGCGAGCGCGCCAAGATAGCCGTAGAGAGCTACGACGACCGCATTGACCCCGTAGGAGCCTGCGTCGGCGTCAAGGGTAGCCGCGTCCACGGCATCGTCCGCGAGCTTTGCAACGAGAACATCGACGTGGTGAACTACACCGCCAACATCAAGCTCTTCATCCAGCGCGCACTCAGCCCCGCCAAGATATCGAGCATCAACGTTGACGAGGAGAACAAGAAGGCCGAGGTTTACCTGCGTCCCGAAGAAGTGTCGCTGGCGATAGGCCGCGGCGGTATGAACATCAAGCTGGCCAGCATGTTGACCGAATACACAATCGACGTATTCCGCGAGCTTGACGAGAGCGAGGTCGACGAGGACATCTACCTCGACGAATTCTCTGACGAAATAGACCAGTGGATTATCGACGCCATCAAGGGCATCGGTCTCGACACGGCCAAGGCTGTGCTCAACGCTCCGCGCGACATGCTCGTTGAGAAGGCCGACCTTGAGGAGGAGACCGTCGACAATGTGCTGAAAGTGCTGAGGGCAGAGTTTGAGTAATTCATAATTCATAATTCCTGATACATGACCGGCTGCGCCGGGAGCAAGGCGCAGGCCGGTTGTGGATTATGAAAGGACCCCCGGTCGAGGTAATGTGATTTATGAATTATGGATTATGGATTATGAATTAAATTAGATTATGAGTATCAGATTAAATAAAGCAATTCGTGAATTGAATATAGGACTTCAAACGGCAGTTGAATTCCTGAAAAAGAGAAGTGACCTTGGCGAGGTCAGGGACGACCTCAGCTTCAAGCTCAGCGACGGCCAGTATAACGCCCTCAAGGAAGAGTTCAAGTCTGACAAGGAGGTGCGCAACCAGGCCGAGAAGCTGCTCCAGAAGCATCCCAAGGAGAAGAAACGCCCGTCTGACCGCAAGGAGCAAAAGCCCGTCAAGGCTACACAGCCGCAGAAATACACCGTATTGGGCAAGATTGACCTTGACAGTTTGGGCAAGAAACCGGCGCCCAAGGCTGCTCCTGAAGCTAAGCCCGAGGCTCCCGCCGACAAGGCTTCTGCCGTAAGCCACGAGCCTGAAGAGGTAAAACCGGTTGCCGCACAGGCAGCGGCAAAGCCCGTAGAGGAAGCCCCCAAGCCTGTTGAAACGGCGAAGCCGGTTGTCGGGACAGTCGCCGCCCAACCGGACAAGGCCGCTGCCGGTAAGGTGGAGGACAAGCCCGCCCAGGCAGAGCCGGCCGTAGCACCCGAACCGCAGAAGGCAGAGCCTAAGGCGGAGAAGGAAGACGCAGCTCCGGCAGGAAGCGAAGAGGGCAAGATATTCACACTTAAGAGCGAAAAGAAGTTCGCCCCGAAAGTCAATGTACTCGGCAAGATAGACCTCGACTCGCTCAACCAGAGCACACGCCCGAAGAAGAAATCTAAGGAGGAGCGCCGCAAGGAACGCGAGGAGAAGGCTGCCCCGAACCGTCAGGACGGCAGCAAGAAGAAGCGTTCGCGCATAACCAAGGAGCGCGTAAACATAGACCAGGCCGTCAAGCAGACCGGAAGCGCCGCCCCTGACAAGGCCGGCGAGAAGGGCAGTGCCAAGAAGAAGAACCGCAAGCGCAACCATAAGCCGCTTGAAGTCAACGAGGAAGACGTTGCACGCCAGGTAAAGGAGACGCTCGCCCGTCTGACCAGCAAGGGACAGAACAAGAAGGCCGCCAAGTACCGCAAGGAGAAGCGAGACGCCGTACAGGAGCACCTGAAGGAGCAGCGCGCCGAGGCCAAGGCCGAGAGCAAGATACTGAAGCTGACCGAGTTTGTGACTGTCAGCGAGCTGGCAAGCATGATGAACGTGTCTGTAAACCAGGTCATCGGCACCTGCATGAGCCTCGGCATCATGGTATCCATCAACCAGCGCCTCGACGCAGAGACCATCAACATCGTAGCAGACGAGTTCGGATTCAAGACCGAGTATGTAAGCGCAGAAGTGTCTGAGGCTATAACCGAGGAGGCCGACGACGAGAACGACCTCGTACCGCGCGCCCCGATCGTTACTGTCATGGGCCACGTCGACCACGGTAAGACTTCGTTGCTCGACCACATACGCAACACCAACGTCATTGCGGGCGAGGCCGGCGGCATAACCCAGCACATCGGAGCGTACAACGTAACGCTTTCAGACGGCCGCAAGATAACCTTCCTCGACACCCCGGGCCACGAGGCGTTCACCGCAATGCGTGCCCGCGGAGCGCAGGTTACCGACATCGCGATCATCATAATCGCGGCCGACGACAGCGTGATGCCGACCACGCGCGAGGCCATAGCCCACGCACAGGCTGCCAACGTGCCGATGGTGTTCGCCATAAACAAGATAGACAAGCCGGGAGCCAACCCCGACAAGATACGCGAAGACCTGGCAAACATGAACCTGCTCGTCGAAGAATGGGGCGGCAAGTACCAGTGCCAGGAGATCAGTGCGAAGAAAGGCTTGGGCGTAGACGAGCTGCTTGAGAAGGTATTACTCGAGGCCGAGATGCTCGACCTCAAGGCAAACCCCAACCGCAAGGCCACCGGTAGCATCATAGAGTCGTCGCTCGACAAGGGCCGCGGCTATGTTTCGACCGTGCTTGTGAGCAACGGTACGCTCAACGTCGGCGACATCGTGATTGCCGGTACGCACTACGGCCGCATCAAGGCAATGTTCAACGAGCGCAACCAGCGCATCGAGCACGCAGGTCCGGCCGACCCGGCCATAATCCTCGGACTCAACGGTGCGCCCACTGCAGGCGACTCGTTCCACATACTCGACACCGAGCAGGAGGCGCGCGAGATAGCCAACAAGCGTCTGCAGCTGCAGCGCGAGCAGGGCTTGCGCACGCAGAAGCGACTGACGCTGAGCGACATCAGCCACCGCATTGCCCTCGGTTCGTTCAAGGAGCTGAACATCGTTGTCAAGGGCGACACCGACGGAAGTATCGAGGCTTTGAGCGACTCGTTCATCAAGCTGTCTACCGAGAAGATAAAGGTCAACGTCATCTACAAGGCCGTTGGCCAGATTTCGGAGAGCGACGTGTCGCTGGCCGACGCTTCAGACGCCATCATCGTTGGCTTCCAGGTACGTCCTTCGGCCGCTGCACGCAAGCTGGCCGAGCAGGAGGGAGTCGAGATTAACACCTACTCTGTGATTTACGACGCCATCGAAGACGTCAAGTCGGCCATGGAAGGAATGCTCGACAAGGTTGTCAAGGAGGTTGTTACCGGGCAGGTCGAGGTGCGCGAGGTTTACCATATATCGAAAGTCGGCACGGTTGCCGGAGCCTACGTCACCGAAGGCAAGGTGCACCGCAGCGACAAGGCGCGCGTCGTGCGCGACGGCATCGTGGTACACACGGGCGACATCAACGCCCTCAAGCGCTTCAAGGACGACGTCAAGGAGGTCGGCGTGAACTTCGAGTGCGGTATCAGTCTTGTCAACTTCAACGACATTCTGGTAGGCGACATCCTCGAAACATTCACCGAGATAGAGGTAAAGCAGAAGCTTTGACGCACGTGTCCCATAAGTACGGGCCGGCAGGCCTGGACAGTATGGATGCGGATAAAATATTCGGTACGGCACCGTCCCTATGCAGGGGCGGTGCTTTTTTATGCAACAATATTCACATTTCATGCGCATTTTATTTTGCGTTGCGCGTGGTTTGTACTATATTTGCGCAGATTTAATACCATTAAGAACAAACACATATTACCAGATGAAACGACTTATCTGTGCCGTACTGTGCGGTGCGAGCGTCATTGCGGCTTGCGCGCAGGACGAATTGGTGAGGCTGAAGATGCAGACGAGGGTTGATTACCAGAGGGAATACGTCGACGGTGCCGCCGTGCACGACAACTCAGGTTTCAGGGGAAAGTACTTCATGCTCCTGCTCGACGGCAAAATCAACGACCATTTTTCTTACGCTTACCGCCACCGTCTGAACAAAGGATGTTCCGGCGAGAGCTTTTTCGACGCCACCGACTGGGCCTACCTGAAGTACCAGCCCGACCGCCATTGGAGCATTTCGGCCGGCAAGGAGCCGGTGGCCGTGGGCGGATACGAGTACGACGCCAATCCCGTAGACGTTTATTACGCCTCCGAGTACTGGAACAACATACCCTGTTTCCAGCTTGGCGCCACAGTAGCTTACACCACTTCAGCCGGCAACGACAAGATAGCCGTGCAGTGCAGCCAGAGTCCTTTCGTGGCAAACGCCCCCGACATGTACGCCTACAGCCTCATGTGGTATGGCAGCCACGGCTGCCTGTCCACGCTCTATTCGGCCAACATGGTCGAGTATCAGCCCGGCCGTTACATCAGTTACCTGTCTTTCGGCCACAGGCTTGCGCTGGGCCGTGTCACCGTCGAGGCCGACTTCATGAACCGTGCGGCTTCGGGGCAGGCATACCTTTTCGCCGACTGTTCCGCCATTGTCAACGTGGCTTACCGCCCGACTGACAAGCTGAACGTGTTCGGCAAGGTGACTTACGACGTCAACAACACTTCAAAAGTGGCCGACTATTGCGTCATGCCCGGCACCGAGATGACACAGGTGGGCGGCGGAGTAGAGTTTCGCCCGCACAAGTCAGTGCGCCTGCATGCCGCCTATTCACGCTGTTTCGGTACCAACACCAACGAGGCCGGCACCCTTAAGCCCGGCCGCGACTGGCTTGACGTAGGCTTCACGTGGGACATCAACATGCTGACGCTGCGCAATCCGTGGCGCAAGGGCAATGACTGATAACGACATTTCGCATCCAGGACCGACTATGAAAAATACATTATTAAGGAAAGTTTGGCAGGCCATACCCAGCGGTATAGTCTGCCTGTGCGTAATCTTTGCGCTATTCGGCTACATCGGGTCAATCATGGGCGTGCCCAACATGCTCAACACTATTATGAAAACCGCCCACGACCTGCTGCTCAACACCGTGTTCTACCTTATGGGCATCTGCGTCATCACGGGCGCCATAGGCCGCCTCTTCGTCGAGTTCGGCGTCGTCAGCCTGCTCGAGAAGCTGCTCCGCCCGCTCATGCGCCCGCTGTTCAACCTGCCCGGAGTGGCCTCGCTCGGGCTTGTTCCCAGTTTCATGAACGCCGGATGGGTTGACGGCAACGCCATAGCCGTGTTCACCGCCATCGGCATGTGCTGGAGCGGATACCTCAGCACGCACACCGCCATGCTCGACTCGCTGGGCTACCGCGAGCTTACGTCCAAGGCGATAGTGTCGCATACCATAGGCGGCATAGCCGCCGGTATGGTAGCCCACTGGACTTATGTGCTGGTAATGCTCCTCTGATATTAACCGCCTTGCTAACAGTTTGATTTCCAACGCATTGCAAAAGACCGTGTTTTGCGTTCCAAAAGGTAACCTTTTATGATGTGAAAGGTTACCTTTTACTTTGTAAAAGATAACCTTTTGTAAATCGTGCGTTAATGCCTCATTTTCCCGCTTGCCATAAAACGGCTTTAGCGATGCAGCATATTTCCGCATCGCTTTGTTTTTTCGCTACGTCTTAAACGTAACACCCGTTTTTTCTTCCGTTTACGGCTTAATAAGTACGCGCGTACATTATAATTTTATTTTTTCCATTATTTTCGGTCAAATTTCATCAAAATCCGTCGGCTTACGTCGTCTATCAACCAAAAAAAGCGTTCAAATTAAATTTACTTAACGTTTTTTTTTTTTTTTTGTTCAGAGTTTTCGACGTAAATTTGCAGCGCAAGAAAAAAGGATATAGGATTTATTCTTCAAGAAAATACTAGTGTTTTTATAAGTTTAATTTAATCAATTTAGTCAAATGAAAAAGAAAATTTCTAGTTCATTACTCATGGCGTCTATGCTTGCCGTAGGTTCCACGGGTATGCTCGTTTCTTGTTCAGAAGATTATGACGACGACATCAAGAACCTGCAATCGCAGATTGACGGTTTGGCTACGGCAGACGACCTGACCAACCGCATTAACGAGATGGCATCGGCAATCGAGCAGGCAAAGAACGAGGCAATCGCAAAGGCTAACGCCGCCAACGAAGTGGCATTGGCCGCACAGCAAGCCGCAGCTAACGCACAAAACACTGCCGAGGGCGCCCAGCAGGTAGCTGACGCCGCCATGGCAAAGGCTGACGAGCTTGAGAAGAACGGCGCAACCAAGGAAGAGGTTGAGGCCGCACGTGAAGCAGCCGCAGCAGCACAGGCTTTCGCCGAGCAGGCAAAGCAGGATGCTGACAAGGCTCTGGCAGAACTCCAGGCCGCACTCGACCAGGCTGTAGCTGCCGCAACTGAAGCTGTAAGCCAGGCCCAGGCTACGGCCGACAACGCTCAGAAGACCGCCGACGAGGCTAAGGAAGCCGCCCAGAAGGCATTCGACGACGCCAAGGCACTTATCGACGAGACAGCAGAAAACGCTGCCGAGGAAGCAGCAAAGAACGCAGCCGCAGCTGCTGAGGCTCTTGACGCAGCCCTCAAGGCTGAACAGGTTGCCCAGCAGGGTGTAGCTGACGCAGCAAACGCACTGACCGCAGCACAGACAGCAGACGGCAAGGCCGAGGAAGCCAAGGCAGCCGCAGCCCTCGCACAGGAGGCCGCTACTAAGGCACAGCAGACTGCCGACGAGGCTAAGACACTTGCCAACCAGGCACTCGGCGAAATCTCCGAGCTCGAAAGCAAGCTCAACCAGGCTATCGCTAACGGCGCTACAAAGGACGAACTCACCAGCCAGATTAATGCAGCTAAGGACGAGCTGAAGGGTCTTATCACTGCTGCCGAGAACCGCGCAACTGCAGTTGCCAACACTGCTAAGGCTGCTGCCGACGCAGCACAGGCTACGGCAGACCAGGCACTCAGCATCGCACAGGCAGCCAAGACAGCCATCGACGCCATCAAATTGCAGATCAACGACGAGACGACTGGTCTTGCAGCCCTCGACGCACGTCTGTCTGTAATCGAGACTTGGATGAAGGGTGCAGCTGCTGAAGGTCTTCAGATCAAACTTCAGGCAATTTCTGATAGTCTTGATATGATTGACAATGAACTTAAGGAGATGTTAGGCGAGTACTCAACAATGGTTACAAACGTATCACTCTTTAGTGAAGTTGCTGATGATAACTTCGGCCGTACTTTCAGTAAAGTTACTCAGAAGGAAAATACATTCCCGAAAGATGATGTAACAGATACAAAACTGACCTTTACGAGGGATTATACAACAACTGACGAAGTTTCACTCCTTGTACGTGTATCTCCTACAAACGCTAAACTTGTACCAGGAAACGTAACATTAATTAACTCTCAGGGTGAAGAGATAAGCAATTTGGTTGTGTGCTCAAAAGTTGAGGCATACGACAAACTGCTTACAAGAAGTGACGTCGATAACGGTCTTTGGAAGCTTACTTTCAAGATGGTTGACGGAGTTGATCCTGCTGACTTTGAGGCAGCTGTGACAAGGAACAACGGCAAAGATCAGGTATTGTTTGCTGTAGCAGTGAATAATACAAAACTCTACAATGACACTCGTCGCGTTATAACAGGTTATGACATTACTCTATCAGCTGAGGATGCAAAACCGGCTTCTAACGGCTTCGCTTTGGAGGACAATGCAGGTACTTGGAAGTCAGTTGAGAATATTAACAACCGCTATGGAGCAACAGGCGCACCTAAGGAGTATGTATGGAAAGATGCTGCTAAACCTGCAATTGCACCTATTACTTCTGGTTCAAACATCAATGTTGTAGAAGGTGATAACCGTACAAGTGCACCTCTGCTCGCAGTTGAGGTTAATAAGGCTATCAATATTAAGGTTGATTACAATATCGCAGATAAAAAGATTAACCACAAGATTGCCGGATTCTATGTAACTCTCGACAGTAAGTTTGCTTCAGCTTCTGACCCGTCAGAGCTTAACTCTTGGAACAACTACAGCTATGTGGGTGTCGGTGTCCCTGGCGACGCTAAGAGAAAGGCTACCCTCTTCAAGGGTAATGAAGGACAGATTACAGTTACTGACCTTGGTGGTGTAGCCGGTGACGTTATCGGTTTCCGTCTCTATGCTGTCAACCTCGACGGTACTTTGGTTGACCCGGACGGCCGCGCATTCTATGTTGCAGTAGGTAACACTTCAACTGAGGCTACAATTCCGGGCGTAACCGTCGACCTTACCAAGGGTACTTCATCTGGCCTTGTAGAGGTTGAGGATGGCACATTCATCAACTGCAGCTCTGTAGAAGGCTGGACATACGCAAGCGGAACCAAGGTTAACAATGCTGCTCCTGTATTCACTGTTAAGTATTACGATGCAGACAAGGCAGAAATAACCAACCCTGCCCAATACGGAGAGATCAAGTATGTTAAGTTTGTTCTTGACAACCCGATGGCTTTCGAGGACGGTGGCACATACACCCAGACTCTCGAACTCTACAATGTAATCAGCGGAACTAAGGTTTTGGCTAAGACCATCACGGCTTCTGTAACCAAGAAGATGCCTACAACGTTCAAGGGTGACTTCGGTATCAAGATCGGCCAGACTTGGAACAATAGCTCGAATATTGTACGTCCGTTCATCACACCGGCTGCCGGCTGGGTTGTTGGAACTTCTTTCGCAACTGAGGGTACGGCTAATTTGACAGACATCTTCAAGGGTCTCGATGGAACAGAGAAGTACAGGTTCGACTTCGGCACTGATGATATTGACGACGTTACATCTGACAACGGATACGTTCTTACTGTACCTAAGAAACTCATTGACGACAAGGAGCGTGCATTCAACGTTTACAACATCTATGAGAAAATCTCTGCCAAGAAGGTTAACGGAGTTTGGGTAACCGGTAACTACGAGGTCGCTTACTCTGAGCCTCTGTACATCAAGCTTGCTACTTGGTCACAGGGCATGGCTGCTGACTGGCTTACAGAAGACGGTGGTTGGTCTGGACCTGTTTACCACAAGCCTGTCTTGAACTGGACTTCAACAGGTACTACTGAAAATGTGGTACTGACAGAAATCTCTGTTACCAACGACCGTGACTCACAGAACTTCGGTGGAACGCTTGCTTCGTTGATGGACAACAGCGGCAAGAACTACTTGAACTATGTTGCAGGTTCTGCCAAGCTTACAGCTCCTGACGGCAGCGTTAATCCTTACTTCAATGTAAGTGTTAACGAGGAAAACCTGGAGTTGACGTTCACCCAGAATACAACTGACGCTTCACAGGCTCCTTACGGACAGCATGAAGAGACCTTGACCTTCGACGTTCAAGACGCTTACGGAATCAAGACTACAATCACGCTTCCTGTAACAGTGAAGAACCCGAACTGAAACATTTGACAGAATTGTATATTTTGTGACTTGCTCGGACAGAAGGGGGCTGCCTTGCCAACCTCCTTCTGTCTTAAATTTCAAGGATGACATTAGGGCCACAAGCCCGTATGCGCTGTCAATGCGGCGTTGAATTAGCACGCAGGGCGTGTCCTGTAAGCCCTCCGTGCTTATTGATGAAACCCAAAACGATTGACGAAATGAAGAAATATGTTATAATTCCGCTTCTCCTTATAGTTATGCTCGCGATGCATTCATGCCGCAAGGAGATTAAGGTGTGCACGGCAAAAATAGAGGAAGTCAGCGACTCGACGTCGATGACCACGATGATAGGCGACTATCAAATCAGCTTCGATATAAGCAAGGCGCGTTTCACCAACGGTGCAGTCATGCGCGGCGATTCAGTCCGCATCAACTACATAGGCGACCTGAAGGAGAGGAAGGCTAAAGCCCTCGTGGTTTACCTTATACCCAAACCCGGCAATGTTGTTGATGCAGTGTACGACCCTAACAAGGAGTTGTTGACCAAGCCGATGGACCCTGAGGACAAGAGACGCCTTGACGAGTTTGTCGAACACGCCGGCAACTGACATCCGTTCCGGTTTGGCAGGCACGTCAGTAACCGCAGTTGCGTTTCAAATATGCCTTCAGCCGGACGGCTTGTCTTATGTTGTAATGTTTTTATATATTAATGTAAACTCTATGATAAATATCTTTTGATCAGGCAGTGATGCCTTAACGATTATATACCGTCTTGGTTTCAGATGGTATATTTGTTGTCAATTGCAGGTAGGAGGAGAAAATTCTGGACTCGTGAGAGTCTGTTTTTCTCCTCTGATTTTTTGTTGTCCGTGTTCTTTGTGGTGCCGTTCCAGCCTGCGGCGACAGGCGTGGCGTGGCGTTAATCGTCCAAATAGTGTATTATTCCCCTGTATTTTCGTTGCTTCAAGATTAATCATGTATATTTGTTGTCATTCAAATCCGTTGCCACGGCGCAGGCCGTTATTAATCTTAAAAACCGCAGATTATGAAAAAGATTATTGTTTGTTTGCTTTCGCTCCTGGGTCTGGGCGGATGTGCCGGAGGCCATTCGACTGTCGACAACAGCACGGTGAAGCAGCTCGACCTCGAGAAGTTCATGGGCCGCTGGTACGAGATAGCACGCTACGACCACAGGTTCGAGCGCGGCATGAGCCACGTCACGGCTACGTACAGCCTGCTCGGCAACGGCCGCATAAGGGTTGTTAACGAGGGTGTTAAGGACGGCAAGCATAAGACGGCGCGCGGCAAAGGAAGCTGCCCGACGCTTCGCAGCCGGGCAAGCTCAAGGTGGCGTTCTTCCTGTGGTTCTATGCCGACTATTACGTTCTCGACATTGCGCCCGACTACAGCTATGTGCTTGTGGGCAGCAGTTCGGACAAGTATCTTTGGATAATGAGCAGCACGAAGACCCTGCCGCAGCCTTTGCTCCACTCGCTTCTCGACAACCTGCGCCGGCGTGGCTACGACACGTCGAAGCTGATATTCGTAGAGCAGTGACCTGCCACGGCCATCTGCATTGCTGATGTGCCGCATGCGGCAGGCGTCTTTTCGCCTACTGCTATTGCACTGGTAATCAGCGAGTTCCCAATATGCCGTGTTTTGGCTTGCAAAAGGCTGCCTTTTGCAAGCCAAAAGGTAACCTTTTGCAGCCCGAAAGGTTACCTTTTACAAAACTGTTTTTGCCGGGTGAGTTTGTTGTGCACGACTTTGTTTTTTTGCGATATAAACCATATTTATTGGCGTAAGGTCTTAAATTAACATACGCTTCATTGAAGTTTGGAATATTATGTGTATATTTACACGCTAAAAATACTAACTTACTAATATAAACTTTATCTTAAATGAAAAAACTTTGTCTTTTATTCGTGCTGGTCAGCATGTTGTTGCAGGCCGGCCCGATGCAGGCGCAGGACATGCTTGCATTTCCCGGCGCCGACGGTTACGGCAAGTACACCACCGGCGGACGCGGAGGAGAAGTTTGCTATGTGACGCGCACTGACGACTGCAGCGACAACGAGCTTGTTGAAGGTACGCTGCGCTGGGCGTTGCGCCACGACAACGGCGGCAAGCCGCGTACGGTGCTTTTCGCAACGTCGGGCACAATCTATCTTACGAGCAAACTCAAGCTCCAGTATCCCGACGTGTCAATCCTCGGACAGTCGGCTCCCGGCGGCGGCATCACCATCACGGGCTACCCGATGTACATCTGCCGCGACAACGTAATCATACGTTACATACGTTTCCGCGCCGGCGACATACCCAACGAGAGCCTTACCGGCCTCGACATGGAGAACTGCGACAACGTGATAATAGACCACTGTTCGATGACATGGTCTATGGAAGAGTGCCTCACGGCCTACGACACCGACTACACCACCGTGCAGTGGTGCATCATAGGCGAGGGCCTTTACAACTCCAAGAACTCAAAGGGTGCGCGCGCATACGCCACGCAGTGGGGCGGCGAGCACTCAACCATGCACCACACGCTGATTACCAACTCGCATTCGCGTTCGCCCCGCTTCAACGGCGTGCGCTCAAAGAGCAACAACCCGGGCGACCACGACCAGTATGTAGACTCGGAGTTTGCCAACAACGTCATCTTCAACTGGAGCGGACACAACTCCATCTACGGCGGCGAGAACTATCCCGAGTGCAACGGCTACAACCGCGTCTACATGATAAACAACTACTTCCGTCCGGGTCCGTCAACGCAGAAGGGCACAACCTCGAGGCGTTATTTCGTCTCTGCGAGCGGCAGTATGGACCAGGTAGGCCAGTGGTACTTCAACGGCAACAAGTTTGAAACGTCAAGCAAGTTCGCCCCGACGACCACCGTATGGAGCGACGCCGAACTCGAGAAGGTGAACAACGACAACCTCTACGGCCTGCTTGACAACAATTCGTCGAGGGCTATCAACTACTGGAGCCTCACTCCATCGCAGGAGCTTTACGACAAGAGCATCATGACTACGCGCCCCGACGAGCTGAGCGGACTGGCTTACGAGACTGCCGACGAGGCATTCCTCAGCGTAACCACCAAGGCCGGAGCGTCGCTTCCGCGCTACGACGAGGTAGACACCCGACTGTTGCAGGAGGCTGCCGGCACCGTAGACCCGCGCTTCACGGGCAGCCTGAACGAGCTTGGCATCATCGACTCGCCTGACGACGTCAAGCTGTCTTACACTGACACATACGTCGTTGACGGCGTTACCTACAACAACATGCCCCGCATGTTCGTCGAAGGACAAGACAAGTATATGGTCGATTCTGACGCCGACGGCATGCCCGACAAGTATGAAGACGAGATGGGCTTCAACAAGAACGATGCCGCAGACGGCGCCGCTTACGCCGCCAACGGCTACACCAACCTGGAGAATTACTTGAACGGCATAGCCGACGGAACAATAAACAAGACGAAGTACGAGACTTCGGCAGAATATGTGGAGCCGGGTCCCGAGGTAACTCCGCCTGAAACCGTGACCGCCGTTTTCAGCAACACTGACGCAAAGGCTGAAGGCCAGGCGCCCGCACAGATTACCGTAAACTACGGCGAGGCCATCACACTGCCCGTAAACCGCACCCTCTACAAGGACGGTTACACCCTTACCGGATGGCAGGGCGACGGCAAGCTCTACACTCCGGGACAGACCGTTACCCTGAAGAAGGAGACCGTTACGCTTACGGCAATATATACCCAGAACAAGGTTAACATGCCCGACCGCATCACGGACGTAAACGTAATCTGGGACTTTACTGAAGAAGGCGCCCCCTCTTTGAGCGGAAGCGGCATATACGTGACCCAGAGTTATTTCTCCGGAGCCGACCACGACGTGCGCCTCAAATACGAGGACGCCAGCATAACGCTGCCCGCATGCGACGGTGCAAAGGTGACCGTAACCACTGCTGAAGCTGTTGAAGAGTACACAGCCACGGGCGACACGTACGTCTACGACGCCACAGGCAAGCAGATAGAGAGCATAAGCGTTGACCTGCCTTACGTGTGGAACACGCCGGACCGCGTATATTACGCGCCCGAGATAATGCCCGGCGAGGAGTATATGATATTCTACACCACGCCCGAGAATGCCGCCGCGGCCGACTGGATACAGGGTACTTACAAGGAGCGCACCGACAACCGCACCTTCTACGACCCCGAGGTGGACGACAACTCGACTTATTACTTAGGTCCGGCTCTTGTCGTAAACAACAGTGACCAGACGCTCGACATGTTCGTGACCGGCACTACCAAGGTGCGCGTGTTCATATCCAACCAGAGCAGCTACGTTGACCGTGGCGTGCTTACGGCAACGCCGAGCGACGGCACAGCCCCTGTGAGCGTTCAGTCGGCCAACCTCACGCAGAAGCAGATGCCTTACGTGCTCGAGCTTCAGCTTGACAAGGAGAAGCAATACCGCCTGCAAGTGTCTACCGCCAACGACTATGAAATCTCGGTGGGAGCCGTCAAGTTCTACGGCGACGCGCCCGAGATAACCGAAGGCGATGCCGAAGTTGCATGGCCCTGGGAGGGCACTCCCGATGTGGAAGGCGTGAAGTCGCCCTCTACAATCTTCACCACGGCCACCTCGTCATACAATTCTGACCTGTACTCAACAAGCTCGAAGACTGCGTTTGACGAAACGTTCGCGGCGTTCAAGACCGCAGCCGAGAGCCAGTTTGACGAGCCAGACGTGAACTACGCCATTACTTTCGACATGCAGCCGGCACAGGGCGTCTACTTCATACCGCAGGAAATAAGTTTCAAGGCTGTCAAGTTCGGTACCGACTCAGGCTTGTTCGACGTGACAGTGCAGCAGGACGGCGGCCAGGAAACCACCGTGCTCAAGGGTGGTCAGTTCACCCGCAACAACGCGGCGTCGCTCAGTGCCACGACGATAGACCTGTCCGCAGTCGACGGCATCGTGTCTACAACGGGTCCGTTGAAGGTTCGCATCTACCTTTACAGCATGTATCCGGGCAAGGAGTTCGGCTTCAACAACATCAAGGTGAGCGGTAAGTTCAACGGTAACGCACCCGAGGCAAAGACCTACATGTTCACGGCAAAGGCCTCTCCGGCCGAAGCTGCCAATGTAATATGGTCGCCCGAAGGCGACGTCTTCGAGGACGGCACGAAGATAGCGGTTACTGCCGAGCCCAACAGCGGCTACCTCTTCGAGGGTTGGGTCAATCAGGACGGCGACAAGGTGAGCGAGACCGAGAGTTTCACTTACACCATAAAGTCTGACACCGAGCTTACCGCCGTTTACCGTTCATACGACGACTACGACTACATATTCGACGCGGCTCCTTACGATGCGGCTGTCAAGACCATCAACGAGCTGAAGGTTGCCCTCAGCAAGGCTGCCGAACGTACAGACCAGACGCAGCGCTACCGCATATTCTTGCACAACGGAACATACGATTACGGCTCGTCAGTAAAGAACGAAGTTAAGGGTGGCGTTTCGCTCATCGGCGAGAGCCAGGAAGGCGTGATAATAATGAATAAGGCTACTTCGATAAGCAACCATGCAGAGACAACGCCGACAATATTCATAGACCAGAACCAGAACGACGTCTACATGCAGGACCTCACCATACGCCAGGGACGCGACTGGGATACGCAGAAGTCTACCGGACAGGCCATGGCGGTGCGCCAGCGCGGCAAGCGTGCAGTGTACAAGAACGTCACCCTGCAAGGCATACAGGACACTTATTACCTTAACAAGGCCGATGCCACTGCTTACTTCGAGACTTCAACGATAACGGGCGAAGTAGACTATGTGTACGGCGACGGAACTGCATGGCTCGAGAAGTGCAACCTCTACAATACCGGCGCAGGCTATATCACGGCGCCCAACACGCAGCCGGGCTACTGGGGCTTCGTAATGAACGAGTGTACCGTAAGCGGAGCCGACGCCGCAGCCGGCAAGTTCTGCCTCGGACGCCCGTGGGGAGACTCGCCTCATGCAACCTTCATCAACACTACTTTCAACCAGTTGCCTACCGAAGCAGGTTGGGGTAAGATGCAGGACGGACTCGTACTACGCTTCCATGAGTACGGCTCGGTTGACGCCAATGGCAGCAACATAGACCTGTCAAAACGCTCGCTCGACGCATGTTCGCCAGCAGCAGGTTCCGACAATCCCGTCCTTACGGCTGAAGAGGCTGCCAAATACACTATCGGCGGCGTGTTCGGAGAGTGGAATCCGCAGGCCCTTACCGTACAGCTTGCAGCGCCTGAAGTCGTAATCGACGAAGAAACCAATACCCTTTCATGGAACGCCGTGCCCGAAGCGCTTGGCTATGCCATAGTAAAGGACGGCAGCGTGGTTGCGTTCACAACGGCCTCTTCGTTCAGTATCTCCGACCTGGGTGCCGGCACATACAGCATCAGGGTTGCCAACGAGATGGGCGGACTCGGCGATGCTTCAAACCAGACAACGGGCATTAGCTCGGTTACCGTCGGCGGTTTGGACGGCGACTCGCCAATATACAACGTGTCGGGAGTGCGCGTAGGCAACGACTATAAGGGTGTAGTGATACAGAAAGGAAAGAAGTTCATTAAGAAATAGCAGTTTGGCGGCATCCGCCATTATTGCATACGGCATGGCCAAGGCTTTCAGCCGGCCATGACTACCGCTAAAAGGGGATGAGTAAAAAATGTATTTTGACATACATTTCTACTCATCCCCTTTTCCTGAAAGGCCACCTTTTGCCTTGTAATAGGTTACGTTTTGCGTTGTAAAAGGTAACCTTTTGCGGCCTAAAAGGTGGCATATTGCAAACTGATTGATTATCAGTTATATACACTATAATAGAATGCGGCCTTGTAACCTGTGCCGTGGTTGGCTTCTGGTGGCAGCCCTGCCATGCCTTACTGCAGTCTTGCGCCAGGCTTATTCCTTGACTGCCTTATATATTTTTAAGAAAAAGCCGGCCTTATTTTTGCTTTTCCGGATATTTTAATTATTTTTGCATACTCGATAATCTAAACCGCGCCTTGTTGGCGAAACCTTGAATTTTTTTTGCTTTTTTATGCAAATACAATGGGAATGACATTTAAGATAAATTGTTTTATACGCATGGGCGGCCTTCTTTTGGCTGCCTTTACCTTTGCGCTTATTTTTTCGTCGTGTGGCCGCAAGTCCTCAGACATGCTCGACCAGCTTGACCGTACCCTTGCCGATAGCCGCAAATATGTCAATGCCAGGCAGGTACAGCTCGACTCGCTGAAGGACGCTTTGCGTGCCGCCGCTACCGACGAGGCACGCTACCGGTTGGCAGGGACGCTGCGCGAGATGTACACCCCGTTCAATGCCGACACAGCCTTGTACTTCGCAAATGAGAAGATGGCCATAGCAAAGCGTATAGGCAACAAGTCGTACATACACGACGCACGGATGAACGTGGCCGAGGTAATAGGCTCGCAGGGCATGTACAAGGAGGCTCTCGACTATATGGCAAGTGTGGACAAGAGCGTGCTCGACGTTTACCAGATAGAGTATTACTACCACGTGTACCGCTTCCTGTACGGGCTTATGGCCGACAACTGCGTCAATGCGGCCACTCGGCGCGAGTACACGCGCCTGACCGACGCTTACCGCGACTCGCTACTGATGGTTAATCCGCAGGGGTCGTTCAACCATGTCATCGTGCAGGCCGACAAGTACAACGCCATGCGGCGTTACGACCAGGCCATAAAGCTGCTCGGCGACGCCTGCCGCCGTTTCACCGGCACCCACGAGCGTGCTCTCATCGCCTACTCGCTTGCCGAGGCTTACGGCGGCAAGGGCGACACGTTGAGAGAGAAGAAATACCTCGCCTTGTCGGCCGCCAGCGATATAAAGTCGGGCATACGCGAGTACGCCTCACTGCGCAAGTTGGCCGTGATGCTATACAACGAGGGCGACGTAGACCACGCATACGCCTACATGACGCGGTGCATGGACGACGCTGCGGCGTGCAACTCGCTGTGGAGGATATACGAAGTGCAGAAGGCTTTCCCCGTAATCAACAAGTCGTACCACATGAAGCTCGACAGGCAGCGCCGCCTTATAATGTTCTCGCTTGTGTTTATCATACTGCTGTCGCTCTTCCTCGTGGTGGCCGTATTGCTCATAAAGAAGCAGGCCAGGCGCGCTACGGCGGCCCGTATGCAGGTGCAGCAGGCCAACGCATGCCTTAAGGAACTTAACGCCGAGCTGTCGGAAAGTTCGCTTATCAAGGAGGAATACATCGCACATTACATTGACCGCTGTTCTCTCTACATTGAGAGTATGGACAATTATCGCAAACATTTGCAGAAAATTGCTGCGAAGGGCGGTGCGAAAGAACTTTTTAGCGAGCTTCGCTCTACTGAAATTATAGATACAGAACTTAAAGACTTTTACACGCATTTTGACGATTCGTTCCTAAAACTGTTTCCGACGTTCGTCGAAGATTTCAACTCCCTGCTGCGTCCTGAGGCACGCATACGCCTCAAACCTGGCGAGAAGCTCAACACCGAGCTGCGCATATTCGCCCTTGTGCGCCTCGGTATAAGCAGCAGCACCAAGATAGCACACTTCCTGCGCTATTCGGTCACCACGATATACAATTACAGGGTGAAGCTGCGCAACGGTGCCGAGGGCGACCGCGACAAGTTCGACGAGGCCGTGATGAGGATAGGACGCAGCGGCGAAAGTATTAAATGAGGGGTGAAAAAGTGGATTTTTCATCCCTCTTTCCGTGTTTTTACACTTGTGGACCATCATTAAAAGTACTACTTTTTTTATATTTCCAGTGATGTTGTAACATGCTGTTTTTCAGTGATATAAGAAAAACATAGACCTGTATTTGACTACTTTTTGCCTGAAATCGGGGATAAACGTCTTACTTAATTGCTTAAATTTGCACCGTGACATCCTGCTGGATGTGACTAGCCCTTTCACGGCTCATGTTATGACTTTGTGCTGATATTATCGATCATCAAAAAATAAATGCAAATGAAAACTTATTACCTTAAACGATTGAAGACCTTTGTTGCGTGTTTGGCCTTAATCCCGCTGCCGGCTGCAGCCGACACGGTTAAGTCTCCCGACGGCAATATTGGCCTGGAATTCAGAGTCGACGGCGGCGTACCCGTCTACAATGTCACCTATAAAGGAGTAAAGGCCGTCAACGACAGCCGCCTCGGACTGGAGCTGAAAGGCACCACGTCGCTTATGGACGGTTTCGAGCTTGAGGGCACGGAGACATCTACTTTCGACGAGACATGGCGTCCCGTGTGGGGCGAGGTCAGCTCCATCCGCAACCATTACAACGAATATCTTGCAAGGCTTGTCCAACCATCGACCGGCAGGATGATGAACATCAGGTTCCGGGTTTATGACGACGGTGTCGGCTTCCGCTACGAGTTTCCTCAGCAGAAGAATCTTGTCTATTTCACGATAAAGGAAGAACACACCCAGTTTGCCATGACCGGCGACCATACTGCGTGGTGGATTCCGGGCGATTATGACACCCAGGAGTATGAATATACCCAATCAAGACTATCGCAGATAAGCTCGCTTCAGGAGGCGGCTTATTCGTACAACGCATCACAGACAGCCTTCTCTAAGACCGGTGTGCAGACTTCGTTGCAGATGAAGACCGACGGTGGCCTTTACATCAACATCCACGAGGCTGCCCTTGTCGACTATTCGTGCATGCACCTGAACCTTGACGAGAAGACGCTTGTGTTCGAGTCGTGGCTCACCCCCGACGCCCTCGGCGACAAGGGCAACATGCAGACGCCGTGCAAGTCGCCCTGGCGTACAATCGAGGTGTCGGATGACGCACGCGAGATTCTGGCCTCAAAGCTGACGCTTAACCTCAACGAGCCGTGCAAGCTGGAAGATACGTCATGGATACATCCTGTAAAATACATGGGCGTATGGTGGGAGATGATAACAGGCAAGAGTTCATGGTCGTACACGAACGAGCTGCCTTCGGTCAAGCTTGACAGCATTGATTATTCTACTTTGAAGCCGAACGGCACCCATGGAGCCAACAATGCCAACGTGCGCCGCTATATAGACTTTGCTTCAGCAAATGGTTTTGACGAGTTGCTCGTTGAGGGGTGGAACATAGGTTGGGAAGACTGGTTCGGCCATGAGAAAGACTATGTGTTCGACTTCGTGACGCCTTATCCCGACTTCGACATCAAGGCGCTCAACGACTACGCCCACTCAAAGGGCATGAAGCTGATGATGCACCACGAGACCTCAGGCTCAACGCGCAACTACGAGCGCCACATGGAGGCCGCTTACACGCTTATGAACAAGTACGGTTACGACGCGGTGAAGAGCGGATACGTGGGCAACATGCTGCCCAAGGGCGAGCACCACTACGGCCAATGGATGAACAACCACTACCTGTACGCCGTGAAAGAGGCCGCCAAGCACCACATCATGGTGAACGGTCACGAGGCTGTGCGCCCCACCGGACTGTGCCGCACGTATCCTAACCTTGTCGGCAACGAGTCGGCACGTGGCACAGAGTACCAGGCTTTCGGCGGAAGCAAGACCATGCACGTCACCGTACTGCCATTCACCCGCCTCAAGGGAGGCCCGATGGACTATACTCCAGGTATTTTCGAGATGGACATCGAGAAGATAAATCCCAACAACCATTCGCACGTAAATTCGACAATCGCCAACCAGCTGGCCCTCTATTGCACGATGTACAGCCCGTTGCAGATGGCAGCAGACCTGCCCGAGAACTACGAGAAGCACATGGATGCGTTCCAGTTCATCAAAGATGTGGCCGTTGACTGGGACGACTCGCGCTATCTTGAGGCTGAGCCGGGATATTATATTACCGTAGCGCGCAAGGCCAAGGGCACGGGCGACTGGTTCGTGGGCTGTGTGGCAGGCCAGAAGGAGCATACGTCCAAACTGGCGTTCGACTTCCTCGACAAGGGCAAGAAGTACGTCGCCACAATCTACGCCGACGGAAAGGACGCCGACTATAAGACCAATCCGGCGTCGTACACGATAACCAAGGGCATCGTGACGTCGAAAACAAAACTTACGCTGCGCGCCGTGGAGGGTGGCGGATATGCCATAAGCCTGTTCGAGGTCAAGGACGCGGCAGACACTAAAGGACTTAAGAAACTGTAATTATAGCGCCTCCCCACGGCCTGCCGCGACGGCCGGTGGCAGTGGTGTCGGCGCATGGATTTGCGGAAGGCGGCCTTTCGCGTCATGAAAGGTTACCTTTTGCAGCCTGAAAGGCCGTCTTTTGCAAGCTAAAAGATAACCTTTTGCAACGCCTTGTATACCAAGTAGTTACGAAAACCGTGAAAAACGTGGCCGTACATGTGGAAACTTTACTTTGGAAAAACGATTATAACCTTTAAAACAACATTACATGAAAGGACTAAGTAGAACATTTATGCTAACGCTGCTGGTGGCGCTGCTGGGGATGCTTTCCCCCGCGTCGGCGTTTGCCCAACAGCTTAAAGTGAGTGGTACCGTCACCGACCAGAAGGGCGATGCCGTCATTGGTGCCACTGTGAAAGTGAAGGGCGGAGGCGCCGGTGCCGCCGCCATTACCGACCTTGACGGCCGTTTTGCCGTCGAGGCGTCCTCTAACGCCACGCTGACCGTGAGCTACATAGGCTACGCCACGCAGGACGTGGCTGTAAACGGTCGCCGACAGATAGACATCGTGCTCAAGGAAGACAACGAGATGCTCGACGAGCTTGTAGTTGTAGGTTACGGCACGATGAAGAAGAGCGACCTTACTGGCTCGGTGGCCTCGCTCGGCAGCAAGGATATCAACAACACGTCGGTTAACAACATCGGCGCCGCCGTGCAGGGAAAAATCTCCGGCGTGCAGATTATCGACGCTGGAAAGCCCGGTGACAACGTCAACATCAAGATACGCGGACTCGGCTCTATCAACAACTGCGACCCGCTGGTTGTCATCGACGGAGTGCCGACCGACCTCGGGCTGAATGCCATCAACATGGCTGACGTCGATCGGTTGGACGTGTTAAAGGATGCTTCGGCTGCCGCAATATACGGCTCACGCGGTGCCAACGGTGTCGTTATGATTACCACCAAGCGCGGTAAGGCCGGCGAAAGCCATCTTTCAGTTTCAGCCAACGTGTCTGTACAGAACGCCACGAATGTGCCGGACCTACTAGATGCGTCCGAGTATGCCGCTCTCAGCAACGAGATGATGATTAACAGCGGGCGCACGCCCAACCCCGAGTTTGCCAACCCCGAGTCCCTCGGACGCGGCACCGACTGGATGGACGAACTGCTCCGTACGGGCATTATGCAGAACTATACGGTAAGCTATTCGGGCGGAAACGACAAGTCGCACTACTACATCTCGGGCGGATTCCTCGACCAGTCGGGCATCGTTGAGAGCGTAAGGTACCGTCGTTTCACATTCCAGGCAAACTCAGATGCTCAAGTTACCAAGTGGCTTAAGTTTTCCAACAACCTTACGTTCAGCGCCGACGAGAAGAAACAAGGCTCTTACAGCATCAGCGACGCCATGAAGGCGCTGCCCGTGCAGCCCGTCAAGAACGCCGACGGCACGTGGAGCGGACCTGAAGGCAACGCCGAATGGTACGGCAGCATACGCAACCCGATAGGTACGACCCAGGTGAACAGCAACAAGACCAACGGCTACAACTTCCTCGCCAACATAACAGGTGAAATCAAGTTTGCCGAGTGGCTCAAGTTCCGTAGCACCTTCGGCTACGACGCCAAGTTCTGGTTCGACGACAACTTTACGCCGCGCTATGCGTGGAAGCCCACCCCCGTTGAGGAGAGCACTCGCTACAAGAGCACCAACAAGTCGTTCACTTACTTGTGGGACAACTACTTCCTCTTCGACTATACCATCGCCGACGCACACGAAATCAGCTTCATGGGCGGTATGTCGGCGCAGTGGAACGACTACGACTACTACAATGCGCAGAAGAACGTGTTCCAGTTTGACAACGTACACGAGTTCGACAACGGCGAAAAGATGTACTCGATACTCGGCAATATGACCGAGTGGGCACTCTTGTCTTACATGGCACGCCTCAATTATTCTTATAAAAACCGCTATCTTCTCACGGCAACAGTCCGCCGCGACGGTTCGAGTAAGTTTGGTCCAAAGCACCGTTGGGGTACTTTCCCGTCAGTATCATTGGCATGGAGGATATCCGAAGAGAGCTGGTTCCCCAAGACCAACTTCATCGACGACTTGAAGATACGCGCCGGCTACGGCGTTACCGGTAGCCAGGCCAGCGTGGGCAGTTACGGCTATCTGGCGCAGTACAACACCAGCGTGTACCCCCTCGGCATCGCCGGAAACACGCAGACGGCTCTCTATTCGTCAACCCTCGCCAATCCGTACATACACTGGGAGGAAGTGGCACAGACCAACGTCGGTGTCGACGCGTCGTTCTTCGGTTCGCGCATCGTCCTCTCGCTCGACGCATACATCAAGGAGACGCGCGACATGTTGGTGAAAGCCTCCATACCGATAACATCAGGTTTCGAGGACACCTCTACTACATACACCAATGCCGGACGCGTAAGCAACAAGGGTGTGGAGATGAGCCTGCACACGGTCAACCTCGTAAGTCCGCTACGTTGGGAGACAACGCTCACTGCAACGTACAACCGCAACAAGATTAAAGATCTTAATAGCGATGTCCCTTACTATATCAACCAGATTAACAACTCGTATGTTACGATGCTGGCCGAAAACTATCCGATCAACGTTTTCTACGGATACGTGACCGACGGCATATTCCAGAACCAGCAGGAGGTAAGCGAGCACGCTATACAGACAGGCGCCGAGCCGGGCGACATACGCTTCCGCGACCTTAACAACGACGGCGTAATCAACGACGAGGACCGCACGGTGCTTGGCAACCCCAACCCTACGTGGCTCTTCTCAATGAACAACACCCTTACTTACAAGGGCTTCGAGCTGTCTGTCTACCTGCAAGGCGTTGCCGGAAACAAGATTTTCAATGCCAACAACATCGACAACACGGGCATGTCGGCAGCCTATAACCAGACCACGGACGTACTCGACCGCTGGACGGGCGAGGGCACGAGTAATTTCATGCCGCGTGCCGTTTATGGCGACCCGAACGGCAACAACCGCGTGTCAGACCGCTTCGTGGAGGACGGTTCATACCTGCGCCTCAAGAACATAACGCTCGCATACAACTTCCCGAGCAAATGGATAGGCAAGCTCGGAGTGGAAGCGCTGCGCCTGTCGTTCTCTTGCGAGAATGTCGCCACAATCACCTCGTACTCAGGTTTCGACCCCGAGGTTGACATCAACGGCATCGACCTCTCCCGTTATCCAATCTCAAGGACATTCAGCTTCGGCCTAAACTTAAACTTCTAAACCTTCAATGACAATGAAAACGATAAGAAACATAATAATGGCGGGCGTTGCCGCAGTGGGCATGTCGTCATGTTCTGACTTCCTCGACCTGTCTCCCCACAACACGCTCGACCCCGAGACAACCATGACCGATGACGTTGCCAAGGCGCTTACGCTGGGCTGTTACCGCACGTTGCAGTCGTCAAACATGTATAACCAGCGCATTTGGACACTCGACATCGTGGCCGGAAACAGCGAAGTAGGAGCCGGCGGAGGCACAGACGGCATAGAAACCATACAGGCTTCGAACTTCACGGCACAGAGCGACAACGCCATGGCTCTCTACATGTGGCGTTCGCCGTGGGTAGGCATAGGCCAGTGTAACACCACGATACAAAGCCTGTTGAACACCTCGGGACTGTCTGAGGATGTGCGAAGCCAGAGCCTCGGCGAGGCGTATTTCCTCCGCGCGCATTATTACTACATACTTGTGCGCCTGTTCGGAGGCGTGCCTTTGCGTACGGAACCTTTCAATCCGGGCGATCCTACGGCCATAGCACGCGCCACTAAGGAAGAAGTGTACGAGCAAATAATAAAAGACTGCCAGGAGGGTATCAACCGCCTGCCCGCCAAGGCAGATTATGCCGACGACGATAAGGGGCGCGCATGCCGCGAGGCCGCAATGGCCATGATGGCCGACATTTATCTTACGCTTGCCCCGGACAACAAGGAGTATTACCACGAAGCCGAACTCTTGTGTAAAGAAATAACGGCAATGGGATACGATTTGGAGAAGTGCAAGTATGAAGACAACTTCGACGCGACCATCAACAACGGCGCCGAGTCGCTTTTCGAAGTGCAATACAGCGGCGACACCGAGTACGACTTCTGGGGCAACAATCCGCAGATGTCGTGGCTGTCGACCTTCATGGGGCCGCGTAACTCCGACTTCGTGGCCGGCAGTTACGGTTGGAACTTGCCTACACAGGAGTTCGTCGACCAGTACGAGGAGGGCGACCTTCGCAAGGACATGACCATACTTTACCAGGGATGTCCCGATTTCGACGGAAAGGAATACAAGAGTTCTTACTCCAACACTGGCTATAACGTCCGCAAGTTCCTTGTTCCCAAGTCTATTTCTCCCGAGTTCAACACCTCTCCGGCAAACTTCGTTGTTTACCGTTACGCCGACGTCCTGCTAATGGAGGCTGAAGCTCTTAACGAGCAAGGTCTTACAGACGAGGCCGCCGCTCCGCTCAACATCGTGCGCAAGAGGGCAGGACTGCCCGCCGTGCAGGGCCTCACTCAGGAAGAGATGCGCGAGAAGATAATACACGAACGCCGCATCGAGCTGGCTTTCGAGGGGCACCGCTGGTTTGACATGATACGCCTTGAGCACGGCGACTACGCCATAAACTTCCTCCGTAGCATAGGCAAGGGCAATGTGACCAAGGACAGGCTGTTGTTCCCTATACCGCAGACGGAGATTGACGCCAACCCGTTATTGACGCAAAATCCTGGTTATTAATATTTTAACGAAATACTGATTATATGAAAAAATATATATTAAGGCCGCTGCTCCTCATATTAGGCTGCGTCGTGTTTGGAGCATGCGCCGACAATGATTATACCGAACTTGACAAGGGCGAGACCGAACTAGCCCTGACAGCAAGTAGTGAAGACATAACGCTGTCCGAGGCTGAACATGCCGAGAATGCGCTTACGCTGACGTGGACCACGGGTACCAACCACGGTACCGGCAACCGCATATCGTACACTCTCGAACTGGCCGAGGCCGGCACGGGCTTCGCTTCGCCGTACGTCGTTGCCGACGAAATGACACAGCAGTACACATGGACAGCCACGACGGAAACGCTTAACTCACTGCTCCGTGATAATTTCGGCATAAAGGCCGACAACCGTTACGCCGTTGAGGCAAGGATAACAGCCAAAGTGGCAGGCGTCAATGACGTGCAGGTTGCTTCTGCAGAGTTTAACGTCACTGCTTACGAGCCTGTAACGTCGACCCTCTATGTTACCGGAACTGCAACTATGGGCGGCACCGACCTGTCGCAGGCCGAGGAGATGACCCGCACCGACAACGGACACTTTACTTACACGGGCTACATGAAGGCCGGAACATACAAGTTCATCACCACACTCGGCCAGGAGCTTCCTTCCTACAACCGCGCCGACGACGGCCAGCTTGTGCTGCGCACGTCGACCGACCAGCCCGACAACCTTTTCGAGATAACCGAGGACCACGACTATACGATAACCCTCAACCTGCTCGAAGGCACTATCGAGACTGTCAAGTCAGACGGCGTGAAGCCGCCTTACGACCACATATACTTCGTTGGCACGGAGAACAACTGGGGCTTCGACGAGATGGCGCAAGACCCGCTCGACCCGTTCCTCTTCCGCTTCGGCCACGAGTTTACGGTAGGCCAGGAGTTCAAGTTCGGCACGCAGAGCGGCAGCTGGGAGAACATGTACAAGGCAACACAGCCCAACGCGCCCTACACTGACACGTCGGTTGAGTTCATAAAGGGCTTCGACCCCGACAACAAGTGGTACCTTAACGCCGACGAGACGGGCAAGGCGTACAAGATATGCCTCGATATCCGCTCAGGCAAGGAGCGCATGCTGATGGCTCCGTTCACTCCTTACGAGAACATCTGGCTGGTGGGCGATGCCACTCCGGGCGGATGGTCGCTCGACGATTCTTCGCCGATGACCAAGGACGCTTCTAATCCTTACGTGATGACATGGACGGGAACGCTCAACACGGGCGAGCTGAAGTTCACTTGCGACAGGGACGGCAGCTGGAACGGAGCATGGTTCATGTCGGCTACCAACGGAGCTGCGCCGACCGGTAAAGAGGAGAAAGCCCTCTTCATCGACAAGAGCAGCAGCGACCTTAAGGCGCAATACCTGACGGTGGACGTAGGCGGCGTTGACAACAAGTGGAAGATAGCAGAGGCCGGTACGTACAAGATTACGCTTAACCAGCTGACCGAAACGATAACAATAGCAAAACAATAAGACAATGAGAAAGATTATATATTCAGTAGTTATGTTGCTCGCGCTGTGGTCGTGCAACGACGACGACAATGTAACGGCAAAGCCGGATGTTGACATTACCGGCGAGGTGACCGACGTGGTAAAGGTCGGCGCCAACCTTACCCTGGGCCTTTCGACCGACAAGGCTTGCTACAAACCCGGCGAGACGGTGGCCTTCACCGCCACGGGCGACATTCCCTCGGGAGCCAAGGTGCGTTACCGCACCCAGGCCGAGGTAGTGGACGAGCAGGCTGCAAGCGGCAATTCGTGGACGTGGACGGCTCCTGCGACAGACTTCACCGGCTATCTTGTCGACGTTTACACTACCGGTGCCGACGGTTCGGAGACAGTACTTGGAACGATAGGCGTCGACGTGTCGAGCGACTGGACACGCTTCCCGCGCTACGGCTTCGTGGCAACGTTCGACCAGTCAAAGCTGGCCGACGGCGTGATTGAGGACGAAATGGCGTTCCTCAACCGCTGCCACATCAACGGTGTGCAGTTCCAGGACTGGCACAACAAGCACCACTGGCCGCTCGGCGGCACGCGCGAGAGCCTCGACGAAGTGTATAAGGACATAGCCAACCGCGACGTCTATACCTCGGTTGTCAAGAAATACATCGACGTGCAGCACTCTTACGGCATGAAGACCATGTTCTACAACCTCTGCTTCGGCGCCCTTTCTGACGCCGCCGACGACGGTGTGAAGGAAGAGTGGTACCTGTTCAAGGACACCAAGCACACCACAAAGGACAAGCACGACCTGCCCGACTCGTGGAAGAGCGACATTTTCCTGGTCGACCCCTCCAACAAGGAGTGGCAGAAATACATAGGCGACAGGAACGACGAGGTGTACGCCAACCTTGACTTCGACGGCTACCAGGTAGACCAGTTGGGCGACCGCGGCAACCTCTACACCTACGACGGTGGCAAGGCCAACCTCCAGCTTGGCTACGGCTCGTTCATAAACGCCATGAAAGAACGCCATCCCGGCAAACGTCTCGTCATGAACGCCGTGAGCAGTTTCGGCACTTATTCAATTGCTACGACGGGGAACGTCGACTTCCTGTACAACGAGCTGTGGGACAGCGAAAGCTCATTTTCTTCGCTGCACGACGTCATCCATAACAACGGGCTTTACAGCCAGGGCAAGTTGCAGACCGTGTTCGCCGCATACATGAACTACAGCATGGACCAGGGCGAGTTCAACACTCCGGGCGTAGTGCTTACCGACGCCGTGATGTTCGCCCTCGGCGGCGCCCATCTCGAACTTGGCGACCACATGCTCTGCCGCGAGTATTTCCCCTACAACAACCTTGCCATGAGCGCAGAGCTCAAGGACGCCATGATAAGATACTACGACTTCATGACGGCTTACCAGAACCTGCTGCGCGGCGGCGGCGAGGAGACCGACGCCGAACTTACTTCAACGTCTGACGTGAAGGTGGCCGCATGGCCGCCGGCACTCGGCAGCGTAGCCTCGTTCTCGCGCCAGGTGGGCGACAAGAAGGTGGTACACCTGCTCAACTTCGTCAACGCCGACAACCTTAGCTGGCGCGACATGCAGGGCACCATGCCCGAGCCTGCGCTCATAGAGGGTATCGCCCTGCGCATGAAGACCGGCAAGAAGGTCAACAGGATATGGGTGGCTACGCCCGACGCACTCGGCGGAGCCGTACAGGAACTGCCCTTCAAGCAGGCCGGCGGAGAAGTAACCTTCACCGTGCCTACGCTGAAATACTGGACGATGATAGTTTTCGAGTAAAACGGCATTAATACAAACAAAATCCCAAAGGCCGCCTTTCGCAGTGCGAAAGGCGGCCTTTCATCGTTTAAAAGGTTACCTTTTGCAGCCCAAAAGGTAACCTTTTGTGATGTGCGTGGTAACGTATTGGTTTACAGCGTTCTACAAATCGAGGTAAGCATGCTTGCCGGCTTGCACTTGCATGAAACCTTTGCCGGCCGGGATGCAGGCTGCCGAATGCCCGTGAAGCACTGACGGAAAGGGGTTTACGCCGCTGTGGCATGTAAAAATGCAGCCATGCCGAGGGATTTTATTATTTTTATAACGAGTTTTTTGCTTGCCGTGCCATAATTTGCTAACTTTGCAAAATTGCAGAAGTGTGCCCGTAACGAGGCGCGCCTGACGATATTCAAACGAAAATGGAGACAACAAACAATAACAATAACGAGTTTGTAAAGAAGGTGGCGGAGCAGAAATACGAGTTCGGCTTCACCACCGACGTGCATACCGACATAATAGACACGGGCCTTAACGAGGACGTGGTGCGCCTGATTTCGCAGAAGAAGGGCGAGCCGGAGTGGATGCTCGACTTCCGCTTGAAGGCCTACAACTATTGGAAGACGCAGGAACAGCCCACGTGGGGACATGTGAACGTGCCCGACATAGACTACCAGGCCATATCCTACTACGCCGACCCTATGGCTAAGAAGAAGGACGAGGGCAAAAAAGAGATTGACCCGGAGCTGATGAAGACATTTGACAAGCTGGGCATTCCGCTCGAAGAACGCCTCATACTAAGCGGCCAGACGGCTGTGGACGCCATCATGGACTCGGTGTCGGTGAAGACTACGTACAAGGAGAAACTGGCCGAGAAGGGCATCATATTCTGTTCCATCGGCGAGGCGATAAAGGAACATCCCGACCTTGTAAGGGAGTATCTCGGCACCGTTGTGCCTTACCGCGACAACTTCTTCGCCGCCCTTAACAGCGCCGTGTTCAGCGACGGCTCGTTTGTCTACATACCCAAGGGCGTGCGCAGCCCCATGGAGCTTAGTTCTTATTTCCGCATCAACGCAAGAAACACGGGTCAGTTTGAGCGTACGCTCATCATAGCCGAGGACGACAGCTACGTGTCTTACCTTGAGGGTTGCACGGCCCCGATGCGCGACGAGAACCAACTTCACGCCGCAATCGTCGAGATTATCGTAAAGGACAACGCCGAAGTGAAATATTCTACGGTGCAGAACTGGTATCCGGGTGACGAACATGGCAAGGGCGGAGTGTTCAACCTCGTCACCAAGCGCGGCGACCTGCGTGGAGTTAACTCGAAGCTGTCGTGGACACAGGTGGAGACGGGTTCGGCCATAACGTGGAAATATCCGTCGTGCATACTTCGCGGCGACAACTCCGTGGCAGAGTTCTACAGCGTAGCCGTGACCAACAACTACCAGGAGGCCGACACTGGTACGAAGATGATTCACTTGGGCAAGAACACCAAGAGTACTATAATAAGTAAGGGCATCAGCGCCGGACACAGCCAGAACTCGTACCGCGGACTGGTGCGCGTGTCGCCCAACGCCGACAACGCCCGCAACTATTCGTCGTGCGACTCGCTGCTGCTGGGCAGCGACTGCGGCGCCCACACGTTCCCGTATATGGACATACACAACGATTCGGCGATAGTGGAGCACGAGGCTACGACGAGCAAGATAAGCGAAGACCAGCTGTTCTACTGCAACCAGCGCGGCATACCCACGGAGCAGGCCGTCGGCCTTATCGTCAACGGATACGCTAAAGACGTGCTTAACAAGCTGCCAATGGAGTTCGCCGTAGAGGCACAGAAGCTGCTCAGCGTGTCGTTGGAAGGCACTGTGGGATAGTTTCTCAAATTAAAAATTAAGAATTAAAAATTAAAAATTGGCGGGGTAGTACCGTAGGGGTTTATCGGTTCATTAACGATATATATAAAAAATGTTGTTATGATGAATACAAGACCTTTGATTGTTTTAGTCTTGCTGCTTTGTCTGTCAAGACTTGTGGCAAACGCTCAGGACGATGACTCGCGGCGATGGGCAATAGATTTCAGGCTCAGTCCTGTAAAGCCGGTCGTAACGCTCAATGAAACTCCTGATAAGTATTACGACCCGATAAAGACTGGAGGCGGTCCTAACTTCTCGGCTCACATAGAGTATTTCATTCCGCAGACAGGCTTTTCGGTTGTCGGAGGATATGACCACGAGGTGATGGACTTCTACTCAGGCGACGTATCGGCCGATCTGTCGCAGATTATGCTTGGCGGACGCTGGTATATCCTTTCAGAAGCGAGTGCGTTACAACCTTATCTCGGCGCAAGCACATTTTGGAATATTGGGGAGTGTAGACAGCGCGGTTCGGTTTATGCACTTTCATACGACTACACCCGTAATTACAACGTGAAAAATCCGCTGCTGAGCGTGGCGCCGGTTGTAGGTGTCGACATATATTTGTTCTCATGCGTGGCTCTTGAGCTTGAATATGGATTCAGATTTGCAATCAACGGACATACATCGTCGCAGACGACATTCGGAAAAGACACCACGCCCTATACCATGCGCTCGCCGATGCACCGCCAAGCGCTGTCAGTGGGACTGAAGTTTACGTTCCCGTTCAAGTTTACAAGCAGTGACTTCAGCGGACTGCTGGATTCTCTTTTAGATTTGAAATAAACTAATCAGGCAGGCGCAAGCCGTAAGGCCGGAATAAATTATATACAAGAATTATGTTAGAAATAAAAGACTTACACGCCAAGATTGGCGACAAGGAAATATTGAAGGGCATCAACCTCACCATAAAGGACGGTGAGACGCATGCCATAATGGGGCCTAACGGTTCAGGCAAGAGTACGTTGAGCGCAGTGTTGGTGGGCAATCCGCTGTATGAGGTTACGGCCGGCTCGATAACGTTTAATGGAAAAGACCTGCTCGCTATGAAGCCGGAGGACAGGGCACATGAGGGAATATTCCTCTCGTTCCAGTACCCGGTGGAGATTCCGGGCGTGTCGATGACCAACTTCATGCGTGCCGCCGTCAACGAGAAGCGCAAGTATGAGGGCAAGGAGCCGCTGAACGCTGCCGAGTTCCTGAAGCTGATGCGTGAGAAGAGAAAGATTGTCGAGCTCGACAGCAAGTTGTCAAACCGTTCTGTGAACGAAGGCTTCAGCGGCGGCGAGAAGAAGCGCAACGAGATTTTCCAGATGGCGATGCTCGAGCCGAAGCTCAGCATACTTGACGAGACCGACTCAGGCCTTGACGTCGACGCGCTGCGCATCGTGGCCGAAGGCGTAAACAAGCTGCGCACGTCGGAGTCGAGCTGCATCGTCATTACGCACTACGAGCGCCTGTTGGACATCATCAAGCCTGAAATAGTGCATGTGCTCTACAAGGGCCGCATAGTGAAGACCGCAGGGCCGGAGCTGTCGAAGAAGATCGAGACACGCGGCTACGACTGGATTAAGGAAGAAGTGGACCGGGATTAATTCATAATTCACAATTAGTTAATGCTGAACTTCGTTTTCATAATTGGCTAATGCCGAACTTTTGTTTCATAATTCGTAATTTAATATACGGATGAATAGCGAAAAACAATATATAGACCTTTACAACCAGTGCCGCGACATGATAATGGGTCACAGCGTGGACACCATGAATGCCGTGCGCGATGCAGCTTATGAGGACTTCAAGCGCATAGGCTTCCCTACGAAGAAGGTCGAGAGATATAAATATACAGACATACAGGCCCTGTTCGAGCCTGACTACGGGCTCAACCTTAACCGTCTCGACATACCCGTCGACCCGTATGAGGCGTTCCGTTGCGACGTGCCCAACCTTAGTACGTCACTTTACTTCGTCTTGAACGACGGCTTCTATGACAAGGCCATGCCTAAGGGACACCTTCTGCCTGAAGGTGTCGTGGTCGGTTCACTTGCCAAATACGCCGCCGAGCATCCCGATTTCGTGGCCAAGTATTATGCCAAGCTGGCCAAGACTGCCGACGACGGCATTACAGCGCTTAACACCATGCTAGCACAGGACGGCCTGCTGGTGTATGTGCCGAAGGGGGTTGAGGTAGACCGCGCCGTGCAGGTAATCAACATACTGCGCTCAGACGTAGACCTGATGGTCAACCGCCGTGTGCTTATCGTTGTAGAGGAGAACGCCCGTATAAAGCTGCTCTTCTGCGACCACGCCGTCGACGACCGCCGTTTTCTTGCCACCCAGGTAATCGAGGCATACGTCGGCGACAACGCTTCGCTCGACCTTTACTGCCTGGAAGAGACGCATGTGAAGAATGTCCGTGTCAGCAACGTGTTCATAGAGCAACAAAGGGATAGCCGCGTGAGCCACAACGTCATAACGCTTCACAACGGAGTGACGCGCAATCGCACCGACCTGGTATTTGCAGGAGAGGGCGCCGAGTGCGACCTTCGCGGCTGCGTGATAGCCGACAAGCACCAGCATGTAGACAATAACACGCTCATAGACCACCGCGTAGGCCATTGCACGAGCAACGAACTGTATAAATACGTGCTCGACGAGAACGCCGTTGGCGCGTTCGCAGGCCGTGTTTTGGTGCGCCACGGAGCGCAGAAGACAGACTCGGTGATGCGTAACCAGAACCTCTATTCTACCAAGGAAGCCCGTATGTACACGCAGCCGATGCTCGAGATTTATGCCGACGACGTGAAGTGCGCCCACGGCAGCACGGTAGGCCAGCTAAACGACGCAGCCCTGTTCTACATGCGCCAGCGAGGCATACCTTTGAAGGAAGCACGCCTGCTGCTTGAGTTTGCCTTCGTTAACGAAGTAATCGACGGCATAAAGCTCGACCCGCTGCGCGACCGACTGCACTATCTTGTGGAGAAACGATTCCGCGGGGAGCTGAATAAATGCGAAGGGTGCAAGCTGTGTAGATGATTTTACGGTAGCCAGTCTGCCTTTAAATGTTTTTACAATGTTCGACATAAACAAAATAAGAGAAGACTTCCCGATACTCGGCCGCGAGGTTTACGGTCGTCCGCTTGTCTATCTCGACAATGCCGCCACAACCCAGAAACCGCGTTGCGTGGTTGAAGCCATAACCGACGAGTACTACAACGTGAACGCCAATGTTCACCGTGGAGTGCATTACCTGTCGCAGCAGGCCACTGATTTGCATGAGGCTGCGCGCGAGAAGGTAAGGCTGTTTATCAACGCAAGGTCAACGAACGAGATAATATTCACGCGCGGAACCACCGAGAGCCTTAACCTCGTGGTGTCCTCTTTCTGTGACGGAATGATGCAGGAGGGCGACGAAGTGATAGTCTCGGTAATGGAACACCACTCCAACATCGTGCCGTGGCAGCTCCAGGCGGCTAAGAAAGGCATATCGATACGTGTCATTCCGATGACCGACGAGGGCGAGTTGAGGCTTGATGAATACGAGAAACTGTTTACCGAACGGACAAAGATTGTCAGCGTGACGCACGTGAGCAACGTGCTCGGAACGGTCAATCCGGTCGAGGAGATGATACGCATAGCCCACGAACACGGCGTACCTGTAATGGTCGACGGTGCCCAAAGCACTCCTCACTTTGCTGTGGACGTACAGGCGATGGACTGCGATTTCTTTGCGTTCAGCGGCCATAAGATGTACGGTCCGACAGGCATCGGCGTGCTATACGGCAAGGAAGAATGGCTCGACCGCCTGCCGCCGTACCAGGGCGGGGGAGAGATGATTGAGAGCGTGAGCTTCGAGAAGACCGTGTTCGAGCATCTTCCGTTCAAGTTCGAGGCTGGTACGCCTGACTATGTGGCCACCACCGGCCTTGCCAAGGCCATCGACTACATGACCGCGGTAGGCATGAACAACATCCAAAGGCACGAACGCGAATTGACGGAGTACGCCATGCAGCGCCTGTCTGAGGTCGAGGGTATACGCATATTCGGTCGTGCGCCGCGCAAGGACGCCGTCGTATCGTTCCTCGTCGGCGACATACACCACCTCGACATGGGCACTCTGCTCGACCGTCTCGGCATCGCCGTGCGCACAGGGCACCACTGCGCACAGCCCCTCATGATACGGCTCGGCATACAGGGCACCGTGCGCGCCTCGTTCGCGATGTACAACACACGCGAGGAAATAGACGCCCTCGCCTCCGGGATAGAGCGTGTGAGCAAGATGTTCTGATAACCGAAGACAGGATAATTAATTATACTAATATGATAAAGAGGGAGCCACGGCTCCCTCTTTTGTTTGCTTTCAGCCCCTGTCATTCATGTAAATGCGGCACTTCCTGACTGCTAATACGAACCAGGCGCAGGCTGCAATCCTTATCATTAGCGGCATATCGGCAGGCATTACGGTAGCGAAAAACGCCAGTTGGGCTTCAGTTATGACCTTAGCCTCGATGTTGCCGACCTCGCGTCCGAGAACGTATGAGTAGTATCTGCGCATCATGCGCAGCGGAGTTTCCAACATGTTGCATACCCGTCTGAACGCCTCTGAAACCTTCTTTGCCGTTCCGGTGTTTACTGTCATTGTCATTTGCTTTTCCATATCCTTAGTTTTTATTATTTCGTTTCTGACTGCAAAATAAACATCCGTTTGTGCACAATAAGTTCACTCGTGCAACGTTTTTAGTTAAAGAATAATAATTCAGACCCTTTGCCGTGTGATTTCGGGGCATGACAAGCGTTCTCCGTGGTGTCGTCCGGCATCTTGACGGCACTTAAGGCAATGCTAATGACAAGCCGGCGGCAAGTATGTTGCCGTTTGAACGGGTCTGATTCGTACTTGAAAAAACATTTTGACCATGCTTAAAAGCCACTTTTACAAAGGCATGATTGAGGCCGGTTGCGACGAGGCCGGGCGCGGATGCCTTGCCGGCAGCGTGTATGCTGCGGCTGTGATACTGCCCGAGGACTATGTGAACGAAGCCCTCAACGACTCGAAGCAGCTGACCGCCAAACGCCGTTACGAACTTCGCGACGAGATTGAACGTGACGCACTGGCATGGGCGGTGGGCATAGTTACGCCTGCTGAAATAGACGAGATAAACATACTTAACGCCAGCATATTGGCCATGCACCGCGCCCTTGACGGGCTGAAGCTGCGCCCCGAGGCGATAATAGTTGACGGCAACCGCTTCAAACCTTACAATTTCATCCCTTACACGACCGTCGTCAAGGGCGACGGCAAATATCTATCGATAGCGGCGGCGAGCATCCTTGCCAAGACCTACCGTGACGACTACATGGACCGTCTTGCGCTCGAATATCCGCAATACGACTGGATTGACAACAAGGGATACCCAACCCGCAAGCACCGCCAGGCAATAGCCGAGTACGGAATAACGGAGTACCACCGTAAGACTTTCAGGCTGCTGCCCGGCAAATGACAGCCGTAAACGACACGACGACCCATGCGACACGACAAACTTGAACGCGAACTGCAGCTCATTCTGCTGTTAACCGAGAATTACAAATATTCCATTGACGAGTTGTGCGGCAAGGTGGGAATTTCTCGCCGCAATCTTTATTATTATCTTGAATTCCTGCGTGATAGTGGTTTTAAGGTGCAGAAGCGCGGCACCGCATACTTTATAAGCCGCGATTCACCCTTCTTCAACCACTTGTTGAGCCGCATTTCGTTCACCGAAGAGGAAGCCGTGCAGATAGGTAGGCTGCTCGACAAGGCTGAACGGGGCAATCCGCTGATAACCAGCATAAAGAAGAAGCTTGAGCGGTTTTACGATTTCGAGATACTTGCCGATGAGGAACTGCGCGAGCAGGCCGTACATAACATCAGCGTGCTGTACGATGCAATCAAGATGCACCGCCAGGCCGTGCTGCACGGTTATGCGTCGCCGCACAGCCAGACCACACGCGATCGCTATGTCGAACCGTTCCTGCTGATGAACAACAACAACGAGGTTAGATGCTACGAGCCGGCTACAGGCATGAATAAGACATTCAAGGTGAGCCGCATGCAGGGCGTGGAGATGCTCGACACGGAATGGGAGTACGAGAAGCACCACCGCCAGGTGTTCACAGACGTGTTCATGTTCAGCGGTGAGGTGTTGCTGCCTGTCGAGCTGTATCTCGGCCAGTTGTCATACAATGTGTTGAAAGAGGAATATCCGCAGGCGGGTAAGATGGTTGAGATTACCCCTGACGGACGCAGGCACTTGCGCATGGACGTGTGCAATTATGCCGGAATCGGGCGTTTCGTTTTTGGACTTTTTAACGATATTGAGGTCGTTGGAGACGCCGGTTTTAAGGATTATCTCAGATGTAATATCGAAAAAATGAAGGTTTGACGCTTGCAATTTTGTTATTTTTTATCATTTCTAGTTGGAAACAGTAAATTTGCGTACAATCTCCATTATTATCTATAAGAAAGATTGTTTTTAAGTGAAAAGGTGTTAAAAAAACCTAGCGTTTTTAACCTTTATTAATAGATGATGGGTTGTTATTTAATAAAAATGTTTTTATTTCGCAAATGAAAACAACACAATTCACTTTTTCTTACAACAGAAATTAGTTAAAATGGCATGGAGGCCTACGTCAAATACAACCGCTTTCACATGGAACAGCGGCCGAGATTCAATCCGGACCCGTTCAAGGCAGAAAACT